>Ga0256407_10000034_pt1 | contig 321650 bp, 410 predicted proteins | sample RumenRJG_04DNA_FD_193489 | JGI IMG/M metagenome (GOLD analysis project Ga0256407, IMG submission 193489) | Bovine rumen microbial communities from Lethbridge, Alberta, Canada - RJG_04 | ecosystem: Host-associated > Mammals > Digestive system > Stomach > Rumen | place: Canada: Alberta... | reverse complement strand
CAATAGATGAATGTGTTATTAACTATAAAATATACAAACCATCAATATATTTTCTTTTAGAGTTTACTGGTAAGATAATTAATGGATTATATCAATTATTTAAATTGAAAGACAAAATTCGTAAAGATGTTTGGCTGTTAGTTAAAAAGCACTAGAGTTAGAAGATGATAGCAAAACAAATTTTCTTTATATGGCTTGGTGATAAAAAACCGGATTATGTAGATTATGCTATTAATTCTTATAAATCTATTAATCCAAAATTTAATATAGAGTTTATAAGATATACAATAGATGATATCTTGAATGCAAACGATAGTGTTTTAAAATGCTGTAAAGAATATATATTTCAAACGACCAAAGGTGTTAAAAATAAATATTATGATTATATCTCAAAGAGGATAGAAAGTAAATTTAATTTTATACAGATATTATCCGATTTCTTGCGTTTTGAACTTCTATATTATTATGGCGGAATTTATTTAGATTGTGATACATTCCCTGTTAAACCATTCGATGATAAACTTATAAGTTATAATGGTTTTTCCCAAAATGTTCTATGTATGAGAAATAAAAAGGTTGAAGTAAAAAATCTGTCAGATGACTATACGAAATATTATGATTTAAATTTTACACACAATATACAAAACTATCATTGCTATACGTATACGGATATATATTTTGTAGGATTAAGAAAAGAATATACAGAAGATGATGTTGTATTTACAACTGGTGCTGATTTTAAAAATCCGTTAAATCCACCTTGGATTAGAAATTTTGACAACTCTTCTAATTTTAAAGAAATGAGAACTAAGTTTTTTAATAAAGAGTTGAAATTATATAAGTCCAATTTCTTTTATTCACAATATATAATGCATTTTCCAGGTAGAAAATGGCAATGTGATTATAGAAAAAGTGATCTATATTGTGAATATGATGATTATCTCTATGGAGAAAAATAATGCTATCATATATTGGAAATGGTGGGAGACTTGGAGAGTGTATTTCCTATATTTATGGATTATTTAAGTTCTGTCAAAATAATGATATATCATCTAGAAAAATTGTTATAGATTACAATTACAAAAATAAAAGTCTTTTACGAAATAAGAAAAATGAATATGTATTCCATGACTGTCAGGAAATGTTTTCTAATGTAGATTATATATTTAAAGACGTTGATAAAGGCTATTTCGATAATTTTGAAGTGGTAGATATTAAGTGTCTTACTGATATAACATTATTATATAATTTCTATAAGTATAATGATAATTTTAATAAGGATTCTGATATTATATTTAAAAATTATTGGTCATTGGATGATTTTTTTAGATTAAAAGACCCATATTTTGATTATATCTTATTAAACAGAATTTGTAGACCTAAGAAATTAGTATCCAGATTAAAGAAGAAATATTCTGATATACTTACCAAAAATTGTATTGGTATTCATATTCGTCGCGAGGATTATATAGGAATTGAAAATCCGGATGTCCTGATAGAAGATGTACAATCACGTATGATAGATTTTTATAGACATAAGAAATTGTATACAAAACAAGATATTGTTGAAATAATTGAAGATAATAAAGATAAAAATGTTTTATTATTCTCTGATGATGTAAAATGGCTGGAAGATAATTTTGAAATTTATAGAAATGTAAATATCATTAGAGATAATAAACCTTTTGAGGATATGATTCTACTTTCCCTGTGTGGATCCGTGATAAAAAATCCAGGGAGTTTTTTTAGCCAGATATCTAAAATATTAAATGAAAGCAATGGAATGTTGTCTTATGTTTAAGAAAATCTTTCAAAAAACTTTTTTATGGCTGTTAGACAAAACTGGTTATCAGATGGAAAATCAAATAAACAAACAAGAAGAACAGAAACCAGAGCCAAAGAATTTTTCTAGAATTAGTGTTAAAAATATAAAATTTCTAAATAAAAAAACACCAAAGATTCCGAGACATATATTCTTTGTATGTCTTGGTGAAGAAGAATCTTATATGAGATGCTGTATAAATTCCTTTAGAGAGTTTAATAGTAATTATAAAATAGATATTCTTCAATTTACAAGAAGTGAATTTCTAAGAGACAAGATAACAAAAAAAATTATTAAGCAAGATAATATAGATCTAAAATTATTAGATGATGATGTTATATTGTATAAACTTGCAAATAAATATAATTTTACTCTTATATATACATATGGCGGAATTTATAGTAGTTTAAAAAACTTCTGTATTAGACCTTTGGATGAAATTCTTAATCATGAATGCTTTATTTCGATGGCTAATAAGAATTTTAACATCTGTCCAAGTACGGCACTATTTGGAGTATGTCCAAATTTTGTGAAGAATATTGATTTTCATTTATTTCCACCGATAGACTATAATGATAGAGATTATCAGTCTATGAAAATGGCTTTTTATAATTGTTGTTTGAAAACAAGTTTATTTAAGCCTGTTAATAATCATTTACAAACTTTTATTTATAATTTTGATGTATGATACAGAAAAGACTATTATTTGTATGGCTTGGTGATAACAAACCAAACTATGTGGATTTTGCAATTAATGCGTTTAAAGAAGTTAATCCAAGTTTTATTATAGATTTTATACATTTTAGTGATCAGGATGTAGAAGATTCTAAATCTTATAAAGGAAATATTGCTAAAATTCTTAAACCACAGCAAATAGATTGTATTAAAAAAGATAGTCTGGACCCAGATTATAATAACAGGTATAAATCATTTGATTCTGTTTATAAGATAAAATTATCTGTTCCTTTAAGATTCTCTTATTTGTATTTATACGGTGGTATTTATCTAGATTGTGATACATTTCCAATTAAGCCATTTGATGATGAACTTCTATCTAAAAATAAATTCATATGTCAGCAGAATAACAATAAAAAAGATTGTTTCTTTATTGGATATGAAAGAAATTGTAAAGATAAATCCTGTCTATTACCAACAAGAAGTGGGTATGGAAATAATTTACATAAAAATGAAAAGTATATGGATTTATGTACAAAATTCTATAATTGTACATTAAAATATGGTGATCATTTTAATGACCCAAATATACATTATATAGATCACTACTGGTTAAGAACCTTTAAATATTAAGGATAAAATTATGAAAGTAAAATATATAACATTTGCTACATCTAATTGGAAAAAGTTTAAACCGAGATTATTAAGTGAGTTTGATGCTGTTAATAAGAAATTGAATATATTCAATGAACATGATATAGAGGATGAGCATTTTAAAAATTTTATTTTAAAACAGAAGAAAGTCAATAGAGGTTTTCATAACTATATTTGGAAACCATATATAATAAACCAGGAATTACAAAAATTATCAAAAGATATAGATCTACTAGTATATTTTGATGCTGGATGCGATTTTGAAAAGGATGGAAAATATCTCTTAGATGTAGATAAAGAATTGGATAATTTTTACAATAGCAATTATTTACTATTATGTCTTCGACCACCGCTTAATTTCTGTCCAATTAAAATAGTGTGTACAAATGAATTTAAAAATAAGTATAATGTAGATAATACTTTCCTAAATAAATTTCCACACTATCAAGCAACATTCATATGTCTAAAAAATAATAGTTTTAGTTTAGATTTCATAACAAAATGGAAAAATATGATGAATGAAGATTATCCAAAAATTTGTGAAATTCCATATAAAAAAACGCCTGGATTAAGAAATAATGGAGGGGATCAAATATATATGCAATATTTATTATATAAAGAAAACATTACTCCAATGTGTTTAAATCTTTCAATATGTAAGAGAATGCGTGGGTAGATCTATGATTCCTAAACAAATTTTTTTTATATGGCTAGGTGATAATAAACCAAATTATGTAGATTTTTCCGTCAATACATTTAAGGAAGTTAATCCAAATTTTAAAATCGATCTTATTGAATGGAAAATAAATGATATAGAAAACCCAATAGATCCAATTCTTAGATCTAGTGTAGACTCAGCCATTAAAGAAAATAGGAAAGATAGAAAATTCATTCAGAGTGTTGCTAATATTTATAGATATAAGCTTTTAGAGAAATATGGCGGAATCTATTTGGATTGTGATACATTTCCGGTTAGACCATTTGATGATAAACTTCTAAACCATGATAAGTTCGATGTATTAATTTCATGGGGCAAGAATCAATTCTGTGTTCGGGATGTTTTCTTCATTGGAACAATAAGTCTAGAAGAATTAAAAAAGAGTAAAAAGCACAATAATGTATTTCTATATCCACATACAGAGTGTGGTGATTACAATGTGTTACGTGATAAATTTTATAATTGTACTTTAAAATATGGTGAATATTATGGAGATCCAAATTTCTATTACATAAATCATTATCATGATTTTACATGGAATCCTAATAATTTAAGAACGCCTTTATGTAAGTATGATAGAAAGTAAATGAAAATATATGGTTAGCTATCTAGGTATGGGCGGTAGATTTGGTAATATATTATTAGCTATATATACAGTTTATAATTATTGTAACAGATATAAAATTGATTATGATAAGATTTTTTTCTATAAGAATGGCTTAACCATTAAACATAATTATTTTTCTTACATAAGAGATTTTTTTGTAAATATATACGACAAATTCTCGTATGATAAAGATACTTATAATCTATTATATAAAACATCTATAAAAAACAATGAGAAGTTTCATGGAGATACTGTAACATTCAAAGGATTTAATTTTTCTATGCCAAAACAATATAAACAGATATGTATTTTTAGTACAATCTTTTATAATAATGATTTATGGGAAAAAATTAGATCTAAAACAAATTTTAATTTAAAAAATTATTATGCTGTCCATATTAGAAGAAAAGATTTTATACATGCTTATAATGGAAAATTTTTCCAGACAAAAAAATCTATAACTAAAAGATTACAAAAAATCAATGGAAATTGTATTATATTCAGTGATGATATAGAATGGTGCAAGAAAAATTTAAATGATAATAAAATATTCTACTTAGAAAAAAAATTAAGATGTTACGAAGAATGGATAATTATGACAATGTGTAAATCTGTAAGTTATAGTCCATATTCTTCATTTTCTAAATGTGCTAAGTATATCAATTTTTATCTAAAAACGAGACATAAAATATAATGATACCTAAAAGAATATGGTTTATTTGGTTTGGCGATAACAAACCAAACTATGTAGATTTCGCAATTAGTGCGTTCAAAGAAGCTAATCCAGATTTTAATGTAGAGTTAATACACAAAACAATTAGAGATATAGAAGAACCAAGCAATAAGAAGTACGATAAGGAAATTAAAGAATGTATTTATTATATATTGAACAAGGATAATCCGAAGAAAAATATTCTCTATAAAAAGTCTATTATAGCGTATACAACATATAGTAAGAGAAGATTTATACAAATATTAGCTAATATTTTTCGACTTAAAATCATTAATACGTATGGTGGTATTTATCTGGATTGTGATACATTTCCAATTAAACCATTTGATGATGAGTTATTAAACAATGAAAATTTCTGTGTACATAACATAAACGATCCATGGCCTAAGGATTGTTTTTTTCTAGGCTGTTCTCCTGGCATCTATAAATCTGATTATAAATTTGATAGAGTTTATAATATTGAAAGAATATTACCGAAAAATAAATGGTATATAAGAAGAAAAAGATTCTACGAATGTAGATTAAAGTATATAGAGAATTTAGAGTCAGAATATTATATAGAACACTTTGAAGATAGAACATGGCAAAAAAGAAAACATAAAGACATATTAACGCCTTTATGTAAATATGATAAGGAGATTTATGATACCTAAGAATTTATTTTTTATTTGGTTAGGTGACAATAAACCGGATTACGTAGATTATGCAATTAATGCTTTTAAAGAAGTTAATCCAGATTTCCAAGTAGATTTAATAGAATACTCCGTAGAAGAAATAGAGAATATAGAAAGTTTACAAAAATCTATATATGATGTTCATGTCAGAAACTGTGTATCATACATACTCAAAAAATCGGATAAAATTTTTAGACATCATGTAAGTCAATTCTATAGATGTTTGAGAAAATTTATACAGACCGTAGCTAATATGTTGAGATTTGAAATATTAAATCATTATGGTGGAATCTATCTAGACTGTGATACATATCCTGTAAAACCATTTGATACTTTTCTTTTAAAAAATAAGTCTTTTTGTAGTTATGCTTTTCCTTCTTATGATCCAGAGCATAGGTATAGAGATAATTTCTTTGTCGGGAAAGAGAGAAATGAACATCCTATATACGATTGTTTTGGTATATTTAATACATTTAATGTAGGTTTTTATAAACCAGGAAAATACCATCCAGAATGGGAATGGAGAAAGAAATTGTTCTTTGATTGTAAATTAAAAGATAGAAGTGAGAACACAGAAAGTTATATAGAACATTTTGTTGATAGAACGTGGAAAACGAATCGTACACCTATATGTAAATATGATAAAATATTAATGAAGGTAGAATCAACATGACAAAAAAATGGATAGAATTAAATATCACGTTGGAATGTAACTGGAAATGTCCATGCTGTGTAAGACTATGCAATATTAAACAAAAAAATCCGAACAGCGTCATGGATATAAATGATATTAAATATATCACGAGTGAAATTAATGATATCGGAAGTGATAAATTTGAGCATGTTACAATTATAGGTGGTGAACCAACAACAAATCCTTATTTTGTAGATATATGTAGATATCTTAAAGATAATTTGAATACAAAACTTGAAGTTTCTACAAATTCAAGCAATAATTCAAAATATAAAGATATAATAGAATCTATGGGAATTAAATATTATACTTTTAATAATTTAAATAATATGAATAAAAAGAAGTATACTCACTTTAATTTTTATATATCTCCCACAGAAAATAACCAGGAGTTAAAAAAAGATTGTGGATTAAATTGTGGTGTATCTATATGCAAAATAAATAATGAATTTATATATTCACATTGTAGTAACCAAATTTTTGTAGCACAAATGTTACAAAAACAAGATATATTATTTAGAAGTCTGAAAGATGTAATGACAATAGATTCCTATGATAATATAGTTACAAATACTGTCTGTAAACATTGTCAATTTATGGCAAAAGACAGAATTAGATATTTTAAAAATTCAAATATATCTCAATGCTTTAAAGATGGATTAAAAGAATATGATTCCTAAGAAACTGTTCTTCATTTGGATTGGAAGAGACATACCAAAGTATGTTTATTTTTCAATGGATGCTTTTAAAAAAATGAATGATGGTTTTGATATTGAATTAGTACATATTCCGCAATTATTTGGAAGTAATAATGCTGATGTTATTGAAACTAAAGAAAAACTAAAAGATGTAAACTCATCATATTATAAACTTTATAATAAAGAATGGAAGAGACAGAATTTGTCTCATAGTAAAAAAGCTAGAGATATATGGTTTACTGATGTATTTAGAATACACCTTATTAATAAATATGGCGGTATTTATTTAGACTGTGATACTTATCCAATTAAACCATTTGATAATAAGTTATTATCTAAAAGATGTTTTAAGACTCTTAGTGTAGATATTAATAATAGGAAATGTAAATGGTCAGATATTTATTTCATGGGTTCGGAAAAGAATAAGTATTCTCATGAAAATGCTTCGAATATAGAATGTACTGTGTTTAAAAATAACAAGATATATAATAAACAGATACCTCTAGGGTTCGAAAAGAATAGATCGAACTTTTTTAATTGTATAAATGACTTTGATCCAAAATATTGCATGAAAAATGAATACTTACTTCATTTCAAAGCTTTAGAATGGAAATAAAATTTTTCGGTAATTAAAGCATGGCTGTATTTAAACAGCCATGCCTTAATCTAATTAGATATTAGAATCTAATTATGGTTGAACGAACTTATCTGTGATATTAAGCACAGAGATACCAGCTGGACGAATCAACTGCTCACCATTTCTTGAGAGAATTGTGAGAGAAGGTGTATTGCCAAGTGGGTATGGTGTCAACACGCAAGGAACGTATGGTGCAAAGATGTATGTGCACTTGATCTGCTCAGTTGGCTTGTAAAGGCAGAGTGACTTGCCCTGTGGGACAACTGGAGAGACAAGAACCTTCCACTTTCCACCAGCAACCTCAGCACTACGATATCCGAGATCACCATCCTCAGAAGAAGAACCATTATAACGGAACTCCTGGAGGGACTCAAAGATTGTAGCATCAAGTGGGTTGCAAGCAAGAATGTTACCTGCAGCGATGTTAGTATCTACATAAATTGCAGCACTAAGATCGTTAAGAACAGGAAGAACATTCTCCATCCATTGCTTTGGACCATAAGCAAACTTAGAACCAGTCTCAGCTTCCCATTGTGATGGGTTCTTGTTGAATGTACGGTTGTGTGTTGGACCATTCATTCTCTCGCAAGCGTAGATAAGGTTCTGGACGATCTGACGATCGACATCAAGAACGATTTGCTGACCCATAGCTGAAACGAGTTCGGACTGAAGCTCGATATCATAGAGTGCCTTGATATCTTGCTGCATCTGAATTGTCCAGTTTGTGGAGATCTGACGATCCTGTGCAATCAAGCGGATCTTCTCAATACTGAAGGAAGCACGAGGGTTAATTGTGTTCTCTTCGAGTGAGAGCTGTGCCTTGAAAGCAACCTTTGTGATCTTACCATTGACACTAGCAAGTTCGAGAATGCCAGTGAGATAATTGATACGACCAGTAAGTGTATCTGTTACAGATCCATCAGCCTTCTGAACTGTAGCTGCAATTGTTCCGTCAACGGTTGGTGTAACCTGGCAGTTAACAGTCTCGCCATCGAGTTCAACGGCTGTAACCATGAAGTTCTTCTCGATGTGAGCAATATCAGAATTGACACCAGCCTTTGCAAGAATATCAATTGGCTTGCCATCAGGTGTAAGCTCTGTCATTGTACTGACAGGAACAGTCACCTTTGGACCAGCTGTGATATCTGTGTTAGATGGAGCCATATAAGTATTGCTGTCACCAAAGCGCTTGAAGGAAGCCTTGATGAAACCACGGATGATTTCTGGCTTGCTCATTGGAATAACGGTAACGAGATCCTTAGCGATTGTCTTTGGATAGAATACACGGAGAAGTGGAAGTGCAAGAGTCTCATATGGGTTCAAAGAATATGTCGAGTTTTCAAGAAGTGCAATTCTTGTATTCTCAGCAAGAACATTGAATCCATTCTTATCCTCTGCAGACAAACCTTCTGAGAGTGAATTTTTGTACATTCCGAACGCATCGTCATTCACAAGGACTTCACGAATACTGCCCGGCTTAGAAGGATCATAACCTGTACTAGACTTAGTAAAGTTATAAGCCTCTTTGAGTAGTGTTTTAATACCCATTTTTATAACCTCATTTATATTTTTAATGTTGTTTTTTTGTTTTTAACTAACTATGAGGTATATACACAATATGGCTTCTTACATGCCATTCTTCATATAAAATCGCATATATAACCAGTCATCTGGTTAGAAATTGACTTTTGATGGTCAATTATTTTAATTTGTATTCTTTTCACTAGAATAAAAAGAAAGAAAAAAATTAAAAGAAACATTTGGTATCTAAAAAACAAAATAAAAAAGACATGGTCAACTCTCCGAAATATCGGTGCGTCAACCATGTCAGAAAGTCAATCCCAAGTATTTCCACCCTCACCCAAAATCCTCTGAAGGATAAGTTGGGATGGAAGATTCGGGATCATCTTAGCACGAAGTAACAAGTACTCCGCACCAGACTGCGTAAAGAGGTGAAGAACCCCATCACGCACTTCACCCTTAACAACAGGACTTGAATTCCCGTTGTGATGTTCCGTTGGCTTCTCTCCACAGCCATAGAACAGAATGTTCTGGCCGCGGTTCAAACCCCAACGGTAAGGGCGGTAGTCCTTAACTGTTGTGTTCATGAATGTTTATATATATCGTAAATAATACTCAAATAAAATTAAAAAACAGTAAAATGACTAATCTTACAGAATCAGAGAAACAAAAAATTAATCTTTTAATCGAATCAATAAACCCAAATCAATTTAAAGGTTTATCTACAAAAATTAAGTATTTATATCCAGATATATTTGTTTCCATTAAGAAAATACAGATGGAATTAAAATTATCTACTTTTAGTGAAGCATTATATCTAGTATTAAATGATATGAGTAGTGTTCCAGAATGTAAGCATATATCTAAGAATTGTAAGGGAAAATTAAGATTCAAAAATTTTGTAGAAGGTTACTTTGAATATTGTAAGGCATGTTCCTCATCAAATGAGGATTTTATGGAAAAAAGACAAGAAACAAATTTATATAAATATGGATGTATATATCCAACACAGAATGATTTTATAAAAAGAAAAATTATATCTAAATTGACTAAAAAAAGCAGTGAATAAATATAAAAAGAATTTTTAATTATGTCTTCTCAATATAGTTTTTTAACAGAATCCGTTTCTGAAAAGATAGGTAAATGGCTAGCACCAAATGGTGCAGGTCAGCTCGTAACTTATGCAGCAGCCGGAGGTTTGCTCGGAACATCTATGGGAGGAACAATCGGTTTACTTTATGGTGCTAAGGTTTTTATGGATAGAAAGAAAACTATCCAAAGTATGGAAAAAAGGATACTTAATCCAGATATAAGTGCTTATAATAGACAACAGCTTATAGATGAAAAGAACATGATTATGAGCATGACGGATCAAGAATATAGAAACTATGCCCTCAAGGAATATTATGAAAAAGGAACAATGATCGGTAGCACAGTAGGAACAGCAATCGGATCATTTCTATCAAGAAAGAAGTAAAAAAATGACAGATGAAATAGAATCCTCAAATGACATCCAAAATGTTGTTGTTAATGAGAAAAAAGATAAAAGAAGAAAGAAAAATAAAATTGTAACAGAAATCGTTGATAAGAGTACCATAAATAATGAAGAATTTATGAATATACTCAACGAAAAAATAAAATATGCTCTAGAGCAAATTTTATCAGAAAAAAAGCAAGAAATATTTGAGCCTTCTAAAGATAACACTAAAACAATCAGTGTTAATAAGATTATAAGTAAACCAAAAGGTCAAGCTAGAATTAGAAATGTAAATATTCAAATGCCAGTTGTGTCTAAATTTAAACAATTTAGATCTAAGAAAAGATCATCTGGAATTGCAACAACATTTACAATTCATGCTAGATAATTAATAATACCCAGTGATATTATTCATGATATCTTCTTGAATAGTATCATTAGATCTTTTATATGGTTTTATTTCTATGGAATCCAAATTAATTGGATCTATTTTTATGGGTTTAATTCCATAAAAGAATTGTAGAATTTTTTTAAGAAACGTCATTTGAATATCCTTTTTAATCTATAGATTCTTCAGTTTCGTTTAACGTGTTCTTAATTTTTTCTAGCATGATCTTTATTAATTCATAATACATAATAATTAGTTCATCAACTTTTTCTTTATATACTTTAAGATTATTGATGACTAATTTAAACATATCAAACGCCGTATTAGAATCTGAATATAATGACTCTAATTCTGTATTTGTACAATCCCTAAGATATGTTCTGATTCTAGAGAGTTTTTCAAAAATATCTTTAAGTTTATAAGCTCTTCCTATAGCTGTATAGACAGCACTTCCGGCTCCCGGCATTGGCATACCAGTCATAGGATCCATTCCACCCATTCCACCCATAGGATCCGGAGGAGCCGATTTGTCACCGAGACCTTGTAATGGATCTCCTCCTGTCGGCATACCAGTCATAGGATCTATACCACCGCCGGCTGCTCCACCCATTGGCATACCAGTCATAGGATCTATACCACCAGCACCTCCGGCTCCAGGCATTGGCATACCAGTCATAGGATCTATTCCACCAGCAGCATTAGGATCCATAGGCATACCAGTCATAGGATCTATACCACCAGCAGCATTAGGATCACCCATTGCTGCTTGTTGTTCTGTAGCTTTTGCCTTAGCCTCTAATTCTCTAGTCTTTGCTTCTATCTCTCTTATTTTTGCAACAGTGACCATTTTCTCAGCTTGTTCATTACTAAGAGGAATATCAGCCTTAGATTTGATTAATGGTTCAAATCCATTATTTTCTGTTGGATTTTCTAAGTTGATTTGATCTGCTTCTGTTACAAAAGAATAATGCTTCATGTTTTATCCTTGAGCATTCGGATCAATAGTTGGATCTTGTTGCTGAACGCCCTGTTGTGGTTGAGATATTCCAACTTGCTGATTTACATAAGAATTAATATCATTAGCCTGTGCTTGAGCCTGCTGTTGTGCTTGTGCCTCAGCTTGTTGTTGCTGTTGCATTTGACGCTGTTTATCTATTTCAGCATTCTTTTCCTCTTCTTGCTGATTTGCTATATCCTTATTAATTCTTTCAGCATCAAATTTTGTTTTCTTTAATTGTGCTGTAGCAGCAAGAAGTTCTGTCTGAGCCTTAATAGATTTTGCTTTTCTTCTAGTAGCTTCTGTCTCTCTATCTACACCACCGATAGGATCACCAACTTCAGACTCAGCATTTCTAGTTGGAGTAAGAGAAGCAACTTCTGTTAAAAATGAATATTGTTTAGACATTGTAAATACCAAATTGAAATTGTTTTAATTTTATTCGATATTGTAAAATATGTACATCTCACAATCTAAGAATATTTGATTCATTGTGCTTAATATAGTCATCCAGTTTCCTTCTAAAATTTTAGAACCGAATACTGGAGTATATATTATTTTAAAATCATTTTTCTTCATGTAATTATAGCATTTATGACAACATTTTTTAAAATAATTTAATTTAAATGGTTTTAGATTATAGAATGTCTTAGGCCATTCAACACATATCATGTTACAAACCATATGATAACTAAAAATTTCTGTATAATGTACATCACCGAGTTTATATGGTTTATGTTCATTAAAATCTTTTTTTATTTTTAAATAATAATTAGACCAGAACTCATTAGAATCTGTGACATTATATTCATAACTATCGCATATATTTAAGAGTATTTTATTCTCGGAACTAATTTCAAACTTTGGATAATCAGTCTTGGGGTATCTGTGTATCGTCATTAGCTTTTAACCTATTGATTTCCATAGATGATGTTAATTTTGATTTCTTATAATTCTGGCTCAATAAGAAAAGTTGTCTCTTATATCCACTTTGAAGCATCTCAAGTTTTGCTGGATTTTTAATGATTCCGCGACTTTTAAAATAGAGTAATTTTGTAAAATATGCTCTATGAATGGCGTATGCTGATCTAACAACTCGAAGTTCAAACTCATTATTTTGTTTAACTTTTTCGTATTTTGGATTAGAAATCTTGAATTGTAAATCTGTAATTAATGTATTAACACGATTTAACTGGTAGTTAATCTTATTAGTTAATTCAATTGGTTTACATTGTATTAATTTGCTTATACTTCCAATAGATAATGGTTTTAGGACTCCAATAACACTAATATGTTTAGCTTGATTATTTGGATTAGTTGGAATTCCCAGACTATTATTAGTATTATTTAAAGCCTCTATTAGAAAACTATATTCTCTCATTAATTATATCCTCTATAATATAATTTTTTCGAAAAAAACAGGAGGTTGTATTAAAACCTACTGTTTTTCTGAGATTTTTTGTTTTTATATTTAAATAAGCTCTAACATTTCCATTGTAGTCTTATTTCCATATCTCTTTCTTTCCCTATTTTTTGGTCTCTCCGTTTGCTCAGCATCTTCGTTAAATTCAAAATTTTTAACTATAGGAAAATAACTATTCGAACCGTAAACGCTATAACCCTGAAATATTTTCATAAACATCCTCAAGACACTTCCTAAGTATCCATCATTTTTTACAATTTCTTCTTCACTCAAATTCTCTGGCCATGATGGGTAATTCGAGAGATTCAAAGTTTGTTTATACACATAATTCTTGAGATTTATATAATATAGACATAAAATATTTTTGAATTCTGTATTTTTATACATTGGATGATTTGAAAACAGTTTCGGGTCTATATACATAGCATGTACACCAGAAGCATTAAACTCTTTTAGTTTTTTGAACTTAAAGAATTTTTCCCCGCTATATAATATAAGAATATAATCATTAGGGTCTGTTAGGTTTACGACAATAAAAGTATCACTATATGATGGAATTATATACATAAAGATATCTGTATCATTATAATATATATAATAGCGTGCTTCACCATGTATACGGAAGTATAGCATTGTACATATAGTGAATGTAAAGAATGTAATTTTCTCTTTGGGTTGAAAATTTAAATTTAGAAAGAACTGATATATATCAATATATAAATTTTCATCTAACGAAAATGGAAAAGTGTGAGACACTTTAAGTATGTTGTATACATTAAAATCCGTATACCATATATCCAGTCCCATTTCATCTGTGCATTTTCTCAAACCAAGTGAGTTCAAACACAATCTTCTTTTTATTTCATCTGGTGTCATTTTTTCTCCTTTCTAAAATGACAAATTGACAAAAAATAAGAGACAGATGTAGATAATTAGATTTAAGAACCTTTTTCTACATCTTTAATAGTAACAAGTGAAATATTAGGATCAAGAATACCTTTATCTAAAGATGTAGCATCTTCGATATTCTTAAATTCTTTTTGGATATTATAGATATCCTTATCTTTTTCATTCTTGTTAAAATAATTGCAATCTATAAAACTATATTTTGACATTTTTTAATTCCAGTTTTAAATTTATTGTGAAAGAACGATTGTTTTTCATGTTATCAATATATAATATATATTGAGTTTTAGAACCATTTTCTATATTTTATACAATATTCATCCCATTCAGATTGTGTAAATTCTTTTTCTACACTACAAAATTTGCAGCTGCAATATATAACGTCACCCATAATATGTTTCGGTTGAAAGATGTGAAATGTGCATTGTGTTCCAGGATCTGTATGTGTTTCTGTACATCCAGATAGAATACTTCTGGACATTTCCTGTTTCAACTGCTCTGTTTTTCTGTAGTTTAAAATACTTTTAATATACGATTTAAGTTGTGTAAAACTATTCACACTCTTAACATCTATGGGGGAATTTTCAATTTGTTTTTCTAACAAATTTTCTTTTCGTTTTTCTTCTTTTTTAATTTTTGTCTTATCAGAATCTTGTTTTATAATAGGTCTATCTATGTGATTACTTTTATTTTTATTTTCTAATGATAATTCTGTTGGGACAAGATTTTGTTTATCTTTTATAACAGTTGTATCGTTATTGTTAAACAGATTATCAATATCTTCGTCCGTTATTTCGTCTTTTTGATACTTACCTGCCATTCGTCCTCTTGACCTCTTTTAGATTTTTCACTTTTATCGTCAGATTTATCTTTACTAAAATAGAAAGTAATTACATTGCTTACTATTAGCAGAACCATATTAATAATTCCACTTAAACTTTCAAATGTAATTTCTGCGGCTTTTGCTGATAAAATTCCACAAATGCAATTAGTTAACATTATGAAAACTATTCCACAAATAATGGTCAATAAGACTCTACCACTAAATAATTTAAGAAAACTAATTATGTTAATATCTTTCTTCATTTCTTTCTAAAGAATATAAGTATAGAATTTAATATCATCAAGGCACCTAATGCCATCATTATATAGCCAATATATTTTGGAAAGTAAACTCCATTTTTATTCTTTTTGAGAAGTTTTGTAAGAAGATCTTGATTTTCATTCATTGTTTTTAGAAGATCTTTATGTACAACAAACCAATCTTCTGTAAATTGAACTGTTTTCTTATCACCTTCTTGATATACTTGTACTTTAGTTTTGTCTTGAATTCTATATGTAATATCCTGTGTTTTCAAGGAGTTAACATCATAGACTTGAATAATCTCTTCTTTTTGTGGAATAACTGTCTCTTGTGGTTTAGATGTAAAACAACCACTTAATAAGATAAGTAAACTTATAGATAATAATGTTTTATTCATTTAAGACTCTCGATTTCTTCCTGTTTCTTCTTTCTAATGGCATCACATATGGATGTATCATAATCATTATTTATTCTATCGTTAAATTCTTTGTTGGTCTCTATAATCTTTTCATCCTCTATATCATCATGTCTTAATTTCTTATTAATATTTGTAACCAACTCAGAAAGTTTATCAGCAAAATTAGAAATAGAACTCAATGTTTTTTTAATTATAGCCATAATAGATTCCTTTTTTATCGAGAGTTATTGGTACGGCTACTTTTCAGTAACCGTACCAATTTCAATTAAGAAAAACAGATCTTACTTAGATGCTGTCCTTCTTGTATAAGTTCTCTTCTTTGTTGTGCTTCTTGTGTAATATGTTACACCTTCAGCCCACTCAGTAATAGTTCCAGCTGATGTATATCCATCGGCACCATCAGATACAAAGTATTCAATACCCTCTTCTGGTGTCAGAACAGATGTCTTGTCTACCTCTGTATAATAATACGTTGGTTCTGGAGTCTGTGGAGTCTCTGTATTGTTAGACTCTGATTCAGCGGGAGATTCAGGAGTAGACTCTGATTCAGATTCTGCATCGGATTCTGTCTCAGCGGAAGATTCATCATCGGCAGATTCTATCTGTGAGAGATATGTATCTTCTGTAGAAACTTCCATTCCTGGACGTGTGAGATAGTTATCATTTGTGATAGGATCATCATATGCCTCCCCACGTCTTCCTTCTAATGTAAGATGCATACCCTGCTTTCTATTAACAGCAAGAACAGGAACAGCTTCTACCATATCATTATCATCATTGGACTCAGCTGTTGCTTCCGTAACGACAATGTTCTCAGCAAGTTCCTCAGATGGATCTTTATCAAATGGAGCAACCTTCTCATAGGAAACAGTTCCATAATCAGTATACTTCTTATCATCTGGCTGAGTATAGACACTATCCTCTCTTCCAACAGGAGGAACAGCCTCACCATTAACCCATTTCCATTCCTCACTTACGGGAATTGCTCTCTCTTTGAAACCAACATGTCTCATAGAAAGCTTCATGTTCTTACTCAAACGGACACATGGATCTTTCATACCAACATATCCATCAGCAACATCTTCTGGTCCAGTTGGATTAAGATCTAAGTCAGAGACTGAGTTATATGGTTGTACAACAACCTGTGGATGATCGTTGATTGTAGGAATCAACTTTTTCTTATCGGCTTCTGAATTAATTGCCATGGTTTTATCCTCTTAAAATTCTAATTTTTAAAATTTGTTCGATATTATTTCTTGTTTATTCTGGATAATTCTGATTTCAGTATTTTCTTGTGTTGATCACACATATCTAATTGCTCTAACTCACTTAAATCAGATATCCATTTATATTCTGAATGCTCGGGCTGTCCATTTAACCATTTAGCTGGATTTAGATATACATTTGTATTGGTACTTCTAGCTCGGAAATAATTCCACTTAGCATGAACACCATCTTCTGGAATATCAAAGTTCGTGCTTTTATGAATAGATCTAATGGATTTCGGATCTAAATCTAGATTTGTTTCTTCTTTAATTTCACGTTTTAAACAATCTATATTAGATTCATTATCTTCAACACCACCTCCAGGCAAATCCCAGATACCTTCAGCATGACAACCAGTCTGTATTCTCAGGATTAAGATTTTATTATCTGGAGAAATAATAATTCCTTTAGATGATATTCTACGCTTAGATTCATTAAAGTGTTGAAGAAATTCTGTTATACATTTCATAGTGTCTATTCCATTAGTATTCTAGGGTTCTTAGGAATCTCTTGTTCTGATAAAGTTTTTTTATCTTCTTTATCTTTTTTAGATTTCTTTTGAACCTGATTATTGTTTTTCAGCTTATTATCAATTTCAACATAAAATTTCATAAAGAAAATCCTTTATTACTTTTTAGTATCTTCCAATGACATTATATTAATAGAATAATGTTTTTTTGTTCTAAATGATGCAGCGAATACAAGATTTCTAATACAATATGCTGTATTACCTTTCTTACCAATTACTTTACCGAGATCGTTTTTAGAAACAACGATCTCTATAATGTTAGATGTATTGCCTTCAATTTCATTTACTTGAACGTTATCAACATCATCTACAAGTGCCTTTACAATTGTAGTAACTAATTCTTTCATTTTATAAACCTCAACTATTAACTTTAGATTTAATTTTATTCATCAATTTATGACGTTCTCTGCCATATATTTACAATAAATGCCGGAGGTTGAACAGTATCAGATTTACCATAAATAGAATTAGATTTAGAAGCATCAAATCCATATACATCATTATCTACTGCGTTATTTGCAGATTCACCACCAGCTGTATTTCCACTTACTCTATAAAACGCACCACTTTCATTATGAAAATTGCCAATCGTGCCATTTACATCATCTACAGATGGTATTGTTCCTGTTATATTAGGTAATCCAGCATCTATTGTTTTTCCTGGTTTTTTATCTTCAGATGGAGTATCCTCTGCACCCCATAAGCATTTACCTTGAGATACTTTAATCCATGTTCCAAATAGATCCTTAAAAGGACATTCTGCTTGTGTTCCAATGTAAATAGATCCAACAGGATATATCTGTTCTAGTGAACTAGCACTTGTGTTATTTAACTCTGTTATCTCACCATTTTCGTGGCACCAGAATAATTTTTTAGTTAATATGTTATATGTAAATTGACCATATTTATAAAAGTCTAGAATAGTCTTATCTACTTCTACCCATTCCTGTAAACCATAGTTATATGTTAACACTCTATTGTTTACGAAATCTAAAATAACATAATCATAATTAATAACACTTAGACACTCGAATGCCATTCCTGGCTGTGATTGTGTAGCAAAACCATACTGACATTCTTCTGTAAATAATTTAAGAACGTTCCAATATGGTTCAAACCTTGTATCATTAAGCAGAGCATTTAAGTCTATGATAATTTCTGTATCTTCTACTATATCTCCAGCTTCTGTAGCATTTTGTATAAAATATGATGTATATCCTTTAAATACATTTCCATTTCTTGTAACTCTTATTTTAACGCCTCCATTGTTACCACCCATTATATTCCAGTTACCAGAAGCATCACTAGTTACTTTAGAGCTACCATTTTCCAGAACTTTCTGTCCAAACAAATTATTTTGATCTGTATATCCAAGCCATTCCGGCATATGGAAGCTATATTTATCTATACACACAAACCAATGTGGTACTTGTTTTCCATTAGCCGGATTTCCATTATTTGGAGTTCTTATAAAAGATAAAGTATGTTGAACACCATCCGAATCTTCAGCGAATGCAGCAACAAATGCAGCCCAATCATCATCCCCAGAATTAGAAAAATATCTATAAGTTATATCATATTCATCATATTTATTTTTTGTAACGAAGCCACAATAATCTATTGTATTTGCTGATGTAGTCATGGAATTAAGAGAATTACTCCAGTAAAACGTAGTTGCTTCTCCTTTATAATTCGGATCTTTCCCATATTGACTCTTAATAAATTGAGTAGTATTATCTGGAACCCAATCTGTAGCAGAATAACTTGTTCCATCGAAACTTAAAACACAGTGACCAAATTTGCTATAAGATTCGTGTAATTGTTTTAATGTTGGTGCTATAACATTTGGTGCCATACACTTATCTAGATCATCTTGTGTCTTACAAGTATATACCTTTTTAAAATCATTCATTATCCAATCACAATGAGTATCACTTATTGTATCTGGAGTATGAAATACCACTTGACCATTTTTTCCTGGAATTGAATTATCTATTTTCGTGATATTCTTATCAAGATCACACCAATAAATGCTCTTTGTAACAGAATTATAATACTCTCTTCCTGGTTCGAGTGTATCAGAAGCACTTCCAATTAAGTTCCATTTGACACCATCGAATTCATAAGATTTATCTTGCTGTAGATCTATAACGAAATTTCCAGCTTTTGAAACATCCGGATCAGATAGACATTTATCGGCTTGTTTAGTTGTTTCACATATATAAAAGTTAGTCTGAATGATTGTATCAAATTCTGAATTTTGGTCTTTTCCACCACTATACAGAATCTCACCTTTTTCGCCGCTAGGAACAAAGATTCTATGTTTTAGTTCCTCAATTTCTGTTTCGTGTTCATCAATGTTCTGTTCACATTGTAAACCTCTATCACCAGCAAACGCTGTATTTGATGTTTCTCCAATTGCTAATGATTTACTAATTTCTACATAAGTTGTTCCAGACCATCTATAAGTTAGATTTGTATCTAATGTGACATAAATTTTTCCAGGATCACCAGTTTCTGGAAAATTATCCAACGTTGGATATTCTAGAACATCATCTACATATGATGGCAATTGACTTTGTGGTATTTTACCATTTTCTAAGTCAGCTTTCTTACCTAATTCTGCTTTAACAGCACCACTTGTGGGAATAGAACTATCATCCGATCCAAGTCCTGATTCGGTCGTATCTATACCTAATGTTGATCTTAAATGCCCAGTATCAGAATCTGGTTCATCCTTTACATATTGAACAAGTTTACCTTCTTCTAAATACCCAGGAACGTTAAAGACAACATCATCTTCGTAGGCACTTGGATCAGGTATGCTATCTCTAACAGCATTAATCATACTAGCTAGTTTTGTAATAGCAGAACTAACATCTTCTGGAACATCTATTTCTGATGTATCTGGATTCGTCCAATTTATTTGGTCTATTGGATCTAATTGATCCCTGTATGATATATGTTTAGCAATTTCCTTAAAGTAATAGATATTTTGTCTATTTTCGTAACTTATAAGATCTATTTTATTCGGTGCAATAAATCTTACTCTTCCTAAAACAAGATAATCTTCATTAAATATAGGATCATTTAAATCTTCATCCCTTATTAATCCAATGTACGATTTATTTGGTTCTGGGTGTTTAAAGTATGTATAATATAATACAACATTTGCCCATTTAACCATATTCGTATTATATTCTTGAATATTTCCTGGAACTTTAATTGGACCACTAGAAACAACAATCTTAATCTTATCTTTTACATTTTCATCTGAGAATGTAATTGGAAATGTTGTTTTTTTGAATATAAAACTTGTCTGTGGATATGATAAACGATCATCTGATCTAACTGGATTAATTTGTATTTGACTAATAATCTTATTAGTCTTCTTGCTTACGATAAATAAGATCTGACCATATAGATCTGTATTACGTTCTATGTCAAAGTTTTGTACAACTAATTTATACTCTGTACCACCGGCTGTATTTTCTGATATTGTATATTTATCAGATGGTATTTCATAGTCAAAATTATTTAATTCTACATCATCTATCGTAGTAATGAAGTTATCTTCATCTATTTCAAATTTTAGATCACCATTTGCTACACCGCCAGATGTTAGAATTCCAGTCTCTTGTCTATTTAAAATATAAGCTATTTGTGAAGCACCTTCTAAATAGAAGTCTTCATCTTTAAATGGATTATTCTTAATCCAACTAGATCCTTTTCCAACGTCTAATGTTATACATGGACTTAAGAAATTCTGATTCATTTCTCTCTCTTGTATAACTACATCATCTTTAATTGCCAATCCTGGAGTTACATAGATCTTATTAGATGGATGAATTTTTGAAATTGAATAATTTCCATTGTAAGTATCATTAATATGCTCGTATATGGTAGATTTTTTAGCAGTAGAAATAATATTATAAGAATATTCTATATTATCAATATGAATATCAGATTGACCATCATAATGATCAGGTTTTGGAGTATATGCGTCAACATAAGTACCAGAATTTAGATCTTCTGGATTTAATACAAAGGATAGTTTTAAAGGTATTAATCCATATTCTTTCGTTATCTTATGTATGACAGATAGTTCACAAGTGCTTCCATAATTTCTAGGATATTCTATAGAATATTGACTATCTAATACAGATGCCATAACTTTATATGGAGATCCGGACGTAATTTTAAGTCTAAAGTTAAATTTAAACTCTGAATTAATATAATTGATTGGTAAATATTTTGAGACATCTAGGTTGAATATAATTTCATGTACACCTATAGAATCTACTCCAATAATATTACAGCCAGTTATATATCTGTCATCCGATATAAGTTCAGGAACACATTTTCCTATGAATTCCCATTCATCTGCACGAAATAAACATTTAGTTCCAGTCTTTAATATATCTTTAGATATTATAGAATCTGGAATTCTTCTATTTGTTGTTAAATCTAGCCCGAATACAACACCATCTGACCCATTACTGATTATTCTTGTAAGTCTGTTGATATCATCACTGTTAAAACTATGAAAAGGGTCTACAGTACGTTCTTGTTGGGGAGATAGATTGTTGTAACTACCAATTCTTCTAGCTGGCATATTTTCTGACTCCGAAATTTTTTATAAAAAAGAAAGTTATTTGAAATTTATTCGTGTTTTAAACTCTCTAATTTTTACTTTAAATATGATTGAGACTTTATATATATTATAAATTGTAAAAAGAATCCTGGTGGATTGCCGGCTATTAGCCGGAATGCCAGTTCGATTCTGGTTTTTTTGTTTATTTTTTTTAAGTGCATGAATAGACAATATCTTTGCTTCTATCATGTGGATCTACAGCGTACCAAGACTTGTTAATAGAATCTATAAGATAATCTACATCATTAATTATATTAAATGAACCAAAACTTATTCTCATGGTAGCTTCTACCTTTAATACATTAATATGATATAATGGAGCACAATGTACGCCACTTCTAATTATAACATTATAATCTTTTGTTAGGTGTGTAATGAATTCTTCACAGCGCTCTCTGTTTAACATTTTAAAACAAAGAATTCCACTTTCTGGATTTTTACATTCGACAAGCTCAAAGACTTTTTTAAAGTTATCATCTATTGTGTTATATCTACTAAGAAAGAATTCTACTAGAGATTTTTTTCTTAAGGAAATCATTCTTAATGTTTTTTTCTGGATATATTCTATTCCAGCAATAGCACTTGTCATTGCTAATTCATTTGGAGTACCTGCTTCTAATGATCCAGTTGTTGTATAATCAATTCCATTAGCTCCGCCAGTCCCTCCGGATATTAAAGGAATTTTAATAACATCTTTAGGACTAATTAGAAATCCAATACCAGTTGTAGCGTATAATCCCTTATGACAACTGCATATGATATACATATTATCGTAATTGTATTTACTAATATCTATCTCATATGTCCCAGCAGATTGTGTTATATCTAGTATAAATGGAATGTTTTTATTTTTCTTGCAAAAATCTATTACTTTAAAAATTTTATCGTCCGTAATTAGAGTTCCATCTACATTATTAACATGAGATATTGCTACATAGTAATTTGTATTCTGTTGTACAATAAAATCGCTAATTTGATACCAATCTTTTATAATAAAAGGTTTCCCACCAATCTTCTCGAAATGAGTTCTATATATGCTATTATGTGCACAGTTATCTGTAATAAGAATTGGTTTTGGATCTTCCTTACTAAGCCAATTGATAACAATGTTAGCTGAGTATGTACAACCAGATGTGATTGTTACATCGTATTTTTCTTGATCTACATTAAAGAACTCGGCTATTTTTCTTTTACATACATTATCTACATCATCATGTTGTTTCAAACAATTACAATGTCTAGACGAATTAATGGGAGGCGTTGTAAAGTAATTCTTTACAGCATCTACTACAGATGCTGGTTTAGGCCATGTAGTAGCTGCATTATTAAAATAATATATGTATGACTGTGTCATATTAAACTTGAGATAGCAAATCTTCTAACTCCACTCTGTGTTCAGCTTCTTCGTTTGCTATGTGCATAAACTTGAAAGCTAGATCTGGGTATAAATTCTTAACAGCGGAATAATACAATGTATACATATTCTTAGCGTTAATTTCAGACTTAATCTGTGCTTTAAGAGCATCGACCGTCTGAGTTGGATCTTGGAAAGGATTGAATTTACCAGATGGATTGCAATTTCCAAGCATTTGAACTGGATTAAGAATTACTGGATAACCTTTTGATTGCATCCATGTAATTAATTCTTCTTTGTGATGCTTTTCCTCTTCTGCAATATGTCTAAATCCTTTTTCAACAGAATCTCTAGCTGTTCCTTTAAGGACATATGCCATATGACAATATGTGAACTCAGCAATCCATTCATCAGCGATAAGTTTGTTGACAATGTCCTTCACTGTCATTTTAACTGTTGTTTCTGCCATTTCTAAACCTCTTAAACTAAAAATAATTATTTAAATTTATTAAAACGATCTTTTTACATTCTTTTCGTGAATAAAATAAAATGATACATGAAAGTAAGAGTGTAAGAAGAATATGAACCTACCAAATTATATGGCAATTATATGTAATTTGCGTGGAGATGTTATACAAAAACCAGATGACCTTGATATAAAAACAATATTTGAAATCGTAAATGAACAATCTCTACCAGATTTTCATGAGTATATTAAAACTATTTTTAAAGATGGCAAATACATCAAAGTACGAAAACTAAAGCTTGTAAACGATACAGATTATTATCTTAGTACAGAGATACTAAACTCCAAAATTGTTTTTCATTTTGACAGGTGTGACAAATTTGATCCCACAGAGGAATCCAACTTCTGGATGGAAACCATTTATAAATATGATTACTACTTACAAAGGTCACAGGATGTTATCATAGGTATTGCCAAGCTAATTCAGAACTTCTTATATAAACAAAGATCCGATATTTTTGATATTGTAAAAGATCTTCATAACGCTTTAAAAATAGAACATTCACTAGTACTTTTTAGAAACGGTCATGATCATATTTTATACTGCAAGGATAATATAGCATCCCAGGATTGCCGATATATAAAAGATCTTACGTATTTAGATGCAAAGTTTGATGAAAATATAGTTACGCCAATTACTGATATTCTTCATATTAAGAAATATAAGGATAGTTATATTAAAGAATTTGTAAATGACGATAGTCTCGGTAATAAAAATGTATATGTATTGAAATTGGTTTTTGGACCGAAGACAATCGGTTATTTTGAATTCATACCATATAGTCATATATTGTTAACGCCAGTAGAATTAACTATGATCCAAAGTCTGAGCTCTATATTAGCTTATATAATTAACAACAAGAATGAACAAGCAAATTTAGAGAGTTACATTAAGGAGAAGTTTCAATCTTTTAATAAACTATAAAAAGAGATTTATGGAAGAGATTAACCCAATCATTAAGCTTCTAGTAGACTCTTTAATTAGCTCTGTAAATGACCTATCTCAGAAAATTAGTAATTATAAGCCAATACTAGATCGCATCGGAACACAGAGTGATGCAGAAATTCTTTCTATTACAAAAATTATTTCTAATTGTGAGCAACTCACTAAATTGTTAGAGACAACAGCTGGGGATTTCTATAAAAGAACCGATGTTTTTACATCAGAGTTTAAAGATCTAAAAACAAAAATAGAAGATCTTAGTTCTGAACTTAACGAATTAAAGAAAAGTATCGATGACGTGAGCTCTAAGATAGATGCAGTAGAATCCAATCTTAAAAAAAGTATTGGCATAATAAGTGTAAAAATAGATACAACTCAAACAGAAATTAAACCAGTTAGTAAAATCATATCTTACTTATCTAAACCGTTTGGATTTCTTACTTTTATAATAGGTTTAATTATAGCATCTATTACAATCAATAATGGTTGGCAAGCATTTTTAGAGTGGTTAGCAAAACCAAAAGAAAGCATTCAACAGAATGTTCAGAAAGCAAATTAATTCTATGTTTCTTTCATCTTCTTTTTAATATCTGTTGTAGAAATGTTTTCTGTTCTATGTAGATATACAGCATCACATAATTTTTTTATATCTCTTCATATTTCACTCTCTCCATTAAATAGAATTCTTTTTTTTATTCTACTAAAAAATTAAAATATATAATATATTTAAAATCTATGAGAATTGCTGTTATCACCCATTATACTTATGGTAATAATTATGGGCAGAGACTCCAAAATATAGCACTGGTTCAGTATCTAAAAAATATTTATAAAACAGATGATATATACACATTCGTATATGCAATGGGATACAAAAAAAGACTAGTGCCTGTAAAAAATAGTGCTTTAGAATCTAAATTTTTAAAACCAATATCTATAAATTTAGATGATACGAAAACATTCACTGGTTTTGACTTATATGTCATTGGAAGTGATCAAGTTTTTAATTTAGACAATAAATGGATGGGGTCACATGTTAAAGATTTTTTATGTGGAAGAACATTAGTCAAATGTGGTGAGAAGCATTTTATAACATATGCCGCTAGTGATTGTTTAAAGTTAGGACAATATAAAAAATTCGTGTCCAAATATTTTAAATATATATCGTTTAGAGAAAAAGAATCAATATCATATAACAAAATCGAAAATAGCACATATAATATAGATCCTGTATTCTTATGGGACATAGATTTCTGGACAAATATAGAGAAAAAACCAGAATTTATAAATGATAATGAAGTATTTGATTTTTGCTATATGAGAAGTAAAAGTAAAAATGATGAATCTCATTTTACGACAAATAAAGATGGAACAAGAACATATCATCTTTATTTTAATAATCCCATACAAAGTAATAAAATTGGATACGGTGAATTTCTTTGGCTTGTACATCATTGTCGAAAAATAACAACTTGTAGTTTCCATGGATTCTCATTTTCTATTATATTCCAGAAAAAAGATATTGAGTTTGAGAATAATTATAGAATAATGAATCTTATAGATATTTTACATGTAAAATATAATGGTGGGATTATAGAAAATTTTGATGAAATCCAGAAGTATATAAAATATGAACAAGAGAGGGCGTTAAACTATTTTAAAAATTCTTGTGTGTTTAATTACGCATGTTACTCAAAGGATAAAGGTATCCATGACAAGTCTACATCTGGCGGTGTTTGTGCTGAGTTAGCTAGATATGCCATAGATAATAATTACATAGTCTATGGAGGATCCTATAATGAAGATTTTACAAAAGTTATTATAAAACCAGTAGATAACATGGATGATTATTTTAGATATTTATCTAAAAGCAAGTATAATTTTTCATTTCTTCCAAAGTTTAGAGATATTAAAGAAAAACTAGAAAATGGTATAAATATATTATATATAGGTTCACCATGTCAAATTTATATGCTTAAAAAATATTTAAATAAAGATTATAACAATCTTTTACTTGTTGATTTTAAATGTCGTGGTTTTTCAAAACCTCAAAGATTAAAAGAATTTGTACAATATATTAAAGATAAATATCACAGAGCTATAAAAGATATAGATTTTAGATATAATCATACTGTCAATGGAATACGTGTTACATTAGATAATAACATCGTTTTAAATTACAATGTTGAGTATTTTAATAGTTTTGTTTTTAAAAATAGATTAGATAGATGTGAAAATTGTATTTATGGACATGGATTAAAATCTTATTCTGATATTACAGTATCAGATTTCTGGTTAAATTCAAAAAACAAAGTTCATATAGGACAGGATTTTACACCACAGAAAGGATGCAATCATGTCAGAACAAATACTTTAAAAGGATTTTTATTTTTTAACGAGATAAGAAACAAGCTCAACATTAAAAAACTATTTAATGGTTTTCAATAATTCTGTATTAAAAAATTAAATAAAAAACATATGGGGCTATATAACATAGTCCCATAGTTTTCGGATCAGAGTGATTCTATGTCTTGCTTGGCTTTTTCGCAAGACTTTTTTATTTCATCAAACAAATTGAGATTTGTGGAAGTGATTTGATTTTCCTTATATATTTGAAGAATCTCCGGAAGAGTTCTATAATATAATTGCTTTACTGTTTCATTTGAAGGATATGTCTTATATAATTTGTCGAGCCGATGACATAACATTTTAAAATGATCACTCAGTCTAGCTATTTCATTAATAAATTTTAAGCTTTTTTGGAATTTATCCAATAAAGATTGAAATTTATCAATCACCCTAGTTTTGAACTTAAGACATTCCTCTTCAATCTTTTTCTGACCCCATGTTTCGAAATCCTTTTTGTAATCTTTAAATTTCTCTGCGATTTCATACTTAGCCATCTCATTTAGTTTTTCGGATTGCTGACATTTAATCCAGTTGAATTTTTCAAATATTTTTTCTTTTTCATCCACATTTATGTGAATGAATTCTTCTTTACCTCCAATTGGAAACAATCCTAATCCATACAGCATTTCTAACACAATGCAACAATCTGTAAGAACTGCTTGTATAATATTATCTGGGAGTTTCCACCATGTTCCATTTAATTCGCAACGCAAAAACCGTTTAGCGTTATGTAGTGCTTGAATTGCCAATGGAAGTACTTCCACGGCAATTTGCATTTTTTCTTCATCATTCAACATGTAATTTTCCTTTCTGTTAGGGTTTTAGAATAATTGTATTATTAACCATAATAATACAATGATAATTTATATATATAGATTTGATGTATTAATTTAAAGAATTAAAATAAAAAAGAATGTTTAACAGAGATGATACCAAAACAGATATTTTTTTTGTGGTTTGGAAATAATAAACCAAATTATGTAGATTTTGCTGTTAATTCATTTAAGAAAATTAATTCTGACTTTAAAGTAGATTTAATTAATTATACAACAGAGCAATTAGAAAACTGGGAAAACTGTAATGATGAAGTTTTAAAAGAAACTATTAAGGAATTGAAATCTGGAAAAAGATACAATCCATTTATGCCTTTAAATAATAAGTTCATAACTGTTCATTTATCAGATACATATAGACGTAAATTATTAAATAAGTATGGTGGAATCTATTTAGATTGTGATACATTTCCAGTTAGACCATTCGATGATGAATTGTTAAAAAATAAATCATTTAAATCAAAATATTTATGTTTTAAAAATAATAAACATATAAGCAGTTATATTGCTACATTCTTTTGTGGTTCGAGTAAATGTCATTTTACGGAACATAATGAAAAAGGAATGAAAAAAATAATTTATTTATTTAGGGATGAACAGTTAGAGAGATTTCTTTCATTCCGTAATTTATTTTTAGAATGTCAACTTAAAGAATCATTTAATAAATATCCACTCTATATAGATCATTATGAATATCATAGCTGGGTAAGAAATAAAAAACATCAAATTTTAGATGTTGCAGATATTCTATAGACTAATTTTTTAATTGAGAATACATTCTCTCTAATCCATTATATAAATGTTCTGAAATATTTTTTCTATATTTAAAGAAAGAATTATTCAAAATAATCTTATCTTTTGATAAATACGGATTCTTTGAGTAATATATGATTTTATGGATTACAGAATCTATATCTGTAACAGTATCGTTAAAAATACTTAATCTTTTTATACAAATGGACTGTTTTTGAAGATCTACGTTAGATAATTTAGAACTATTCAAATCTGGAGTCCAAAAAATCACAGGTTTATTTAAGAATCTAAAATCATAGTTAACACTTGAGTAATCTGTAACACATACAAATGATTTTCTAATATAACTAGAGATTTGTGTCGATTCTGGTATAATAACGTTATCTAAGTTTAATTTGAGTTTAAGTTTATTTAATATATGATGATGTATACATAATATAGGAGTAATTCCATTAGATTTTAACTTATTAATATTATCTTCGTTTACAAGATTAAGTATATTCTTTAAATAATCACTGCTCTGAATTTTAAGTGAATCTGTAAATGTATATCTCCATGTGAACATTATGAATGCGTATTTTCTTTGACTATCATACTCATCTTTTAAGTAATCATATCTTGGTAAACCAGCGACAATAAAGTTACTGTTATTCAATTTTGTATGTGTAACGGCTTCTTTTACAATTTTCTTTTCATTATCGGATGATACATTATAAATATCTAAAAATTTTAAATAATTAATATCATTACTTACAGTTATTCCATGACCCAAGAATACTCTACAAAAATCTTTACAGTTATAAATATATTTTTCTATATTAGAATTTAAAGCTGAATTTTCTTGAATTAAAAATTTTGACCTGACAATATATGGAAATAATCTAGAACTAAAGAACTCCTCATCTGTAACACAATTACCATTCATTCCGATAACATATTCTGGATATAATTTCTTATATTCGGCATACGATTTATGATTTTTCCAACAGACATATATGGAATCTATATTATTTTGTCTTAAGTATTTAAAAAATAACCAAGAATCTATAGATTCATTCTCTGTAGAATTTAATTGACCAGTAATAATATAATATGACTTTTTTAATTTGGATCTATAAAAAGATATCTTATCATATAGATTATTAAATCTTTTAAGATCTATAATATTCTTTAATCTATCTATATATAGCGGATTAATATCATTATTTAGAATTAGATCTGGATCTATTAAATAAAGATTGTTTTGACACCATTCATCAGTTTTTTGACATTTAAGTATTCTGACGTAATGTGTTATTTCACGTAAAATAAGATTGATATATTGACTATTATTTCTAGAATCATTGATTAGATGTCTTAAATACATTTTTATAATATTATTTAAAAATACAATAATTCTATCTATATGCCTGTTAATTGTAGTTGTAGCACTATCATTTCTATTTCTGCAATAAATATAGAACTCTTTATTTACAAACATTATTCTTTTATATAAATAAAAATAGTCAAATTTTACTAAAAAATCTTCGCCAAATTCAACTTCTTCATTGAATGTGATGTTATTGTCTATAAAAATTTTTCTTTTATATATTCCCATAGCCATACTACTACATAAAATATCTAGTTTTATGTCATATGTGGAAATTACTTTTTCAAATTTAAATTCCGATAAAAAATTTTTAAAGTGATAAGCAGCTTTTAGGATTTTATTTGTAGAAACATCTATGAATTTAAAATCGAAATAACAAGCATCTAAATTATATTTTAAACATCTGTCTAATAAATATTCAGACATATCAGGAGTAATGTAATCATCCCCATCGATAAATGCTAGGTATAAGCCATTAGAATTTTTAATACCGATATTTCTGGCAGCAGAAACACCTTTATTCTCTTGGTTAATAACTTTAATGTTTGAATATTTTTCTCTATATGTTTCCAGAATTGGTTCTACATTATCTGTAGATCCATCATTAACAAGTATGATTTCTATATTTTTAACTGTTTGATTAAGAATGGAATTGATACATCTTTCTATATATGGTGCGTTGTTATAAAAAGCTATTATAAAACTAATATATGGAATTTGTTTTTCTTTAAAACTTGGGATACTTTTATGTTCTGATTTATCTTCTGTTGTTTTTTTGATGATTTTAAAAGTATTTTTTTGTCTTTTTTTCTCTTTTGTAACTTTTTTAATATCACTTTTAATGATTTTAGATGGATAATTCTTATCTAATTTCTGTAAAACTTTCTCTCTCTTATTCCCTAAATTTTCTACATAATTTTTATGTCTTCTTAATCCGCGAAAACTGTTGCTTAGTTTCATATAACATTATTATGTTCTAAATTTTAATTTTTTAGAAAAAATAAGCCATAGGATATAATTATCCTATGGCAATTGGTAGCAGGAGTTGGATTTTAACCAACATCACAAATGTGTTTCAACTTGTATGGAGACACTACCACTATCCTGCTATAAAAAACATGGGAGGTCCATTTAATAAACAAGCACACAGAAGGTTCAAAGGAAATATAATGGTCTGTCACCCATGTTTAAATTGGTAGCGGGAGTTGGAGTCGAACCAACCATCTCCGGGTTATGAGCCCAGTATGCAACCGATGCACTATCCCGCAATCTTTAATTTTTTTCTAAAAAAATTATAGGAAATCTATTTAATAATGGAGCATCTGAAGGGAATCGAACCCTCGTAATCAGCTTGGAAGGCTGACACTCTGCCATTGAGTTACAGATGCTATGGTGGACCATGTGGGATTTTAACCCACGTGAACGTCAATGACGCTTCTTCCGTGCAAAGGAAGCACTCTAACGGACTGAGTTAATGGCCCAAAATATTTATCATTTATTATATTTTTTATCCCAAGCATCTATTCTTTCTAGTAATTGTTGTAATGTGATACTACTTTTTGAATTTTTACGAACATTATCTGAATGCCTTAATAATTTACAATTTGCTGGATGTGACATAATTTTTGGATCAACATTATTCACAAAACCTTCTTTAATACTATACATATGATCACGAGATACGCCATTCAAATTATCTCCATGATTTTTTGCTTTATACCATCCATATTGTTTAATTAAATCGAAATTAAATTCGTCTGGATAATCTCTTAAAGAAAAATGAAAATCACATTTTGATCGATATAATTCTAATTGACTTCTTTTAATAAGATGACTTCTATCATAAGATTCATGAATATAAAACTTTCTACATTTATCAGAACAACATTTTCTATTGCCTGTAAATTCTTTTTTACAAACTGGACATATTCTTGGCTTTTTATTATATCTAGATCTTAGTGTATTTGATATTTTTTGGAATGTATCATGATTCATGCAAGAATTGGCATATTTTTTTCCACATTCGTCACTACAATAATATCGTTCTTTTTGTGGAAATAATTTCTCTCTTTCTATTACAGTAAATTTCGTTCCACATACATGGCATTTTACAATAAATTCTTTAAATAATCCATATTTTTTATCAATTGTTTCTGCGCCAGTTTTCTTTAAATTTTTATCTATTTCTATTCTTTTTGGATTTTGTGTACAATATTTGACATGTGCAGCAAATTTTTTCTTTTTGATTGTAAATTCTTGTTTACAATATGGACACATTTTAGTTATAATAGGATTATATCCACATGCACAATGTTTACTGCAAAAATCACTTTTATCATTATAAAATTTTTCACCACAATTCTTACAATAATGAATTGAATTATTATCCATAAAAATTCTAACCTTTAATAAAAATTGTCTAATTTAATTTTATTCGAGTAAAAAAGTGTAGATTGACATAGGAAAAGACGGTTAGATGTTTTTCCTACCATGTTAGACATCATGTTGTCAATCTACAAAAATGACACAAGAAGGTAAATTCGAACCCTACTCTCTGCGTACAAAGCAGAAGTGCTACCGCTATCACTATCGGCCCGTATTTATTGTTTATTAAGTTTAGTCTGTGATTGTTCTATACCATCTTTTAATTTGATGGCAAAATTACTAAACGTGCTATAACTAAGATTATATATCTTAGATGTTAGAGACATCATAATTATATCATTATATTCTTCTTTATTATGAATTAAACTAACATTAGAATCTGTAAAATTTTTCGCACAATAATCCATATCATCGCTAAAAATCATAACTTTTGGATACTTGTCTATAATTTTTTTAACAGTATCTTTTTTTGCTATGCATCTTGGGCAATAATTAAAAAAGTCTGTTCGTCTTATATGTATAGATATATAATTAGAAATATCTGGATACTTTTCTATTATTGGAGAATATAATTCTTTGTTATAAAATATTTTATAAGCATATTCTGGTTTAACAACTAAAGGTTCATAATACGCTTTATAATAAATAAGTTTATTTTTAATAAGATCAAAATCATCCCTTAAATTATTAGAAAAATAATTAAAGAATGGTAGATTATCTCTAATAACATATTGAGATGTTGTATGATAAGGAGATACATCCGAATAATTTAAATCTAGAACAAGTTTTTCCAATTTTTGATGATTTTTATCTATAAAATTCATCAAATGACATAACTGATAGCATATATTTCCAAGTCTACCATGAAAAATATAGCTTCTGTATATATTTGTATTTACAATTTTTCTCATAATGTATTAAAATGGCTCGGAGGGCGGGTCACGATCCCGCAGTTAGGTTTCCCAGACGGGTTAACAGCCCGTTGCCTTACCTATTCGGCTCACCTCCGAATATCTTATCTATAATATATTCAAAATTATATTCTTATAGTCTATTAAATCCGTTCATATTCTTATGTATACAATTTAATATATCATCTTCCCAATATTTTTCAAGATCTATCATAATGTTCAACAATCCTGTATGAGGAGAATGTTTAATCATTATATTTGAATCTTTTACATCACATCTTCTTGGAGTAAAATTTGAAAATAAACAGAAATTTACTTGAGATTCTTTTGGGAATTTTGAAAGAATATTAATTAGTTCTTTATTTGTCATTTTAAACAACCTCCTTAAAAAAATAAGTGAAATAAAAAAACTCCCACGGCAGACCGTTTCACAAAGGAACAATGAGGAGTCTTTGTTCTACCGTGGGAGCAAATTGTGGTGGACCCAGCAGGACTTGAACCTGCGACCAGATGATTATGAGTCACCTGCTCTGACCGACTGAGCTATGGGTCCATGTAAGAGTGAGTGCCAAGTGAGTCTATTCGCCCGATTTAAAATTGTTGGTAAACGAATGAACACGTTGGGACACTCACAATTTAAAAAATATATATATAGAAACTTTTGAACATTTAAAATTATTCGATATTTTTAAATACATATCTATCAAGAATATGATTGTTCATCAGTTAAATATCTCCTACAATATCATGAATTTCATCAACAACATCTTGTGCTGAAAGATATGGATCATATTCTTCATTTTCATGTCCATGATCATCACATTCGAAATATCGTCTAAGAACTTCCTTTATCTGTTCTGTGATTGATTTCCTAGCCATTCTTTCTCCTTTCAGTCTCTACAATAAGACATTCTAACAAGTCTTACAAGGTCACTCACCTTCTTAATATCAATTCCCTTAATAAACCCAAATCTTTTATTATGAGCGTAGACTATAAAGTCACAGGTAGACGGTATGAATTCATTTAAAATTGTTTCACTATCATCTTCTATGTTTAACGATTTATAATATTCATAGTCCGATTTTGATTGTTCATCAAAATTATCTATTTCATCACCGTTAACATCTCGGATTGGATGCCATTTTCGATTATGTAAATACCAGCATGATTTAGTATTTTCATTATCTAGTCTATATACTTCTCTCATGGATGTCATTATTAACTTAACTTCATATACCACATACTTCTTTGTGCTGTCAGAAGCTTCTATGTTTAATGTTTCACATACATATTTAGCGCTTTCTAGATCGTTATACATTACACTAGATTGTTCATCTGAATGTATATTTTCATTCGAGTGTATAGTAGATTCGTTTTGGTAACGATAATATATTATATATTTTGTAACTTCTGTTGGTGCCATTTTTAATCTCCGTGATACATCAATTCAATTTCTTTTTCGATTTTAAATATTTTATTTTTTAATAATTGAGTAACTTTACTATGTTCTGTATGCAAAAAACTGAGTCCTCTATTTGCTTCACTTAAACATTCAAGAATATATTCCTTTGTTTTTTCGCTATCTATAGGTGTAAACTTAGCTGTTGGCATTGTACATTCCATGAGTATTCCTCCTTACGCAAATAAAACAACATCGTCACAATAAGAATCTAAGCATGAACGCCAAACGTGAACATATCTTTCTAGGTTTCTTCGCATAAACCAATAGTCAGCCATTGGTTTGATAATATCTTCTATGATTGGATTATTTGTTTCCCTTGTACTACAGAATTTTCTATACGCTTCTTTATACTGTTCATCTGTACTAATTTTATGTGATATTTCTGGAAATGCATCAAAATGTGATTTGGCATGTGTTCTAACTAGTCTATCTAATTCAACAAGACGTGGATCATCTGATAATTCAACAAATGATTTTATTTTAGAATTTTTCTTAGCTTCTTCTAGATGATCTTTATATGTCTTTGTTTCGTTTGTGCTTGACATACAACTCCTTTAATTAATTACTTCATTTTGTGCCTTCCAAAATTCATCAAGAGTGAAATAATCTTCTAGAAGTCTACCTTCTAGACATGTTCCATTACCTTTTGGTCCAGCTGGTGGTCCAATTATTTCATCGAATAATTTTCCATTAGAATCTTCATATATGTTAGCAAGAATAACATCACTTCCATGTAATTTAAATAATGGATCTTTTCCTTCTTTTCCATAAGGAAGTTTAGATACTTCAATCTTTAATTTTCCCCATTCCAATATAAGTTTTCTACCTCTAAATTTATATTTATCTACAGTTGTTGTCATACAGCACTCCTTTCTTTAAAAAATGGAGTTGTAAAGAATTACTTTACAACTCCTTTCCGATTAGCCTTCATGAGTATTTGCTGCATACGTAAACGTTCCTAGAATATCTTCAAATGAAGGTTTTTTCCCATCAAAATAATATACTCTATTCTTATATTTTTCATGTCTTTTCCACCAACTATCTTCTGGAACTTTCCAGAAATTTATAAATTCTGGATCATCTAAGTTTACCTTTCCTATAGATACCCAATATTTAACAAGTATTTCAAGAATTCTTTCGAATGTATATGTATCTGTTTTAAATTTACATTCTTTAGCACGTCTTTCATCCTCTTCGGATACATATGATTTTCTAGTTTTTCCTTTTACATATATATCTTTTACTTTCCAAACACCGGCATCTTTTAAACCCCATATTTCATTATCATCCATGTGGCATAAGAACATTACTGATTTATCATGAGCAACTTCTGACATAGTATATACTTCATATGCTTCTTTAAGATGTAAAAATACTTTATATAGTTCTGGTGGAAGTTTTTCATCCTTAGATTTATTTTTTGTATTGTATGCTTCTAGAAAGGCATAATCTGTAATATAATCATAACCTTTAGCAAGTCCTTCAATTGTATTTCTAAATTTACCATAATTTGTATATTCAAAAGGCATTCCTTCATCGCGATCTGGATGAACTTGTGCCCACCAACTGTTTAGAATATCATCACATTCTTTAAAGAATTTTTTAGCTTCGTTCTTATCTTTTGGATCACACATTATATGTCCTAATTTCTCTATACCAAGTGCCTTTAACGCATCTTTAAAATCTTGAGCTGTAATTTTAAAGTGTTCTGTAAAGAATGACTTTATAATAATAAAACTACTAGACGAACTATTTGACACGAAATCATTTCTAATCATTTAATACTCCTTTCGCTACATGATGTCTGAACTCAGAATTTTAACTGGTATATTTTCAAATACAAAATTATCTGTCTCGTTATATATTGTATCGGAATCCATTCCATCACCGTGGTTTGCAACTCTAATTCCGATTATCGTTTCACCATCATCTAACATCTTTTCTAGTTTGTCTATATCTTCCCATTTTTCAAATCTCATCTTCATATTCTTTTTCAACATCAATCTTGTTAACTTTATAGTATCTTTATCAATGACAAATATGTCAGAAGTAAATGGATTATGATATAGTCCGAACTGATCCAGTTTTTTCAAAAACTCCTTGAGAGATTCAATAACTCGATCATTATGTTCTTTTTCAAACTTTTTATTCTTTTCACATTCTATTACATCAAATGTATTTCCATAATCTAAAATATCATATGTAACCATATTTCGATAAATATGATCTGTACCTTTTATTTTTGTATTACTTACATATTCCCACGTTGTATCGTATTCAGTATATTTCTTATCTTTACTTTGTAAAATTCTTTTCATATGTCTATCAAACGATTTCTTATGTTCCTCTTTATCCTCCCATCTATGTACTTTATTTAAATTAATATTAAATGATTTATCCATTACATACACTTCTCCCAAAAATAAGAGACGTGTATTCATAATATGAAATTGTAATGCCGTCATATTTCTATCTAGTAAACTAACTAAATGATATTCTGATTTTTTATCGATACATTTTTTAGAAACATCTTTAATAAATGTTTTAATTGGATAATTTTCTCCAATAGATATTATATAACTTGTAGATGAACTATTGGACACAAAGTCATTTCTAACCATTGTAACCTCCTTGACATTCGTATACAATATCTTTCATAGTCGCATTAGGAAATATCTTTTTAACTTCTTTAAGAATTCTTTCTTTAAATTCTTTCTTAGTCTCATCATCTTCCATATTTACATAACCTAATCCAAACCAGCAGTTATATGGATCATCTGTTATTTCTTCTTCGTGACCAAGGTCAGCATGTGTTTTCTCTATTAACAAATCGCATAGAGAACCTACGTTTTCTTCACCATCTCTATCTATTCCACGTGATTCTAGATTTTCAACAATCTCATCATAATTGGAACAATATCCAACTATCATAAAACTGGTACTCGAACTATTTGAAACAAAGTCATTACGAATCATTCTGTTTTCCTTTCATTAGTGTCCAGTATTTGCTCTGAAGAATTTAGTTCCTTTACTTGATATATCCCAGCATATAGATCTAACTTTATCTTCATTATTATCATAATCTGGATCACTTTGATCGTGATCACTACCAGATACATATATTAAATCCATATTTGGAACATTTGGTTTAATAATTTTATCTATAACGTCTTTAACGTATGGATTTTTAACATTATCATAAATATATTTAGCATCTACTTCACCTTTGGCATATTTATCAAACGCTACCTCAAATTTAAGAGCATATTCTTTTAACGATTCTGGAACAATGTATCCACTGACAGCTTGATCCACAAATATCTCAATCCATTTTTTATCAGGGATTATTTTAAAATTATCTAGCTTATAGTTATTTAGCATAAGCCAAGGACCAAGCTGTATGTCTAGCAAGTAAGAATTAAAGTCACATATTCCATATAATGTATATGTAGAATAATCTAATCCAAAAGTATCTCCTCCAGTAACTCTATCCCAAGATTCTCTATCTATAATAAAACTGCTACTAGAACTATTTGAAACAAAGTCATTTCTGATCATCATAGGTTTATACTTTCTTTTATAACTTTTCCGTTCTTAACATAAATATATCCAACATCTTCAAATTTTTCACCTCTATATGATACTTTAGAATCTTCGGTGATTTCATAACCTTCTGGTTTTAAAAAATTATCGATAATATATTGTAGCCATTCAATATAATCATAAAATTTCTCTCCACCGTCCCATTCTATACCTGTATTGTTTCTGTTTGGTATCCATTGACACCACAAGCCAGGAAGTCCTGGTTCAACTTCATTATAATCATTTTTTCTGCAATGTCTTGTATCAGAAAATTCTATTAATTTCCTGGATAACTCATCTGTTAAAGGTTTATTTAACTTAAATGTTCCTTTAAACTGTGTTGTATAGCCCATTCATTCTTCTCCTTCTTACTTCTTTTCTGGATACAATTCTATACTCAATAAAGTATATCCAAGTGCTTGTAAAACAACTTGTGCTTCATCTTTTTCTATACCATTATCTATGAGAACTTGTTCTGATTTTTTAATTTCAGCTTCTGAAGTAATACAATTAGAAGTAATGTGTATTTTTTCTAAATTCCATATACATCCATTGGTTTCAGAGAAGTCTGTCCATGCACACATTTTATCAGAATTTATTACACAATCATGAGTATTATAATAATCAGTCATATCATCATGTATATATTGTTCAGCTTCTTCTTTAGATCTACATATTTTAAGGACTCTTGCTTTACCATCACAAGAGTCCCCAATATCAACAGCTGTTACTACCCACAAAAACATTATGTGTTTTTTCCTTTTGTCTTTTTGTTATCTATATCCACAATCTCAGCATCTATAACGTCAACAACAATATCATCTTGTGATATTGTTGAATTTAATGATAATATAAACTTTTTTATTTTATCTTCCAGTAATGGCTCATGTGTAAATATTTCACGAGCCCCATCACCAGACACTATGTTTTCTTCTAGATAGCCTTTAGCACATATTCTAACTGTTAAGTCTACAGTCGTCATTCCTCTTCACTTTCATCTTCCATTCCATATCCCCATCCTTGATCAGGATCACTTTCTGGATAACTCTCTGGATTGGCGTAAAGTCTCCAGCTATCATAATCCATAACAAGAATTGGCGACAGAAGATTATGTTCTTTTCTAAATCTATCAGCATCTTCTTGGTTTCCGCGACCAAGAAGACCACCTCTTTTTGGTTCAAAATACGTAAACCACAAATCTATTCCAATACCTCTTTTATCTATTATTTCATTTTCTGTTAAATCCTTATTATCTTTTTCTAAAAGTTTCTCAAATTTATCTATATCTTCTTGTGGTTTATAAGCAAATGTATATTCGAGAAGAAATTTTTTGTTAATATCAACAATTAAACAATAGAAATCTAGTCCGCCAAATCTACCATATCCATCATAATCTGTTTCTACATAATCTGTTCCATCACGTGGATCTACCATATGCACCGTTTGAGTTCCAGCAGGTGCATCATTAAATATCTGTTCATTTGTATCTTGAGAGAACCAACTAAACTGTCCCATTCTCTTTTTCCTTTCTCTTAGTGTAATTGTACTTCTTGAGTACTCTGTCCATTTCCTTTCCATGAAAATATTTATCTAAGTGATACTTAATAGAAGGCTCTTCAATAGGAATAAGTCCTACACGTCTTGTCTTTGGATCCATCTGATATTCAAAATACTTCTTTTCTATTTCAGCTTCTCTAATATCATATCCCATTCTTAAACATTTTTTATATAACCAGATTAAATTCCATGATGTTTCTAAAATATGATTCTCTTTTATAAAATGAAATTTTCTCGGGATATCATACAAATCGACAATATCCATTCGAACTTTCATCATTTTATTCTGCTTCATTTTTATCCTCAAAACCTATATCTTCCAAGCTTATTGGAGTCAATTTAGTATCTTGATTATATTTATCTAACTGTGTCTTTAACACTTCTAGAGTATGATTAAGTTCTTTAATTAAACCATTATAATATTTAAAATCTTTTTGATTTTTTTCTATCTGTTTTGGTAATTCAGCATAAGCCCTCTGTTTTAAAAACTTAAGATATATTGATAACATTTTTTTATAGTTATTTGGATATTTAAATACTTCTACTGGAAATATCCAATAACTTCCCCATGAATCATAAACTCGTACATATCTACCGTTTTTAGAAAATTCTAATGACGTAAAATCAAAATATCTTCCAGATCTATATTCTAGCAATTCACCATTATCATCAATTGGTATAAGGAAATTAGATTTAATATCTTTATTTGTTGTAATAAGTTCCCACATTATATATAAAACATTAGCCACATATTTCTTTTTTAAACTATTGTTGATATTCTCACATTCTTTTTTATATCTATCTTCTACACATTTCTTTTCTATAAGTATTTTCTGAACTACATCTATATCAGGAATTGGTTTATCTAAAACTTCAGATGGTGAAGTCCAATTGAAAGATTTATGTGCTGGCATTAAAGTCTTACTCATAACATCCTTTCTACATATTAATAGATTCACCACGACATTTTTTACAATATAATGGAATTGGTACTATACAGACATATTTTTGTAAGATAGGATCATATTCATGTGGCAGAACTTCCCAGAATGTAGCTTTACAATTTATACATTTAAGTTTAAGTTGTTTATAATATATGCCATTATAATTAGTTTCCGGATGATTATGGTAATGTATATTAGTAGGATGTAAATTTTTTACATGATGAAATGTTGTTAATATAATAGAAATAGAAATTATTATTTTAGATAACTTTCTCATAATTAATAACCTCCACAGTCATTGTCATTTCCACCTTCTATATAAGAATCTCTCTCGTTACCCAAAAACCTATATAATGTATCTTCATTTTCAAACATGTCCATATTAGTAGCTTCAACAATCGAAGATTGATGATCTATATAATATTCCCATTCTTCATTTTTCTCATATTCCAATTTAAGTTTTACATCCAAATTGAATTTCTCTTTACATACCTTCTGTAACATTTTTAAACATTTATCAAATCTATATCTTTTATAATATTCTCTGTAATATTTTATATCGTATTGATTCCATTCTTTACAATATTTCTTTAAATCATGTAATTGAATAGCACAGAAGTTTAACTTAGACCAGAAATCTTTATAATCTATCCATTCCCAGCCAAATTTATGAGTGCCATAATCTTTTGATGGAACATATATCTTTTTAATATTCATAATTATTGGTAAATGCTCATTGTTTATTTCATGTGCAATAACAATATGACTACTAGATGAGCTATTTGATACAAAATCCAGTCTAATCATGTTCCTCTCCTTTTTTTGTTATCGAATTTAATCTCTGTTAAATATAAAGGTTCGATCTTCTTTTTTGTAAGTCTGTCTAATTTTGCTATGTTTTTATTTCTCTTTTTAATTTCATCTGTTATAGTTTCATCCCAGAATTTTATTCTACGATTTGACTCACCTATAGATTGCTGTAGCGTTACAATTCGACATCTATCTAGAAAATCACGAAATATTTTATCTCTTATCTTTATGTTGTTAGAATATCTAAATACTTCGACTGGAAATACGTAATAATCACCGCAAGTATCGTCTATTCTAATATATTTCTCATCACATGATAATTCTATTGTATTATATAGTATGGTATAATATCCATTGTCATTAGCAAGAAATCCGTTTCCGGATACTGGATTTGAGATATCTTCTTTGACCTTAAATTTTGTTAATAGCTCATACATTGTAGATACTATCTTTACCATATACTTATTCGACATGTCTATTTCTAATGCTTTGACAGCACGTTCATGTCTAATTTTTTCAGACCTTCTATCACGTAATATGCTTAATACAATATTAGTACATCTTAAACTTTCTAGTTCTTGTTCTGTTTTCTTTGTCATGCTATCACCTCCTACCAGTCTATGAAGAAAGTTTCACCAAAATTATTTTCTTCTATTTCTTTATAACAACTCTTTTCTTTATCCCAATCTTTGTCATACCATAACTTTCCAGCACCCATTCCGTCACCAGAATAAGACATGGCTATAACAATGTAGTTTATACCATTTTTAAGTTCTTTTTCTATTTTGTTTAGAACAGTTTCTGCTTCATCTACATTAAGAGTTCTACAACGACTTTTTCCTTTATCATCTTTATATCTATCAAAATGATTTTTAATAACATAATAATTTTCTTTATATAATTCTGGTTGCCATTTTTGGTCTCTAATCAATTTAAGTATTTTTCTAGTATATTCTATAGATTTTGGAGTTATAACAGATATCCCTCTATGTTCAAAAACAAAATCCTCGTGTACGAAGAAATATCCATTGCTTTCGAAACCACCATTCTGATCTTTAAAAATATTTTCTATAATTGTATCTATATCTTCACCATCCGTTAAACATTCCATTGGTGGAATGTTATAATACTTATCATATACTTTTTGTTTTTCATCATATTTAGTAAAGAATTCAAACTCAAATATACTAAATACAGTTCGATCGGCAATAGCATTTTCATATTCCTCTACATTATATCCATCAAGAACATTTCCGCTAGAGAAATATTTTAAAAACTGCTCATATGTACTTTTATCAGTCATGTCCTTTGTGGTTTTTAACACAAATGAACTACTAGAACTATTGGAAACAAAGTCTGTTCTAATCATATTATTCCCATTCCTTCTGGTGTTAAATCAACCATTGGACGTTTTGAAATAATTGCGTCTTCTATAGCATTAATGTAATCATTATAATATTTCGAACTCACACAAATTCCATTAATTTCAGTATATCTTTTTGCATCTACAACTCCAGTCGTAATTTTTTGAAATGTTTCTATATGTATAAATCCTTCATCTGTTTCGAATTTTACGAACATGATTTTTTCTCCTTTTCTTTGTAATCCATTCCTGTTGAATAATGGGCATCATAGTCCCGATATAATTTAAACTTATAATTATTAGTAAACAAATCACGTAATTCATCAAATTTTTTTTCGAAATATAGATAATGATCATCACCACTAGAAACATTGATGGCTTCACCAACTTCTATCATGTTCCAATCATTATTATCTAGATATCCAGTTGTGAAATACATTCCACATCTATTGCAGGCATCTTCTAAGTTATCATATACTTCCACATGGTTATTTGTTAATTTTCTAACATCTTTCCATATTTTAGAAAGTTCATCCAAGTCCTGTTGTGTTTCAATATAAACAACAAAACTACAAGACGAACTATTTGAAACAAAATCATTCCTAGTCAAAAACTACCTCCCTCATGTAACACTTGTTTACACTATCATAAATTATATGTATATCAGGTTCTAGCAACATATCTATATCTTTTTGAGTTGGAGCCTTATATGATGTATAAGTTACTTTGTTATCTAACATAAATACATTTGTATTAATTCTCACACAATAATCGAAAGATTCGGGAAAATCTTCTATGTGTTTTTTAATGCGTTCTATTTTATCTTCTAATGCTTTTAGTAAATCTTTTTTATAAACTCTATATATAGAATTTTCTATAGATTTATTACTCATGTGAATATCTTTTCACCATCTTGTGTTATAACTTCATCCCAACGATGATACCATTTTGTATTTTCTAATATACTTTCGTATTGTGTTATGAATTTGGATTTTGCTTTGTTGTACTCATACTCAGTGTTTGCAAAATCTTTTTTAGTTGTAAGGTATCTATTTTCTAAAAAGTCTAGATCTGTTTTACTAAGCATTGCTTCTATATATTTGGAGAACTTTTCATCCAATTCTGGATTACATATAACTTCAATTGGTATTACATAAGAGCTGAAAGCGTAATTACCGTTTTCTTTAAATACCATATATTTTCCATCTTTGGTATATTTAATTTCATCGGACTCATCTAAGTACCTATCAAGAAGTGCTGGATTTTCTTTGCAGTCTTCATATGTGAATATTTTTGGATCAATATTTTTTAAATATGTCATATTAATTATATCACAAACTCGTTTAAGGAGTTTGTGTTTTAAGCCATTTTGTTTATCGACAATTTCTTTTATTTTTTGTTTATACTCTAAGCGTAAATTCCTAATAATATTCTCACAATCTGTCGTTACGAGATATATATCATTTTGTGTGAGTTGATTCATTTTGATCTCCTTTTAACTCATTGACAACATCCTTAATTAACTTTTTGAACTGTTTTCCAAGTTCTATCTCAGAGGATGTAAAGTCATATTCGAAACCTTCGTGGCAGAATCCATATTTTTCTGATATAAAATCGGATAATATATCATCAAATTCATCTTGAGGAATAATATCGTATAAGTCTACAGTAAACTCTTTATCTAATTTTTTTAAATCATTTTTATTATCACAGTCCCATTTGACATTTGTAAAATGAATATTCATCGTATTGCTTCCTTTCTTTGTTCATCCTTTATAATGTATGAGTTTTTGTTTGTGAATGAATGTTCGACTATATGCTCTGCTGTTTTTTTATCCGTGGCAAACACCTTCATGACTTCATTTACGTGTGTTAATCCATTATGATATGGGATTCGAAATGCTTCAATTTCCATTTAGAGCCATTTCTACGTCTTCGTCAGAAAATACAAGTTTCTTTTTTATCTCTAAATCTAAGAGATATTCCTCTCTTATTTTTAAAATGGCATGTTTGGCTTTTTCATACGTATGAAAATAACCAATGTATTCATTATCATATTTGACAAATTTGTCTATATAATTATCACTCACTGTTGTAGAATATATACCATCTACATTACAGTAACATATATTGGCATTAAATTGTGTAAGTCTTCCACAACGATCTGTTATTACTACTTCGTTATATACATTCGTTCTTGGATCTATATCTGGTTTTTTAATTAATATCCTTGTTCTATAGTCTTCATAGTCTCCAACCATACAATTAAAAACAATTTCTTTAGTATAATGTGTTGGAATAACTCCATAACATTTTGTATATAATCTATCACCAATTAAAGCCTTAAGCACATAAATACGACTCATACCAGCATCTGGAATATAAATAGCAAAATTTTTAAAATCTCTAATATCTACATGTTCTTGTTTAATTTCAAATGATTCTACCTTAAGACCCTGATTTTTGAACACTTCCTGTATCGTCATTTAAAACTTCCTTTCTTATTTTATTTTCTACTGGCGGAACGAGTTTTGCTATTGTATGAACAGAAACTATATTTGTATATTCGTCTTTGTGATTCATCGCACATTCATCACAAATAACATTTACAACATCATCTTTATTAAAACCAAAATACATCATGTAATAATCATCGCCTATACCACATCGATCACACGTTCTCAACATTTTAATTTTCCTTTCCGTTTTCTAACATACATTCTGTTAATGTTGCATCTCTTAAAACTCTTGTAATTTCTATTACTTTACAATTTTCATTATTCACGGAATTAACATATTTTAATGCTTTCTCTCCAGCATCAAAAAAACCCTTTTCTGTATATACATTATTCACTTTTACTTCTATACCTTTATCATTTTCCAACTTTACATTATAGTAATTTGTACCAATTTGCACAATTTACTCCTCTTCATTCGTATACCATTTTATACTCTATACCGCGAAGTTTTTTCATTAAATTATCTTTTTCTTCTTGATTGCGCATTTTATTAAGAATCATAGAGAATGGATAATTGCCATTCAAATTCCAATAATTAAAGAAATCTGTTTCTTTTGAACGACTGTATGTACTATAAGTACATTTTCCAATTATACAGCTAGACAATATCATACAGCCATTATTTAAAAATATCTTTTCACCAAGATGTTTATTACAATATTCTTGTATAATATCTTGATCTAAAACTTTTAAATTTCTAATATCATCTACCCTATGTCCAATAAGATCCCTCCAAGGATAACTTCTACCATTTACAAATGGTATTGGAAGTATTCCCAAAAAATATTTCTTTAAAATATCCAGAGTACAATCTTCTCTATATGGTATTACAAAATCATAAAATCTATCTTGTTTTGAATCATAATATAAATTACATCTATTTTGATCATCACACCCAATTAATTCAACTTTTACAATATTATTGTCTACAGGTTTTGAATCTTTCTTTTTGAATAGAAAATCAAACATTCTTTACCTCCTAATTAGTCAAATAACCTTGTTAACTGATCTACATAATCATGATCATAAAAATGGTCTGGATAATCTTGATAACAACCATATTCAGAAATCCTAAGATCTATCTTTTCATCTTTCCAATAGAATGTTGTTTTTACATCAGTTGAATTTAGAATTTTATCTTTAACACATAATCTAATTTCCGTCATAATATTTACATCATTTGTAACGATTGTAAAATTATGCTTGTTCTTAGAACATAATTCACATACTTTATTTGTAAATTTTCTTTTATAATATGGATGTACAAAATTCATTGGATCAAATAGAACAGCCTTTTTATTTTGCAAATTTTCAAGTACGCAAAGGTCAAGAATCTGTGCTTTTGTAATTAAATCACCATAAGGTGATAAACAACAAAATTTCAATTCTTTAGTATCCTCTACATCAAAAAATCTATTTATATATTCAATAGAATGTTTTTCTACTTCTTCAAAATCAAAAGTATCTGTTTCTTGTATATATGAACGTAATTCTTTTTCATAATCTTCACCTAATCCATCTCCAGTTATCAAATGAATCATTCCACACTCTCCTTCTTTTAGATAGATTCCCTGCCAGTCTGGATTAACTCGATCAGAGCCAGCTGGATTGCAATCGTACCGACATCTTCACCGTCCTTCAACACTCCATGGTTTATTGAAGGACAATGATGTTTTAATTAAACTACAGCAGGGAACCTAAGTGAAATTGTCTTTACTCTACTATAATGTAGAATTTATCTTTACATCATCAAATGATACACGCTCACGTAAATATCCGTTTTCAAATATACATCTTAACTGATTATCATTTGGATTCTTTAATTCAAAATCCCTAATGGTTTTATAGAACATATTTCCATCTTGTCCTTTAACATGTAATAATGCTAAACGACCACGCTTAGATGCTTTAGTAATATCTATTGGATGTTTCCAAACATCATGCCATTCACCTTTATAGTATTGTGCTGAACACTTAAATGCAAAACGCATTGTATCTCTTGTTAATCCGGATTGAACCATGTGACCACCCATGCCAAATACAATGTTTTCTGCTGCCCATCCAGCATTAAACATTGCAAAGAGAATATCACGAACACCATTGTAATCTATTCCATCACCCCACAAAACGCCAATTTTTGGATTTAAAACTTTAAATCCAGCAGCATTTTTTGTGGATCCAAAATGACTATCTAGCAATTCCAATACGTCTAATGTAGTAGAAATGGGATCGCCGGAGTCCGGTCTAAATACGGTTTTGCCATCCCTATTCATAATTGTTTCGTAAAATCTTTGACCACATGTATTGATAAATCTTCTATAATCATAACTATCAATAACAATGCTGCATATGCCAGATGGACATGCCTTAAATATGTTTTCTACTACATCCCATTCACCAGCTTCACCTCTAGAAGTCATAATGCTGTGTTCTGTAGCAAAAACACTATATCCGGGAAAATCAATACTTGGATTCTCTTGTATTTCTTGAATATTTCTACATGTTAAAGTTTTTCCATAATATTCGCATATAAATTTTAATGCTGGAACTGTATCTGTACCTTTAAAGTTAATTAAGTGTGCAGCATCAGCAAGAGCACAACTTTCGTAAGAAGTTGCTGCTCTCATACCAAAACCATGCAACATGAATGGAAGTCCTTTTTCAGAACATCCAGTACGTTGAAGATAATATTTCAACAATTGTTTTGTTTCCCAATCTTGTGTTGCAACAGTTGTAGGATACCAAACCTGCATTAATATAGTTTCTAGATAATTTGTAAGCCATGGAACATTTGGATCTGTATTTTCTACAGTCATCAAAACATTTCCAACATCTACAAGTTTACCTTCTTCTACTGCATTTATACGAATTGGTAAGCGACCGTTATAGTTGTTTAATACGTATCTCCAACCATCTTCATTAAAAACACCTTTACCAAGATGTAAATCAATATAACTTTTAGCTTCTCTAATTTTCTGATCTGTTACAACTGTTCCACTAAGATATTTTAGAATAATTGATTGAAGTCCAAACCATAATGTTTTATTAAACTTGGCACCTTTACGTGCTTCTAAGTAAGAATATACATATTCTGTATCTGGCATGTACGCCTTCCAGTGACCGAACTTATAGCTATCACTGGCTAACATAATATTGAATTCATTTTCCATTGTTTTTCTCCTTGTCTTTGTAACGAATTAACCTTAACAAGATACTTAATCGAGTTGTTTAATAACTGCATCTTTTATACTTGGATTTTTAAGTATATATGCGGTTCTCCAATTGCAGAGCATATTAAATAACTCTCTATGCTCTGGCATAATATCATTCTCACTCAATGTATTAAAATCTACGAGATATAATTCCTTAATATCATCACTAGGTTGTGCTCTACCCCAATTCTTTACCATAGCATAGAAATTGGTAATAATTTTATTAGTCTCTGATCTATAACGCCAATCATCTATTTTACGACTTCCAATATATTGAATGATTGTAGTCTCTAGTTTTGTTTCCTCTGCTGCCTCTCTTCTAGCTGCTGCTTCAAAACTAGAATCCGTGGGAGAACTAAATCCACCTACAAATCTATATGAATATTCATTTTCCTTTCTAGCTAAATAAATTTTATCTAGAGACATATCGTTAAATATAGCACAATCTACTGTAGCATATACTGATGGATACTGGTTCATTGTGGCATAAATACAACCAGCTCTCCAATACTTATTGGATTTAATCTGTCTTGAAAGTGATTTTCTCTGTTCACTTCCACTTGTATATACTTTAGGAACATATTCTATAAAATTATTTTTATAACATCCATCATAGCAATCATAGAAACAATCTCTACTTCCTATAAGAACAACATCTCTATTTCCGCGTATATCATCTATTATACGATCTAAATTAACAGACCATACAGAATCACTAGCTTCATCTCTTAGATATTGTATAGTAAGTTTCCCAGGAAATTCTTCCTCGAACATTAATCTACGAGATTCGAAATCTAATGGATTTCTTTGTGTACATTTTGTAGGTGATAAACCTAGGACAAGAAGTATACTTCCATAGTCATCATCTATAACTTTTCTAAATAAATCCAAGTGACCTTGAGTAAGTTCAGCTACTTGGAATCTGCCGACTATCACGGCAATCTTTTCTTTGTTGTTTTCCATTTCTTTCTCCTAACAAGTTAACGAAATACTTGAAATGTTATTGAACATTTATTCAACTAAGTTGTTCTTTAATTAGATTTATGCCTTTTTCTGTGAGTTTATATATATCTGGAGTCATTGGAGAGTTTATATCTATATCACATGGGTCTGGTTCTATAATTCCCATTTGGATTAGAAATTCTTCCATTCCTTCATTTTCTGACCAATATTTAACAGCAATTCTATCATCAGAAAGTTTCATTCCTGTATTTGTTGTACAATGTGTAATTGGACCATCATTTTCACTAATGATAGAGATTGCTATATTGCCATTTGGATATTTACCAACTCGAAAGAAACAATTTTCATAATCACCATATTGTGTTTTATAAGTGAACTTTTCCATTGTTATTCTCCTTCTTTTTTGTCGTCTCTTTCTTTAATTCTACTTGCTAACCAATCAGCAGAGACAATAATTGGAACTAAAGCATATTTATCTGCAGCTGTCTCAAAACATCTTCTAGCGTCTTGATAGTCCGATAAATCAAATCCTCCCATGTGCCATCTAATTGCCAATATTTCTTGTTCCATTAATGTGAGACCCCAAGACAATAACCTAATGACACTTTTTTCTCCATGTCCAACAGGCATTTCCTCATATTTCTTTTCATAGGCATCATATTGAATCCATTTATTGTTTTCATCCTTTTTCCACTTCTTTGTAAGATGATAAAGATCCATTTTGCAAACATCATGTAGCAATGATGCTACAATAATGTTCTCTTCTGTTATATCTTTAACAACATCTTTTCTAACTTTCTGTTCTACTTTCCACAGATACATAGCTTGTTCATATACATTTAAAGAATGTTCAACGAGACCTCCTGGGTAGTCACCATGATATTTTGTTGATGCTGGTGCTTCAAAGAAACCTCCATTTGTTAAATTTTCTATTACTGTATTTATAGCAAAACGATCTACTTTTTTCAATATCTCTATAAATGAATCTTTAGCTTTCATGTGATTATCCTTTCATTAATTTTTCGACAAAAAATAGAGACCCATTTTGAGAAATCTAATCTAACTCATTAGATTAGAGTTAACAATGCTGGGTCAAAAACATGTTAAACTTGTTTTCTCATCCAAATGTAAATAACCTTTGAAAAATGGTTGTCCAGGACCGATTTGAACGGTCTCGAAGGGTATCAAAAACCCCTATGCTGCCATTACATCACTGGACAATCTGTTATTCAACATTTATTAATATATATAATCTCTATATATGTTTTAAAGTCTTTTAATATTTTTATTTATTATGTAAATTCAATGATAAGTCAAAAAAGTTTAGATCGAAAAAATATAAAATACATAATTTATATGGAAGAGAAAAAGATAATTAAAGAAACCATAAAAGATGGTGTTAAAATCACAGAGCATTCTGATGGAACAACTATTTTCACTTTAGTTAAAGAACCTGTTAAAAAAGAGAAAAAAGAAAAGAATGTATTAAAAAAGGCTATAGATTGGTATAAAGATTTAAAAATTAAACCATTTGTTAAAGTTGTAGACTTAAATAAACCAGAAAAGGAAAAATGGTGGGATGAAACAAGTTCTAATGTAACTGATAATCAATGTTATAAAGAAAAGCCGTCCGTAGTTGTTGGTATTAGTATGGATTTCTAATTTTTCTTTTTAAAAAAAATAAAAAAAAGGAGTTTAATATGTTTTGGTTTAAAAAGAAAAGTTTTAATAAAAAAGATGTAGAACTTCTCAAAGAAATTAGACAAGTTCTAAAGTGGATTGGATTAGGAGATGTGTATGGTTTGTGTGGAAACAACCAAGCACACTTGAGAAGTTTGTTATGTGATGATCCACATTGTTATGAGGTTGTAAACGGAAAACCTAGAGAATGTACATTAAATGAACATGATAAACAATGTGTATTGAGTATTAAATATAACAATAACGAATGTCTGAGATATAAAGAAGATAATGTTTACAACAGACTTTGTGAATTAATTAAGAAGATCGATTTATGATATATACAATTTCATGTACTAATTACAGGTATCGTCATCATAATTTAGGTGATTTCATTTATATATTATGCCTTCGTAATTTTATAAAAAAACATAATATAGACTCTAATTATGTAAGAAGAGATAAAATAGATCGTTTTGATTTTAAAGACAACGATGTAATGATTATGAGTGGATTTTTTTCAACTGTAGAAACTTCAAATACAAAATTTTGGAATAATAAGAAAGATGTATATAATTATATAGGATTTCATTGCTCTAATAAAATAAAAGATCTTAGAACTAATAAAAGATTTGGTTGTCGAGACTTTAAAACGTATGAATTATTTAAGGATCAATGTCCGAATTCGTATGTTTCATTATGTCCATCATTAATGGCTAATTTATTAGATTTTTCAAATATCAATCAGAAAAATGATAAGATTATTTTTATTGATTGTGGAAATAATTTTGTAAAATCACATTCAGAAAAAAATTCTGTTTCTTTAACTCAATTAGTTCATCACCATAATAGAACAGAATTAGAAATGGAAAGTGTAGCATATAATCGTTTGAAATATCTCAAAGAGAATGCTAAGATTGTATATACATCTAGATTGCATATATATTTACCTTGTATTGCTATGGGAATACCAGTTAAATATGTAGGAAAAATAGATGGAAGAACTGCCATTGTTAAAATTATTAATAAACAAACAATAAAATATATACAGCCATTATTAATTCAAAATTTTGAACATGAAATATTTGGCAATGGATCAGATGTTCATAACGAATTACATAATTTATGTAATAAACTCTTTAATAGATGTTAAAAATGAGGTACTTAAAATGACAAGATCTGAAATATTAGACAATATTCGTTCTAAAGATAAAATCAATGTTTGTGTAATTAGATATAAAGGAAATACGAAGGTAGATGGAACACAATTTGTTTATGATAAACTCAAATCTAAAATTGAGCCATTAGTTGAAAAGTTAAAGAAACATAAGCGTTTTAATGTTATAGAAACAAAATCTATATATGATATTACAATAGATAATTATAATGATTTTGATTTGATAATTCCATCGGATCCTCATAAAGAAAGATATTGTGATATTTCTACAATGAATACTATTCTTAAGAATAGAAAATTTCTATTTGTTCCATATGCTTTTGATACAGATAGCTCTTACTATAAGATGTTTAAGGATTGTTTAATTGGTATATGTAGAAAAGGAGATTATAATCAAAAACCTAATCATATAGTAGAAACAGGAAATCCTTTCGAAGAAGTCCTTAATATTCCCAAAGAACATCTTGAAGATCCTTGGAAAGATGAATATGCACTAGAACCAAGTACAAAAAAGCGTATATTGATTTGTCCTCATTGGACATTAGGCCGTAGTAACAAAGTCGACAAGAGTGACTTTTTAAACAGATATAAAGATATTTGTTCATTAAAAGAATTTAACTCAGAAGTTGATTTTATAATAAGACCACATCCTTTATTATATTATAGTTGGTGTAGACTAACAAATAGAATATATAAATTTTTGCCAATGAATATTGTAAAAGATATATTTAATAAGTTAGATTATTTAGCTGAATTATTCACTATAGATTGTTCCGAAAATTATGTTCCATATTTCAGATATTCAGATGCAATGATTCATGATTGTGGATCATTTAAATGTGAATATCTTTATATGGATAAACCAGTTTGTTATATGACAAATGATTTGTCTATGAATATCTTAAAAACTAATCATACAGAAATATGCAAAGATGCTATTAACAGTCATGAATTATGTGGTCCGAACGATAGTTTAAGAACATTCGTTCAAAATGTTATAGATGGAAATGATATAAAGCGTGATATTAGAAAAGAACACATAGAAAAATACTGTAAAAAATATCCAAATGGAAAAACTCCAACAGATAATATTATTAATTTGATATTGGGTCAAGAAGAATATAAAGATTATATAATATAAATATTTCATGGGCTAAATCATCAGAAATATATACAGGTGATATAAATGCAAGCATTAATATTAGCAGCTGGAATGGGAAAACGCTTAAAGAATTTTACCAAAAATAATACAAAATGTATGGTAAAAATTAATGGCGTTAGATTAATAGATAGAATGCTAAATCAATTGTCCAAAATTAACCTAGATAAGATAATAATAGTAGATGGATATAAAAAAGAAAATCTTGAAAAATATCTAGGTAATAAATGGAACAATATTCCAATACAATATATTTCAAATTTAGATTATCACAAAACAAATAATATATATTCCTTAAAAATAGCTTCTGATGAATTAATTAAAGATGATACAATTTTATTGGAAAGTGATATTATTTTTCAAGATAGTATAATTACAAATCTTATTCAATCTAAATATGAAAATGTTGCCGTTGTAGATAAGTATCAGAACTGGATGGATGGTACTTGTATTCAAATGGATAACGATTATAATATTATAAATTTTATAGATAAAACAAAATTTGATTATAATTATTTAGATTCTTATTATAAAACTGTAAATATATATAAATTTTCTAAAGAATTTTCTAAAAATAATCTTGTACCATTTTTAGATGTATATATTAAGTCTATTAGTAATAATGAATATTATGAACAAGTTTTAAAAATAATTACGTCTATAGATAAAAAGTTAATTAAAGCATTGCCATTAAATGATGAGAAATGGTATGAAATCGATGATATACAAGACTTAAATATTGCGGAATCTATATTTTGTAAACCAGATACACAAATTAAAAAAATATCAGAACGTTATGGTGGCTATTGGAGATATCCAAATATTAAAGATTATACGTATCTCGTTAATCCATATTATCCATCAGAGAAAATGATTTTGGAAGTTAAAAATTCTCTAGATGATCTTATTAGAAAATATCCATCTGGTCAAAACATTAACTCTTTATTAGTATCTAAAATTTTTAATTTAAAAAATGAATTTGTTGCTGTTGGAAATGGCGCATCTGAAATAATTAATATATGGATGAATAATAGCAAAGGTAAAGTTGGCTTTATATATCCTACATTTGAAGAATATTCTAACAGAATTAGTGACGATCGTAAAATTGTATTTAACGCCCCACAATCTAATGGATTTAGATATACAGTAGATGATATTATACAATATTTTAATAATAAGTCATTATCTTCTATTATTCTAATAAATCCAGATAATCCATCTGGAAATTTTATATCTAAAAAAGATATTTTTAAACTTGTAATATGGGCTAAAAATAATAATATATCTATTTTAATAGATGAATCTTTTATGGATTTTGCTATTGATAATTATACATTATTAAATAATGTTTTTTTGTATGCTAATAAACACGTCAGTATTATAAAATCTATATCTAAGAGTTATGGTATCCCAGGAGTACGATTAGGATTTATAGCAAGCGGTAATAAAGAGATAATATCCACAATAAAAAAACATCTTTCTATATGGAATATTAATTCTATAGGTGAATTTTTCCTTCAAATTTTAGATAGATATGATAGTGAATATAAAATAAGTTGTAAAAAACTTATATATGAACGCTATAGGTTTATTAATGAACTTTCTAAAATTAAGTTCTTAACTGTTTTCCCATCAGAAGGAAATTATGTTTTATGTAGAGTAAATAAACCTTTTAATGTAAAATCATTATTAAAAAGATTATGGAAAAAATCATTTCTTATAAAAGATTGTTCTCATAAAAAAGGTTTTTCTAATTCCGAGTTTATAAGATTAGCAATAAATTCTAAAGATAATAATGATAAATTATTAGAATGTTTATATGAAATGCAATAGTGGAGCATAGTTGATTTTAATTAGATTTAGTCGTTTTCATTATGTCCATCACTAATGGCAAATCTTGTTTATTTTAATTGTTTGTAGAATATCTTATCTTTGATTTTATTAAAGAAAATAAAACCTTTTAATGTATTTGTTCTTACATGATTACATCCATTTTCTGGTGTAAATTCTTTGCCGAGCTTCCATTTATTTTTAGAATTAGACCAAAAATCACTTACAGTAATATCTGAATAAGATATTGTTCCATGATCAAATTTACATTCTTGGCATTTTTCTAAACTTCTAAATACAAAGTCTCTAAATACAGAGACTTTGTATTTAATAGTTCTACCATCATTTAATTCAACTAATACTCCATCAACTCTATGATCTGGTCTAAAATCAATATTTTTAATTTTAGATCCATATTTCGATTCTATATTTTTGGTAAAATTTTCTAATTTTTTAGATGTAGAAAAACCTCGGCATTCAAAATCTACAAGTATTAAATTATCATAATCTTTTTTAAGATATGTTTTTAATGCTAGAATTTGACATGGACTACCAATATACAGAATTAATTTTCCATTTTCTAATTGTTCTTTAATAATTGATAATTTAGGCATATAACTAAAATTATATTTTGATTTAACAAAATATTTAAAATAATCTTCCAAATTATCCACAGAATCTATTATTACTTTTGTAAAATCATTATTATATCTAGCAGCATAAACAATACCATTGTTATTAAAAACATATTTAGCCAATTCTGGGCAAACTCCACCAGATGTAGAATTATCATGTATATATTTATCTTTAGAGTAACAACAATAATTAAAAACAGAAGATTTCAAAAAGTATTCTTTTGAACGTTCTTGTTCTTTTTTAATATTCTCTTGTATTTCGTCATAATTAATAACATTATTATCAAATTTTATATTTAAAATTTCTATTAAATCATCTATTCTATAATTATGTTTAAATTCTATATATGGTTTTTGATATATGATACCAAATGCAAAACCATGAAAACTAGATGTTATTAATTTTCTGCAATGATGTATCAACCAAAGGAATTCACCATAACCAACCCAATTAGATTTAATATAATTATTAAAATAAATATGTATGTATTTTATACCATCTTTTTTTGTAATCTCAAAATCTTTTCTTCCTATAGAATATTCAAAATCAAATATTTCATTTTCATTAATAAAATTCGGTTTCTTTTCTAAACTTTCCCAGAATTCTTTAGACTGTAAAAATACAGGATCTATATTATAAATACTATTTGGAATATTATATTTTAATACATCATTTTTTTCTCTAAATGAAATATATTTAAAATTACTGCATACATATTTCTTATAATTATCTAAATGTGAATTAGCAGATGATGAATATGATATAAAATGTTTAAATCCATATCTTATAAATAAATTTCCATAAAACATATCTTTAATATTTTGTGACATCCATTTCGCATATGCAAAAACTTGATCACTTCCAAATACATATAAATCATAATTAATAAATGTATTTGGATCTTTAAAATCTAATTGTATTAATTTTAGATATTTATCTTCTATATCCGTATGTCTTATTTTTTCTAATTTATAGCCGCGAATATCATATGCAAATGTATATATATCTTCTGTTTGATAAATATTTTTAAGATATGTAACAAGAGATATATTTTGTAATCTCTGTCCATAATTAGAATTATAATTAAAATGAGTAATTACAGCTATTTTCATAAGTTCAAATTTTAATTTGTTATCTATAATTATTTCTATTGCCTGGCATTGTCGAAATTTTTCCTATATGTTTAAATATAGGAGATCCATCGGGAAGAATATAATTTAACATTAATAAATGATTTAATTTAGGTTTTAAAACTATTTTTTTATATTTGTCTTTTAAATCTAACTCTGCACGTTGTGGAAATGTATTTTCTAGGAATCTTATTTTTTCAAATATTTTTTTATGTCTTAGCATACATTGAAAAACATAATGTGCAAAATATAATCTCGGAACATTTTTAAACATAAAAAAATTATTTGGTAAATTGTTATGAATTAATCCATCTATTTCTTTTACACATAATCTAATTCCAGCATATTTATCACTGTTATTAAGTAACATATTAACTGGTATATTAAAATCTGTTTTAGTTTGGAGAAGCCAATCATCTTCCATTGTTAATGCTACGTCACTATAAGAATATGCTTTATCTAAAGCTGTATTTAAAACATATCCATAACCATAATGTTCTTCTGTACAAGATATTATTTCATAATTTGAAAAATTACATGTTCTTAATGTTTCTATTAATGAATTAATGTGTTCTTTTGTGGATCTATCGTCACATATATAAAGATAAATATCTCCATCAAATTTCAAATTTTCTATTAATTTTTTAAGACATGTTGTTGCATATTCTGTTCTGTTATGCGTACTGAATGTTATTGGCAATGTTGTCATTGTTTATTCTCCATTAGAAACATAATCTTGTTTGTAATACATTCACTTTCATTTACCAATTCTTTTGTTAACAATATTTTAAAATATTGATTTGGAACACATATCTTGTGACCATCTCTTAATTCAATGTGTTTATGTAAATCATGTATTTCATATTCCATAAAAACTGGTCCTGTTACAACTGTAACAGGATTTCCGTTTGTGATTGCATATTGTCTAGTCCATTCTTCTAATTTTTTCCAAGACCCTCTGTTAAATCCAGGAAGTTGTGGACTCATATTGGACATGTAAAATGTTTCTGATGTCGCCTCTTTATTATAAGATCTATCTTGTGCTGGACATAAATGTCCTTTATCATATCCAGTTTTATTATAATAAGAAGGTTTTACAACAAAACAATTTATGTTTGTTAATAAAGGATCCGGTCTAAAATCATCAGTTCTTTTGAATTTAACTGTAGAACATAGTTGATTTGATGTTAAAACATATTGCACCCATGCTGCTTGAAGTGTATTGGTATTATAGCCAATAGTATACGTATTATGTTTCAAAATAATTAGATTATTGGTAGGAAGATAATATTCATTTCCAAATAGAATAAGTGGAAAAAGGATAAGTAAAGTTATTTTATACATTTTAATTTTTTAAAATAAATTAAAATTAATAAAGTTTCTAAATTATGTATGTAATAAAACCAGATTGTTATAAAATAAATACAGATTATAATGTTTATTATCCTATTGGTAATACATGCAAACAATTTCATCTTATGAGATATAATTATAAAGAAGATACTCAAAAAAAAATAAAACATGGTGAAATGATTGATAAATTACAATCATATTTAGTTCCTGGCGAAATGAGTTTCTTTTATAGAATAGAAATGAATTATATACATAAAATTTTTATGTTAATGGAATTTTTTAACGGTGAATTTATAAAAAGACTAACTAAAAAATGTGTATGGAGACGTTGCAGATATGATAATGCATCCGTTAATTTAGATGCTGATTATTATATTTGTCATTTAGATAAATCACCATTTCCAACAAAATATTTATCTAAAGCTAAATATATAAATATGAGATATCAATATTTTCAGGATAATAAGTATAAATTTTTTTATACAATCGATTTAATACAAAAACCATTTAATTATTATACTGTAGATCAGTTAAAAGAATGGGAACAATATTTAAAAAATAATAATTTTAATTTAAATAACTTTAGATATGTTATTTCTGTTAAGGATTTTGATAAATATAAAAGTTTAGAAATTGAGAAATTCATAATATATCATTATAAAAATAATAAATATCGAATGGATATCTCAGAATGTCCATGTGAAATGTGTCAAATATATAAAAATGAAGATTATTGTAAAATTATTCTGAATGAAATAGAAAGAATATCTAAAATAAATTAAAATACTATAAAATTATATTATAGATTGAAAGCTATGAAACAATATTCATTCTTAGATCCTACAATATTAGAAGAAGGAAAAATTAAAAGTGGTGTAGCTGGAATATTATCTCTTCTTGGGGCTATTGGTGCTGGATCTGTTAAAGTTCCTCAATCATATCTAAAGAATCATCCAGATATGCCTACAAGATTGGGACCAGCTGTTGTACATAGAGTCTTAAATCCAACAAAAAAAGTAAATTGGAAAGAACAATTACAAAAAGGGATGAAAATGGGTATGGAAACAATAATACCGGAAGATGTAGTGCATACGAAAGAACTTGGTGATGTTATTTTAAAAACTGCTAAAGGCAAAAGAGGTTTTATAAAAAATGCTTCTGATGCTATACATGGAGAGATACCGATATGAAATATTACTCATTTTTAACGGAATCAGAAAAACTTTGGTTTGGTGATTTTCCAATTACTACTGATATTGTAGATAAAGCATTAGGAAGCATTAAAGGTTGGAAATGTTCTTCTGGTGGAGATGGTGGTGAAACTTATTGTTCATACACCAAAACAAAAGGTCATAATAGAGCAGAAATTTCTATTCGTATTAACGGTAACACTTTAAATGTAAAATTCTACATGTATAAAACACCAGAAGATAATCCATATTTACATGGTGATGAAAAAGAAGTACAACATTACATTAAACCAATAGAAAGAAATTTAACAATACCATCCGGCAAAACTTGGAAAGATATTGATTTTGATTGGATGCATAAGATGATTGTTAAGTTGAATAAGGAGATTGAAAATGGAAAGTAATAAGGCATATACTCTTAAAGATCTAAATGGTGCTCCAGAATTCTTTAGAGCTATTAAAGATTGGGACGAATTTGATAAACTGATAGAATCCTCAAATTTCAAGGATAATATTGGATATATTGTTCTAAAATCTGATTCTAACCAATATTTTGGTAGAAGTGGAACAAGTTGGATAGATATTTCAGAATCATATAGAAATTTTTTAAAGGAAAATAAGTAATATGAAACAATATTCATTTATAACAGAATCTAGTTCATTCTCTAATTTTTGTACAGAAGAAGATTGTGAAATGATTCCATTTGCAAAAGTTGCTAATGATATTAAGAATTCTAATAGCGAAGATGATTGTACAGGAGATATTAGAAACGCTATTGATTATTTAGAGAATAATTATACAAGATCAGATTCTTTCAAAAATTTACCTGACTCAAAGAAAGAATTCTTAAAAGAAATTATTAAAGTGTTTAAAGAGCATGTTTCGCATTTAATGTGCTTGGATGCTTGGTGCGGATATATCGATAAGGAAAGATGGGTTAAATGTTTTGCACCGGATTATGTGAAGCATGTTGTTAATAGTATTAAACGAAGACATGTAGTGTAAAATTAGAAAGATTGTTAAATATGTTTAGTTTAGGAAAGAATTCTTTTGTTTTAACAAGAAATGCTTATAAATATAATGTTTTAAAAACTGTATTTACACAGAGTGGTATTCCGGTCCCGAAAATATTATATGCAGCAAAAGGTCTTTCGCAAAATATATATGATTTTATAAAAAGATATGCAATTCCTAATAAATTAGATTATTTTATAATGTATGAAGATGATGCTTGGCCATGTAATGACCTAAGTGGATTATATAATACATTAGATATATTATCTAATAAAAATTTTAAAGGAGTGTTATCTTTTGGGTATGTAAAGATTGGTTTTGATCCTAAAACATTAATACATGATAATGAGTGCGGCTGTATCTATTCTGATAATTATATAAGATTAGGTGGTTCACAGGCTTATCTCATTACATCAGATTGCTATAATGAAGTATGTGATATAATGAAAAACAGGAAGCATATATATCCATATAATAACATGAGATATATGAAAAAAATAGCTCCTATATTTATTGATATTACTTTATCATCATGTAAAAATATTTATTATACAAAAGAATCTTATTTTGCACAGCTTGATATAAATAAAAAGAAATTCTTTTATATTAAAAATGATTTTATGAAAGATGGAACAAAATGGTTTAAAACAGGACGGTTTGGAACAAGTCATATTCATCATATAAAGAATATAGATATGTTATATAATTCCATATTTAAAAAGTTCCCAGAATTCAACCATGAATTACAATTCGATAAAATAAATCATAAAACTTTTATGGATCCAATATTGATAAATACATCAAAATTATGAAACACTATTCATTTTTAACAGAGTCTTTAAATCAATTGAGTATTACTCAAGATAAGGAATCTTATATTCTTAATAATACTGTTTATCATGGCAGTCAGAATGGAAATATGAAACTTATCAAAGGAAGTAGAACTCATGATAGAAGACTTGGTTATGATTGTGTATTTGTAACTCCTTTTAAATGGTCAGCAGCACATTTTATTTTTGATAGTAAGATTCTATATAATGAAATTATAAAAGAATATCCAGAACTTAAAAAGATTAAGTTAGATAAATTTATCTGGGGATTCAAGACTAATGGAATGAGACAAAAATTACGTGAAAAAGTTCATAATCCAGAATTTAAAAAGAAAATGCAAACAACATATCCACAAAAGAGTATAGTGGATATTTTTATGTTTGACACAAATAAAAAACAAATTCTATTTAAAGATTTCGTAAGAACATTTACAGGATATGTTTATTATATAGATTATAATAAGTATAGAGATAAGGCTTTTCAAGATAATGATATACCTTGGGAATTTGTCATTAAAGATAATGTAAAACCATTTAAAGTTGATAAGATCTCTGTAAAGTTTTTAATAAAATGTACAGAATGGAAGAAGGATAAATAATGAAACATTATTCATTTTTAACAGAAGATCTATTTTATAAATATAATGATGGAAAAAGTACACTTTATCATTTGAGTTATGAAAATTTAAATAATAAAATTTTAACACCAAGAGTTCCAAAATCTTTATATCATAAAGATGAAGATCATGTGACAAAAAGAATTTGTTTCTCTACATCAATATCAAGAGCTTTACATGGTGCTCCTCCATATAGATCTAATGTATATTATGTACACAAAGCAATTAATGTAGATCCAGAATCCATATATAAACCATCTAAAAAACAAGTTTTTAATATAGATGGTACAAATGAAGTATGGATTTTAAAACCAGTTAAAGTCCAATATATTGGATTAATATTCAAAATACCAGATAAAACGAAAGAATTAACTAAAATGATTGATACTGGTTTTGAAAAATTCAAGGATTTTAGTTATGAATGGGAATGGATATCAAATAAATATGATCCACCATATTGTATAAATCAAATATTAGAAAAATATCCTAAAGAAACTATTATAAAAATGCTTGGTTCATATGGTCCTGATATATTTAAAATAAATGATAAGGATTCTACTGGAGTAAAAGTTCATAAATGGCGTGCAAGAACAGGAATAGAATTAGTACATCCAGAACCATCTATAGAAGAACAGATAAGGGTTAGAAAAAATTGGGAATTAATGACTCCGAAGATGAAAAAGATAAGTGATAAAAAGTGTAAAGAGTTATATGGATGTTCCAATGAAGAGAATTATAAAAAGATAATGAGTGAAAAATGGGGTAAAAATGTATGAAACAATACTCTTTCCTTTTAGAATCTGTAACATCACAAGAATCAGAATTTCCAATTTATGATAAAGGTGTTTCTGAAATTAAAAATATTATATCTAACCATAAGGATGTTCATATATCAGAACACAATGCTAGAGGAGAAACATACATTATTGTATATAGAGGTGAACCAACAAAACATAGATGTGGATTTACATTTTATCCAGATAAGGCACAAAGTAGTGCTTCACAATTTGGTTTATTAGGACATAGAAATGGTCCTTTATCTCGTGATTGTACAGAAAATGATGTTAAATGTGCAATCAAATCATTAAAGGAATGGTTATGAAACAATACTCTTTTTTAATGGAATCTATAAATAACTCTAATATCGATCTCATTAAAAAGAATTTTAGATATTGTATTAATGCTTACAAACAAGTATACAATTTTGACTTATCTTACATGAAATTAAAGATAAATTCTCAACCAATTTACAATAATGGAAAACAATGTCATGAATTAAAACAAGAAGAATCTGGTGGATCTTGGACAAAGTTAAAATACATTCAAATTAATCCCAATATAGAAGATGTAATGGATTTTTACAAAATAAAAGATTCAAAAGATGTATTCAATAAGATTATTATAGCACACGAACTAGCTCATGAAGTTTATAATAATATTTGTGATAAATGGTTTAAAAGATTAATTAAAGTAAAAGTTAGAAAAGAAGCTTTCCATACTGTATATTTAGATCATGTTAGACCAAACAAAATGGAAGAAGAATCATTCTGTGAATATTTGGCAAATTCTATAGTTAAACAGAAAGTAAAGATGATAGAATTTCCTAAAAATGAAATAGAAGAATTATCTAAAAAGAATAAGTTTGTTACTACAAGAGTTTCTAATGATTATGATAGATATTACGAAGGTGATATTGTTGAAACTCCATGGAATGTTAAATATAGAATTATTAAAAGAGTTAATATAGATAACATCAAAAAACATCCTTATTATAATGAGCTAACAGAAGATCAAAAGAAATTCTTAAGTAAACACAATAAGATCTGTGTTTTATGGGGAGAAAAGATATAATCGTTAGATTATAGAATTATTACATGTCAGCCTTAATAAACAATGGTTCATTAATTACCAAATGGAGAAGTTTATGAAAAAAATTCTATTGTTTATAACTTGTATTCTATTTTATATGATCTGTTTCTGTGATATATTATATTGGCAAATAGATAATTCAAACGAGAACATATATACATTTGCTAATAATATAACAAATACTAATGAAAATGTAATTATGGACTTAAAAAAATACTATCAATTAGAAGATGGTACTAATACATATTCTAGACCTGTGGTTCCAGAGGACTATACAGAAGCACAGAAAGTTATTCTAACTGAAATTTTATATTCTGGAGATATTTCTTATATAACTCCAAATGAAATTGAAACTAGAGAATATTATATTCTTTATTAATCATATCAGCACATTTGTTTCCTTCTGATTTATGAACATTATGTATGTCATCAAAATTTTTTTGTACAAATAATGGAATTCTTATAGTATAGAAATAATTATTTCTCATCCATATACATTTATCTACTTCATATTTAGAATTGTCTGGAGTATATTTTGATAATAGATTTATATATCTCCAATAATCTTTTTTGAACATAATATAGCTATGACCACCCCAGAATGATTTAATATATTTTCTATTAACAAATATTTTATTTTTAAGTTCTTCTTGATTTAAAAGATCGTATTTTTTATCTTTATTTTTATTAAATATGCTATTTACAGCATTGTATCCTAATGCTAAGCATCTAGCATCATCCGGGATATTCTGTATAACTTCTAGAAATCTATTATTAAAATCCTTAACTGGAAAAGCATCATCTTCAAATATTGTTATTTTACTATAATTGTTTTTAATAGCATATTTTATAATATTTATTGTTGTAATATTAATATTCTTAACTTTATCGTCCGAATATTGTGAACCAATTACATGCTGAATGTTATTAAAGCCAATACTATTCATTCTCTCATAGAATGTTCTCAATCTTTTATTACTAATAGAAATAACAAAAGCATGTTTTAAAATATCTTCTTTTGTCAACGTCATATTAAACTTCCAAAATATTGATCCATTTTACGATTTATAAAATGTAAATTTCCAGCTGCTGGACTAAAAGTGAATTCGCTAAACCAAATTTTCTTCAATACATCTATATAGTAATCTACTCTAACATAATCGAAATTTTGACATAGTTTTTTTGTATCTTCCACCAACTTAGGATAACTTGGAACTCTTGGTGTTAAATCATATCTTTTAAAAGCATTTGTAAATTCGAATTTATTAAAATTTATATCATATTCGTTACAGCAAATTGGTTTTAGAAAAGACATTTTAAAAATTTCTACAAACATTGGATTACCATGAAAACAATGAAATTTAATTGTCATCTCTATTGGTAGAAATTCTTCTATAAATATTTTTCTATCTATATTATAATATTGGAATTCTCCATTAACTTTAGAGAAATTCATTTTTATACAGTTGTTGAGATATTTTATATTTTTTTTATTTACATTTTTAATTGTTCTGCATAGAACATTGAATTTACATCCATGATTACATTTAAGCATCATAGGATAATTATATTTTGTAAAATCTATTTTCTCTGGAACTATTTCTTTTCCTAGGATATCTATAACCTTTGGAATATTTACAACTTTGATATTTAAGTTTTTAACATATTCCTTGGCTTTCAATTTATCAGAACAAATACATTTTTCTTCTGTAACGATATCTTTGGATACAAGTTTTTTAATCTTTTTATTAAAACAACTCATGACAACTTTCAACTGTAAAAGATTAAAAAACTATAACATATTTCTATGTTATAGTTTTATTTTGTCTGAATCCCAGTTATTAAGAATTAGCTGGACGATCGTCTTCTGATTCAGGAACGTCTGCTGGTACAGCATTTCTATCATCTGACATAATTTTTATCTCCATTTATTAATTAAGGATTAATCCTTTTTATTTATTAAAGTAACGAAAAAAAATTAAAAAATATGACAGTCACAATATAGAAAATTGTGACTGTCATACTCTATTGGAAACTGAAGTCTATTTTCTCATACGATAACGTCCAAGTGGATCTTTCTTGTATTTTTTCAGAATCCATTCTGGTTCTTCTACTAAAAGTCTCATTATCCAATCATCATCTACTCTGAATTTTCCATCTCCAGGACTACACCAAGAATCATAGTATTTGTTTCTATGTGGAAAATTCTCCTCTTCACCTTCAGATAGAAGTTGATTATATATACGACGAAAACGTCTATGGTACTGTTGTTTGTATTCTTTTTCAGAATTACAACCCATCCAGCCTATATTCTTTTTCTTGTATGATCTACTCATGGTTAATTTCCTTTTTTTAGGTTAAGGTATTCAATGCATGGTAGAACTCCTTTCTCTAAGGTTATTGTTTGAAAGATATATTTTTATTCTCTAGTCAAATTACTCTTCTTTCATGTGTATTAGTTCACAATCATATATTTCATAGTTTTCCTTTACACCTTCTAAATCATCTCTGTTCCAGAAATTTAAAATCTCTTCTGAACTGTTTCCATATTGTGGAAACTTGAACTTAAATCCGTCTTTCTTACACATAGCATATACCATGTAAACATTATATTTCTTTGAATTGTATTTTTTGTATTCAGGATCTTTTTTAATAAAATCGTTGTATATCTTAGCAGTATAACTTAACTTCTTATTAAGTATGAACTTTTTAATTAGGAAATAAACAGTATCAATTGTTAAAATTGTGATACAGCAAAATATTATTGTAAAGATAAGTCCATATTGGTTTTCTATGTCTAAAACTTTACAGAGAATAGCGGATAAAAAACCAGTCCCTATACATTTCACCATAACAAACCATAAAGGTTGCTCATAATTTCCAATTGTAGCATATAGTTTTGATTTCATATTCTTGTTGCTTTCTTTATTCAACTCTTCTGATTTCATCTGCATCATACTCTTGATAAACTTTTTCAGCTTCTTCTATCGTATTGCATATCTGTATTGGCATGTGGTCTTTAATAACCTGCCATCTGTTTTTTAGTTGTTCATTAGATTCGTCAATCATTTCAATCACTCCTTTCATCAAGCCAGTTTTTCCGTTTTCTAAATATTAATATATTTAGATTTTGTTAAATATTTAATGTATACCACTATATATGGTGTGGCATTATAGTGTTAGTAGAATATATAGTATATTTTTTGGCAAACAAAATCCAGCGCACCTTTGGGAAGGATACGCTGGACATGCTGGACGCACAACATTTAGGAAATCTTAATGTGCTCATCAGATTTCCAGTAGTCGTTTAATTCAGGCAGAGAATTGTAGTTGCAATCTTTTTTAGCTATCAGATACCAGAAGTGATTTTGACGCGGGTCGGTGCCGTCCCCTTTGACACGCGGACATTCGATCGCCTCCGCGATGAGCATCCTTTGCATTTCCTTATCCAGAGCAGCAAAGTATTTACTTTTCGAGAAGCGCGTTATTCTATCGCCATTCATTATGTGCGCATTATACGAGCGGTTTTCTGTGGCTTTACCATTTTGCCACCGCTCGTTTCCCCACGCCCTATCCTCCAAGATAGAGCCATTTTCTACGACAAACTTACCGTTTACATCACCACACCGACACGATCCCATACCCCATCTGATGTTGATCTCTATTTTCATTTTTAGCTCCTTTCGTAAGCTTATCTTGGTTTTTTGACACTATGTCATGGCACCAAGAACATCAGATTTCTCTAATGTAAAATTACCATAGATATAATAATCACTAGACACCAATGTCAAGTTTCTCACTATATCTAAACATTTATATATATCGTATTTCTCACTCCATTTTAAGTAAATCGAATAAAAAACAGGCTCTAACATCTTATTAGAGCCTGTTTTACATGGTTTTTTGGAAAGAGATGCTATTCTGATTTTTGTGTACTTATATCCGATGATGCTGGTTTAGAATTTATAGAAAGTATTATTTGGTCAGACATTTCTGTAATATACTGATGTAGGTTATATGTTGTGTCAGCGATCTCAGCATTCTGTAATGCTCTAGACTTACGTCCCATTACTTCCTCTACCTTTTCCATTGTAAGATCGTCATCCTTATATATCCAATCTGTAATGTAATACAGTTTATTACTACCCAATATCATTCCGAACAGAATCGGATCAGCGGTTGTTTTACGTCTTGTTTCTTCATCCTTTAATTCTCTAAATGGATCTATTGATGGATCGTAATACATTACGCAATAATTATCAAATACAAGAAGTTTATCTATATCAATCTTCTTCTTGGCTACATCTAACGGAAGTATGTTGCTGAAATTCCGAAGGAAGTCTATAAAAACACCTTTTTCGGATTTAAGCATAAAATCAATTATATCTTCTTCTAAAAGATATTTATCTATACCATTCTTGAGAAGTATAATCTCACCAGCAAGTATATCACAATATTGTCTAACTTTCTCAGCTTGTTTTTTCTGTCCGCTAGACGCTAAAAACTTCTCTAAAGCTTCAGCACTCTTTCTAGCTTGTTCTAGATCTTTCGTTACTGGAAGTCTAAGTTTATCTTTAGCTTGACTAAAAATCTCTTCTACAGGAATACCTCTATGAAATTTGCTTTTAATTTTGTGGAACAACCTAGAAAATACATTTTTCTTTTTTCTATTGTTTTCTTCCTGTATTTCTCGCAATAAAGCATTTCTATAACCCCATTCAGAACTTGTAATTCTAGAAGGACTCATAGCTGAGGTTATCTCAGAATCAAAACCTGCCTCAGCCATGGATTTTTCATCCGCGACAGCCGGATCCTTTGGAACAGGGATATATTTTGGTAGATCTTTTTCGTAAAAGAAGTGCAAGAATATATTTAGATGCGGATGTCCAAATTCATCTATGTGTATAGATGGATTGTCTGTGTACTTAGCCATAACTACATTCTTTCAGTTCATGATTGACTTAATATACTCTGAAGCCTTTTTCATATCTATATTATCATACTGCTTGACAATTTTCATGATCTGACCCATATTTTGCCTAGCTAAAGGTATATTGTTTACCTTAATAATATTATTAATTTCTGATTTCATTTCTTCGTCAGACATCATCTTGGGAAGGTAAAACCTCAAATATGTAAGTTCCAAGGCTTCCTTTGAAACAAGATCCATTCTATTTGCATCTGTGAACTGCTGTATAGAATCTTCATGTTGTTTTACAAGTTTTCTTAGAACGGATTTACATGCGTCATCTGTGATATCTTTCCCGTTGTTAATTGTTTCATTTTTAACTCCGGAGATAATTATTTTAAGAACATCTCTTTTTTGAATATTCTTTTCTTTCATCGAATTTTTAAGATCTTCATAGATCTTGTTATATAATTCACTTTTTACTTCTGTCATTTTGATTCCTTTCTTTGTTTAGAATTTTGATACATTCATCCATATCCTCTTTTGTTAGTCCATCTAACGCGTCTGTGATAACACAATGACCGCCATTTAAGAAGGATTTTAATTCAAAATCATAATCATCCACTATAACATAATTCTCTATCTCGTCTTTATGCTCGGCTAAATACTCCCTAATTTCCGTCTCTCGTTGCACTTGTGGAATATGTGTCTTTGTACATCCAGCGACACAGCCAGCGGGTAAGTGTGGAAATAAATCGTCTTCTAGAATATCCATTAGATGAGGAGAAGCCTTCCATGTAGAACTTATAACAATCTTACAATTTGTAGATTCTATAATGTTGCTTAATCTTTTAATACAATCTTCATCTAACTCATTGTCGAGTTTTCCATCATCATAATACTTAAATCTATTAATGACTCCATCTATATCCAAAAATAAAACTTTCATTGATAATCTTTTGTCTGGATTATTCCGAATTTATGAAAATATCTTAGAGGTCTTAATTTTCTAACTTCTGATTGTTTATTTTTTGGAACATAAAAACCCCATTTATGATATTTTCTACCCTCAAACAATAGAGTCCATGCTCCACTTTTTGGAATAGATAGATAATGTCTATCTGTGGCTTTAGAATACCAGATAGAGTATTTAAACATGTTAAGAAAATTCTTGAAGGAATTAAATATACCTTCTACAAAATGTAATTCCCTATTATCATCGTCAAGATAAAAAGATGTATACAAATCACCAGTTAAAGATCTAAAAGTATGCCAATATTTTCTATCCGAATATTTATAGTCTGGTACTTTTGATGGGTCTTTTGGAGTTACGTTAATGTACCATCCTTTTAATACAATGCTTAAAAGATTTGAACTATGATCATGAAAATATCTTCTATCATCTGACCTCAACCAATGATGTAATCTAATAGAGTATCCAAATAAAATTAACGTCCATCTTATTAAATATGGATTCTCTGGATCTCCAAGTTTTTCAGCCCATCTAATTTGAAACCATTTTCCAAATTTTCTTGTATCAGATGAACCAATGCTCATTTTGGTCTAGTACCTTTTACCGAGTTATATTTAGAATCTATTTTTCTTTCTAAATCAATATCGAATTCCAATCCTTCACATCTATTGAATTTTTTATTAATTGGTTTCCATCTAATTTTACATTCTACATTTGTGGCAGTTAAAAATATTAATTTAGATAAAGTTTTATAACCTGGCATTTCTGGAAATATTGTGAAAGGTTTATCATCACAATCTGCATTAAAAACAAGATGTTCATTCTTCCCAGAAAGTTTTGGATATCTAGGTTTAAAAATATGAGTCATTTCTATGGAAATATCTGAATTCATAATTACTCCTTTCTAAAAACTTTGAAAAAAAAGTCATAGACTTTTTGTGGTTGCGAGGGCACAGAATTGAACTGTCTCTATCTCTATGTCGTGTCATATATCACTGCCAACCAGCAGCAGGTTATGACCTTAAGAGATGTGCTACCGTTACACTACCTCGCAATATGGTCAGGAGATGAGGATTCGAACCTCGATTAGTACTTCCGTATAACAGAACTTCCGGACGAACTGTTATTATCGAATATCCGTTTGGGTAATTCGACAATCGGACTCCTTCAGGGTGTACCTTCCTGACGTGCTACCATTACACCAGTCTCCCGTAAAAAGAACAATGGTCGCGGTGGGTGGATTCGAACCTCAACGCCTTGTACATAAGCGCTGGAGACTGGCGTTCTTTCGAACATCCTTATCGTCTCTCCCATTCCTCTTCGTGTTTCCAAACTGTCCGTTATCTGCAGATTCAGACAGAATGAATATGAAGCGTGCTTCCAATTACACTAGCACCGCGGTAAAGAACTAATGGTGGGAGTGGCGGGGATCGAACCCGCGACCCCGATCTTAAAAGGATCGTGCTAAACTACCAACTGAGCTACACTCCCATTAGTACAGAAATTAATATATATACTTTACATATAACTTTTTAAGTTGATTTACAACAATAATTATTCTGTACAAAATTTTGCAATTCAAACATCTTAGCAATTGCTATGGCATCAGATTCCCTATATACAGTACAAATTACTCTATTTTTTCCATTTTCTTGTTCTTGACAGACTTGGAAAAAATTTCTAACCTTTTTGAGATATGTCTTCATATGGAAAATCTTATATGATTTATTATATCATACTTAATATTATTCTAAATGTTTTGAGGAACTGGAATTTATGTATCCAGTTCCCCAAAACGAATTTTTATTCGCTGTCTTTTTTCCCGTGTCTTATCTTAAATTCTTCTTCATATCTCTTATCGGAAACATGCCAGCGCCAGATAGCAATCCCAAGAACAACAACCGCCACAAACCAAGCAACTCCTATCATTTCTGAATACTCCCTATGTTAATAAATGGAACAGATTGTCCCATCATGTAATGAGGCAGAACTCCATTCCATTTCATAACAGCTTCGTATTCTACCAAACTCTTATTTTGTTCAAGAGCCTTGGCACGAACAGACATTGCTTTGGCTTCAGCTTCAGCTGTTAACAATTTCTGTTCAGCTTCCTCTTTAATACGAACAGTATCATTCTTTGCTTTAAGTGCTTTTTGAAGTGCAACTTGTTTTTCTTCTACAGCAGCTTCAAACGCATCTTTAAAGTCTATATTTGTAATATTGACTTTCTGTACATTGATACCATAAGGCTTTAATAAAGCAACCATATTTGTATAGACTTCAACAGAAAGTCTTTGTCTGTTTCCAATCATATCCATTGCTTCCCACTTTCCAGAAACATTCTTTAATGTATCAGAAAAGTTTGGCTTAATTAGAATATCGGAATATTTAATACCTGTGTTTTTGTGTAGATCAACTATTTTAGAACTATCCAAGTTATACAACAATGATATCATCATTGTTGCTTCCTGAGCATCTTTAGAGAAAACTATTTCTGTAGTATCAAATGTTTGATTCTTAATATTGTATGTCTCTATATTCTGTCCAAACCATGTATACCAATATAGACCTTCTTTAAGAGGACCTTCTTTAATTTTACCAAATTCTGTTTTAATACCAACTTCACCAAGATCTACTTGAGAACATCCAGTTATGATACATGTTGATAATATTATTGCAAGAATTTTGATTGTTTTCATTGTTTGTTTCCTTTCGTTTTTAGTATCTTACATACTTGTTATATAAAGCTGTATAATTCCATATAATATCCATATATACATCATGCGGTAATCCAGCAGCTTGTGCTGCTTTTACAGATTCCGTCAACATGTTATATTTTCCACTAGATTGTACTTTTCTATACGCCATAAATTGTTCTTTTGTTATGGTCTTTTGTTGCATTTAGAAATCCTTTCTTCTAGAAACTTGTGAATTTTAACAACAATATCATCCAACCATGTTAGAAAAGATCTATTCGAGTAAAGAATTATTCCTATAATAATTAGAAATAGAACTATGTTAAGAATTGTCATACTCATTCTCCAAAGCTAAACTATATTGTTTTGTGATGAGTCTTTTTATAGTTTTCTCTATTCCAGGATTGAGTTCATATATGTTCTTCATCATGACATGTCGAACATAATTTCTTTTTGCTCTGAGATCATAGTTAGATCCATCAATCACACATTTCACATTATGTCGTTTTCTCCATTCATCCACCTGTGATTTAGAAACACACAGAAACGGTCTGATAATGTTATATTTACTATTATAATAAGGTATCAGTCTTGGATGACCTGACATAGACGTCATTATCCAAGTTTCAATGCAGTCATTTAATTGATGACACATTACGATCGGTTTATCTTTAAATTCTGATAAGAATTTATATCTACATCTTCTCCAGTAAACTTCCCATGATTCATTCTTCTCTTTTTTATCTTGAGGTAATATAGATTGTATTACAAAAGATAATCTATGTTCGATGCAGAAACGATATACGAACTCATGTGCTTCCTTACAATATTGTGTTCCATGATCAAAATGTAAAATTGTAATTTTATTTTTTGGATATTTCATGAGAAAATCCAAAAACACCATTGAGTCCGTTCCACCGGAACATGCTAAGTAGAAATTATTTGGGATTTTTCCAAGTATCCTGAACATTACTGCCTTTTAAATCTCTTACATGTATGGTTTTCGTATGTTGTAAATGTAACAGGGTATTCTGTACTAGAACATTCTGATTCTGTTCTGCCATTGCATATCATTCTCTCAACACCTTTATAATGTCTCTTACATTTATCACATGTGTTTTTGCTTTTTGGTGCAAAACGATAATCATATTTAATTTTAAAATCTGTTGCTGCACGACTATCCATTGCTGTTCCTTTCGTTAGCGTTTGTTGATGAGTACTATTAACAAGATAACAATTATAAAAAGTAAGATTGTATTACAACCACATGTTATGCGTACATTTTGTTTCTGCCATGGCATTACATTACGTTTTTCCATAAGTTTCCTTTCGTGGAAAAATACACAATCGCTTTAGAGTGTATAGGTAGAGAGAATCCTATCTCTGGATGTGAAATGCTTCTTGTGTAAGAAGATTCTACGATCCAAACTCTATTGTAAATCTCTAAGCGATTGTGTAAAATTGTTTTCTGGTGTGGATGGATGGATTCGAACCATCGACCTTCGCTTTATCAGAGCGACTATCTTAGCCAGCTGATATACATCCACTTCTGTTGTATATTTTATTCATCATATTTAAAACAATTACATGTCTTTTTTCTAGCAACAAACTTATCAAAGTTCGGTGACTTCTTGTTTGAGCACTTTTTCTCGTGCCTGTAAATACAGCGACAACATTTCTTGTTGTTTATCTTGGATTCCGAGTTTGAATTTTCTTGCTTTTCTTTTGCCATTATCTTTCTCCTTTTCCAGATTTTTTGGCTCTATAGTGTTGTTTGTTAGCACAAAATCTTTATGACATGTTGTATTTATATTCTCTGTTATAAAACTATTATCTAATCTTTGAAGTATAAATGTGATATATGTAATAAGTTCCCGCTCTGACACTATTCTATAATTCCATACATCTACACCAACATTTATATTAAGAACGTCCCTATACTTATCGTATGCCCATTTATAAAGTTTGTGGACATGACCACAAATATGTATAGAATGATTTGGAATATTAAGAAACTTAGATTCTTCATAGTAAGATGGATAATGTGATAATGTAACGTTTTTAAACGGACCTATATCCATCGTGAGTGCATTTGCCAATATCTTTACTCTATTGTTCTTATCATGGTTTCCTTCCAAGAGAATTACTTTAGAGTTTATATGTGATAGAATCTCATCCGGTTTTACTTTGAATTGGGAATCATATTTATAGAAATCACCTAAATGATATATTACATCTTCTTTAATCGGGACTTTTATAGCAACATTGTTGCCATTAACATCTTTAATAGATACCTCTTTATATGTACAATGAGTTCTTTGATTAGCATTTCTAATCAATGCCTTGTTCATGGCAAAAATATCAGCATAAGGTCTATCTCCAAGTTTTCGAACGGACTCAGAGAATAGATGCCAATCTGCAGTAAAGAATCTATTCATTCTCCAGACTCTTTTCTTTTATACGATCTTCTATTTCACTTAATAAAATCGGCTTATAGTTCGTTAATTCTACACAGGCACAAAATGTATTTTTTGTAATGGAAGGAATTACCACAGATTCACCATTAACAAAATCACAACCGTTGTTATGTATATGACCAAAAATGTTTATAAATGGAAGTTTTGAAACATCACATTTTAATTTTGTACATAAAGGTCTATGTGAGAATATAATATTCCCTGACCATAGAATTGGTCTGTCATAAACTGCTTTCCATCCAATTTTATAATGAACATGTACATCTGGAATATCGTGATTTCCAATAAGTAGATATTTTACTCCATTTAAACAATTGAATATCTTTGAGTATTCAGAATAATATTTAGGACTTGTTTTCTTGCCAAGGAAACAAAAGTCTCCAAGGTTAAAAACAATATCATCTTTATTTACAACAGAATTCCAGTTCTCTATTAATTCATTGTTCATGTTTTGAACATCTTCATCTGTTATAATCATATTTCCATCTTTATCAAAACCATGATTCCATGGTCTGTTACAATATTTGATTATATTTTTATGGTAGAAGTGATCATCACTCGTAATGAAGAACTTACTCATAATTTCTCCGTTTGATTAGAAAACAAAAAGTAGAATGTTTATCTGTAAATTACAACACTCTACATTTTTTAATATATATAGAATTAGATGAGTTTTTAAAATCGACTAGTATTTTTTGCTACGAATAAAGTCAACCATCTCAGTTTCAATTAATTTCTCAAAATCTTGATACGCTTCTTTCCAGTCCGTGAAAATGGACTGGTTAATTGCTATATCATTTTTATATATTGTGACAATAAAACTGCATTTATATGGTTCTAATGATATAGTTTCATTTCCACAAATTTCCATCGTGAGACGTAAATTTCTATATATAGATAAATAATTATCTATTGTTTTCTCGTCTATCATGTTTCTCCTTTACGAAATCATGGCACCCTCAAGGAGAGTCGAACTCCTGTTATCAGGATGAAAACCTAATGTCCTAACCGTTAGACGATGAGGGCTAAATGGCGGAACCTGCTGGATTTGAACCAGCGGAGGGTTTCCCCTCGGCAACTTAGTAGGTTGCTGCTATAAGCCAGACTCAGCCAAGGTTCCATACTTTTTATTCTATGTTTAAGTAAAATTATATTTTTCCTTCAGTCCCTTTAGGAAATTTTCTGCTTCCGGACTTTCGTATTTACATAAATCATAAATATCATCTAAAAGGGTATACATTATATTAATACAGCTTTCTATGTCCTTTTTAAGGTCTAATTCTTTGGATTCTGGCATAACTTCTCCTTTTTAATTACTTAATACAACCGCTTATAACAGATTTCTTTTGATATTTATCATATTTATCAAAGTCATTCCATTTAATGTATTTATGTATCCCATTTTGTGGGACAATACCTTCCCAATCGTATTTAATTCCATCAATTAAAGTCACAAAGTGCCCGTCTATCACATCATATAGAATTTCACCATCGAAACGGTCACTTAATATCAATGCGAAATAATAACAATTCCCATTAAGCCAATTACTATCTTGTGGAAACCTTCTCTTTATAAACTCTAAAACTCTATTGGACATACATTAAAATCGAGTAAAAACTGACTGGACAGTTTCCTGCCCAGTCTATTTTAAAATGGTCGCCAGTGATGGAATTGAACCACCTAAGGTCAAGAACCAGCAGATTTACAGTCTGCCCCGTTATCCATATCCGGCAACTGGCGTTTAATATTTATTTCTCTTCAGCGTAAGAATCTGTTCCCAAATGAACATCAAAGTGTTTCTCATTATCACACCATCTGAACTTGAAATCAACATTCACATCGTTTCCATAGTGGTAATCGAGACGCGGGTCGTTCCTTATTGCGTGAAGAATATCCTCTGCGCACATATTTATATAATGATCATATGTAGACTTGTTCTTACATTTAATGACGTAATCAGCACATCTGATGAAGAATGAGCGAATATCAACTCCAACCCAATACACCTGTCCAGGACCTTCATCAAATCCGTGAACATTAGCATACATTCCGCCAGTATTAGGCCAGAATTTCGACTCATCATATATATGATTGATCCAATGCACTTGTTCGGAAGAATTAGCCTCTGGCTTCTTTCCTTTAAACAAACTTTTAATTTTTTGTATTAATATGTTGATAACTTTAAACATTATTTTGTCCTCCAACATCTATATCCATTGTTAATTACTTGCCCTTCTTCTGTTTTACATATATATTACAGATACAAGGTTCACCAATGCCCTTGTTCTCCAAGAAATCTTCACAATGGCATTTTGAACCTTCATACCTTGGTTGACAAGGACAATATCCATCACACTTATCAATGGCATCAAGAATCTTGTTAACTTTTGCTACAGTTAATTTTTCGTTTAACCTAATCTTATAATCTTGTTTAGACTTCTTAGATTTTAAACTACGTTTAACTGTTTTCTTAGCAAACATTTCATTAAAACCATTAATCATTTCACGTGCACCAGCATCATTAACTTTATTTTTCCTCAGTTTATTTCCTTCAATAGCCTGATCAAATAAAGCTACACCCTTTGAATTATATAATGTGACTCTAAATCCAGGATAATATCTCAAGCCAGTACCTTTATATATCCAATCATGAGTAGTTTTACCTTTATCTTTATCCGTCCCACATTGAACAACAAAGTATGCATCGACGGATTTCATCCAATTCTTAAATGTGTCTGTCATCATACATTTTTCAGCGGTTACGCAATAGCCACAACAATCACCATTTGTCCACAGCGTTACAATAAACTTGTTTTCTGCTTTAGCCTGCTGTAATGCTGCAGCATAATTAATGTTCCATTCTCCAACTTTTGGAGTTTTCTTTGATCTAAGTTTTAAAAAACTGGATGTCGTACCCATGTTTATTACTCCTTTTTATTATTTTAGATAAGATGGCGGAGAGTGAGGGATTCGAACCCCCGGACCCTTTCGGGTCAGCGGTTTTCAAGACCGTCCCGTTATAGCCACTTCGGTAACTCTCCAAATTATATACAATGTATTCTATTCTATGAAAATAAAATCGATAATATAAAAAGTAATAAACTAATTATAGATATTACAAGAGTCATTCTCGTTTTATCTGTTGGAAATCCCAGAGATCTATCATCTATGGATAAAAAGATATGTATTAATATGAATAGTAAAAACAAAAATAAAAATAAATATTTATATATAAACATATAATTTATTTATATGTTTTTAAACTTATTTTTAGTCTTTTCCTTCATCATTTCCAAAATTTCTAATAAGGATTTAGGAATTCCATCTAGAACATTTGCAGAGCAATTAAACGTTGATTCAGTAACAGCAATTTCTGGTTTGTGAATATGTCCAAAAATATTTTTATATTCACCGATATCATCTTGTATTTCTTCGTGTGTTGAGATGATTTTACTGCCATCATAATCATGTAATATCAAGTTATCTCTAACATCATAAAATCCACATTTTAAATAATCCATTAATGTTAATTTATCATGGTTTCCTCGAATTATTATGATTTTTTCACAATTAATTTGTTTTCTTATATTTGTCAATTCTTCTATCTGTTCCTGTCTTCCCATTTTACTATCACTAGGAACATAAACATCTCCAACAAGAACGAGAATTGCATATTCAGGAACAACTGCGTTAATTTTTTGTATAAGTTTATCATTATATTCTTGCATACTTTTATATGGAGTGTTCTTAAGTCTCGTGCCGTGATGAAAATGTGTATCAGCTAAGAAATATATATGAGGCGGGTATATTCTCTCTAACTTGTATTTAGCTTCTTCCGGATATTCTATGCTATAGCATTTGTTAAATTCTTCTCCTGAGCACTTTGTAACAACCTGATATTTTACAGTAAAATCTTTAAAAAATTCTTTTACTACATCAAACTTTAATGGTCGAACATGATGTATAAATAAATCATGAATAAGAGCATATTCTTTATTTGATTCATAATCGAAATCTCTAAAGACATTTATATCGAACTGATTTTCTTTGGGATTTTCAATACGGGAATCTATAAAACGTAATTTATAATATTTCTGTTCAGAAGTATCATCAAAGAAAATACCATCTATTTTATAATATTCTTTCGATAGTTCTATTACATCAGATATACTCTGTGTTTTCGATGAGTGTCTCATAACTTACCTTTCTTGTAAAAAAATAACCATCGTAAAAATAAATCCATTATGTTCTCTCTAACTAGAACCAGCTGTATTTCTAGCGAACATATCCAACTCGATGGTGAGTTTGACTTGTTGTATAGGATTGATACAAACTATGCTTCATTCTTAGCAACTTATATACATAGTACCCCTTATACGTTTTCACAATAGCGGAAAACATATAGCTAATTAGGTCAAGATCTTTGTAGTGGTCGGAGATGAGGGATTCGAACCCCCGACATTTTGTACCCAAAACAAACGCTCTAGCCAGACTGAGCTAATCTCCGAGATGGAGCTGGGTGAGGGATTCGAACCCCCGTGATCCTTCTTACAAGGAAGGTGCTGAACCACTGAGCCAACCCAGCAAATGTTATATAATATATTCGGATATATTAATTTTTATTCTTTTTTATTAACATACCATTCTATATATTTTCTATATACATAAGATTGATTTTTAACTTTTTCATATTGCAGAAGTTCATTTATATCATTATTATATAGAGGTAATTTTTCATCTAAAAAAATTCTAATTTGATCTTCTTTTAACCATCTAGATGTTCCTCTATTTCTATATGTTCTTGTTTGTGTATGGCAATTTGGACATATATAAGTTAAATTCTCTATGGAATTATTTTGATGATTTCCATCTATATGATGAATTTCTAATTTCAATGGCTTTCCATTCCATTCTCCAATATTACCACATATACAGCATTTATATTCTAGATCAATAAGTTTATTTTTAATCATTCTTTCTATTGTATCTATACATATTTCTTTTTTATCTTTTAAATCTTCTGGTTTTATTAAACATTTTCCTCTATTCCAAGCCATATTGTCTTTCGTTTCTCGGGATAATTTTTGATAATTCTCTTTTGCATTTAGTCTTCCATCATTATAAGCTTTTAATACTCCATTAGAATTTTTTATCCTAATCGCTGGACATTTATTATGATGTTCTGAACAACAATATTTTCCATTTTTTAAAATATGTTTTGCTTTTTGATTACAACCATATTCACATAATCGATCTTCCATAATTGTTCATCCTTCATAAAAAATGGTGGCCTAGGAGGGACTCGAACCCTCATCGCCAAAACTGGCGGGCGGATTTTAAGCATCCTCTCGGATTGGACTATCTCTTTACCTTCAACATTACTTGCTAAGGTAGTGGTCGCTAATTCTGGTAATTAAGGAAATAATATTCCTCCAGTAGTCTCTACACCTTCATGAGATCCATCTCATGCTTGGCTCGCCCTCTGAGTTTTCTCTCTTCAGCCGAATTCAACCACATTTTTCTTAATCATTTCTGACTAAGGCGGACTCTTCTTTTTTCAGATTCTCCGCTGCGTATGCCATTTCGCCACTAGGCCATTTTAAATTTATTCTGGTAGACACAAAGAAAATTTCTTTTTTGACTGCCATCTTATCGGATGTAATAAAATAACCCAAGATTGGTTGCATCTGAACTACATACGCTAAGACATTTGTGTTCCTTGACAACTGAAAACTGAATGTTTTACTATTTGAAGTCTTTTTGGTTTTTACGACAAAATCCTATGATGACTAACGTTACCATGCAACGTTGTGAAGTAATCGTAAATTAAACCATAAGCGTACACGTCTCAAGGACGTTCTAGTTCAAACACAGCCCAGCAACAACGAAGGGACTCAACAAGTCGTTGCTATTTCATCATGGAAAGGTTATTCCGAAGTCTTTTCCTTCACATCTTCGGTGCTAAAAGATGAAATACTTGGGTTCTCTATCATTGAGATATAATATATATAGTCTAACTTAAACATTTAAACCGAGAGAAAATTTATTCTTCTTCATCTTTTTCGTCAGATGTCAAATATTCTATGTATTTATAAAAACAAAAAACAGCACCAATCATTAAGATAATACATAATAAGACTATACATAATATATAAAGCATTTATTTTTTCTTTAATTTATTTATTTTTTCTTCATAATCTTTAATTCTTGATTTCAAATAATCTATAGAATCCCTATAAGAGTCAATGTTCTTCTGTTTAACTTGTTCTCTAGACTTTTTTACATCCTCTGCGTTAAAAACATGAAGACTTATAGGATCATCTAGTAAGAGAATAGATACGTATTCTGGATTAAGTTTTCTTGAAAAGTTATTTACAAGGGCATCATCAAAGAAATCATATGTACAGTCATATACATATAATTTATGGGATTTAATATATTTGGATATTTCTCTAACATATTTCTTAGAAATTTTTCTAAGATTATCTTTGTGTTTCTTTCTAATGTCCATATAACCTCAATGTCTCTTTGATTTTATAATTCGAATATCACTAATCTTTTTCGGTTTGTTTTTATTGGAATTCCATACCAAATGGCATTTAAACTTCGTCCCATTTTTAAAATCTTTAAAATATTTATAGTAGAAATCGTCTGGAGTTACATAAATATCTTCATCACCCAACGTTAGCCAGAAATTATCTGTATCATCTTCTATGGAATAGCAACCTCGAACCCATTTCTTTTTCCAACCAAAAAGTTTAAAGTACCATACGTAAAAAGGTTCTATAATATAGTCGCTAAACCATATTCGTATACAAAAGATACAATCTTCTATATACCATTTAACTCTCTTACAGCAGCTTGCCATTAAGTATAAGTTCCTTTCTCATTTTTATTTTTTAAGTAATAATGGAAAAGTATCTATTCTTAGTTTTTCTCCCATGGAAATACAATCCATGTATTATTAGCATCATATTCACTTGCTATAAAATCTGGTCTATTGTTAGAAGAAAGGTTTTTATTACAATATAATGTTGCTGAGTAAATTGCTCTACAATACATTACATTATCTGCTCTATTCATAATTATTTTCTGTCTGATATAGTTAATAGAGGACATTGTTGTTGCCACATCATCTACAATCAATACATTTTTATAACTTAATATATCATAGTAATTAAAAGGAATAGTTTCTTTAATCTCACTCTTTCCTTCTAATCCTATACTGTTGTAGGATGATATATTGTACATGACAATATCTTTAATATTTAAAGACTCCGCTATTAACCTAGATGGGATCATTCCACCTCTACCAACACAAACAATAATATCTATTGGGTCAATATCATTGTTAATATGCCTAGATATACTAATGTATCTAGATAATATTTCACACTTATCTTGGCATTGTTCCCATGTGAGATTAAGCATTTCGTATTTCTTCGGTTCCATTCGAATCTCCTTTAGCTCATACCGAATATTTTTCTAAGTGCATCTAGATTACTATTTCTAGAACCATCTATTTTAAACATATCACTAAATATATTGCTTGTATTACTCGTTCCATCCTTAATACATCCTTGTATTGTACACATAATTCCATGCTTATATGCACATTCTTTACTACATTGTGGACAGATGTGTGTTTCCATGTGTTATACCTCATTTAATTGTTTCAATGAATTCTTCTTTAGATAAATTTCCAAGATTGTACTTTAAGATATTTTCTTGTAATGTGGCTGGTTTAATATCATTGTTAATAATTAAATTGCTATAAAGAGAAAGATCTATATCTGTTTTATCTGTGACCATCTTCCATGTTGTTTTCCAATCAAAGTTTCTGAACTCGACTTTAACATCCATTCTACCATCACGTAAGAAAGCATCATCTAAAGCTTCTATATGGTTTGTTGTAAAAATGCTGATAGATTTATCGGGTGTAATAAGTCCATCTGTTAAATTTAAAATTTGTCCGAGTGTTACTTCAGGAGAATTTAAATCAATAGCGTAACTTCTATTTCTCTTCTGCCTAGATTTTAAATTTCTTTCTATAGAGTCTATATCTTCGAATAAGAATATGGTATTCTTAGCACCAGCACTAGCTCTAATAATATCATCTATTTTATTCTTATTGATATCTATCTCAATAATATTCCAATCTATTTCACTGGCTAACGCCATTACACAACTTGTTTTTCCAGTTCCTGGCTGTCCATACAAGAGATAATTTCTTTTGTATGGAATATCCAATTGTCTGTATTTTCTTTCATTGGCGAGAAATGATTTAACATCATCTAATAATAATTGCGGAATACCATCTGGATTATAAATCGTTGAGATTGGTCTCTTATTCTTTCCAACTGAATTTACATAATCCAGAGATAGAGAACTAATTTCTACCTTGTTATTGGATTCCTTTGGATTAATTGTATTCATGTCAGCCATAAACAATTTGGAGAATTTTTTCTTAGTACAAAAGAACACACGTATCCTTACATAAGTAACAACTTTCATACCACTTGTATCATAAGATTTTTCTACCATAATAAACTTTCCATATAATCTATGGTATGATTTTCCATGCGGTATAAAAGAAAAAGCTGAATCTATCTCAGAGTTGGACATACTAGAAACTTCTACGTTTTTCATCCATAATATCTTAGACCTTGTAGAAAGTATGTACATCAATTTTCTAAATTGAATAGGACTGCTTCCATAATATTGCATATCAAAACGTTCATTTATTTCGAAACTAATAAGATTTAAAAGTATCCTAGATATAAAAGAGAATATCTGACCTATATATCTAAATATTGTTACAATAATTCCACCGCCAACAAGTGTTCCGAGTAGACTATTGTTTTCTACAGATTTTAAAAATGTCTGAATGGATTCTGCCATTTGTTTCTCCTTTAATGTTTTAGACTATATTTATTATATGTCATGGCTTTTGGATCTAATAAAATATAAAATTATGAAAACAGTTTTTTATCTTATCGTTATAACAACAACATTCCTAACTGGATGTATTTGTAAATGTTCAAATTGCCCATGTAATACACAGCCACTTATTCTTGATGGTGGAGATGCTACAACACAATTATAAATCGAGATAATTATATGCCAGAACAGACTGAAGATGGATATTGGCGTTGGGGAAATATAAAACGCAAAACAAAAGGGGAACTTGTTAAAGTTGTGTATGGAATATGGATAGCCCAAGGGAAACCAGGAACATTCCATGATTTTTGGCATAGTGGAAATCCATACGGTAAGAAATCAAGCAAGAAAAAGTCTAAAAAGAAACAGACTGTAAAAAAAGAATCTTATGAATATTCTTTTGTATTTCCTCTTTCCGTAACATTCCCGACTTATCCTATACTTTAAATCTATAGGATATTCTAAATATATTAATATTTGATTATGTATTGATGTAGTCGGATTTTTCTCAATGAGGTGATATCATGACATCTGAACAAGAAAAACTTAAACATCAAATCGAGAAGAGACTAGATCGATTGGGTGAGCATTATAAATTTCTAAAACAATATAACGGAATATTTAGGGAAATTAAAAATTTACAAGAAGAGATTAAAAATATACATCAGAAGCTGTATGAAATTTCCGGGAATGAACTATGTGATCATATATGTGAAGATTGTCACACGGAAAAATGTCCGGACATGACTAAATATTTTTGTAGCATTTATTATGGTCCGAAATCTCTAGCAAGGATAAATTTTTTATTACAAGGAATTGAGCCAGATAATTCGGATTGGGAAACATGTTAGAAGAACCAGCTATCATATATAAAATATGGAAGAACGATATATGGAATTTTGTTGTTTGTTATAAAAACAAGGATATTTATTCTAGTCCTTACGAAGATGAAGCAATTGGATATTGCATAGATAAAAATATCCCATACGAAATCGATTTAACAGAGTGAAAGGAGTTTTTATTTATGCATCCGTATGATAAAGCTAGCAGATCATATTTATTCTTTTTAAGAATATTAAGTTTTATAAAATATTATAAAAGGAAATATAATTTTCATTCTATTTATAATATACTACTGGAAATATATAATAGATATTATATTTTTAACAAACAGATGTGTGGTATTGTAGATGTAGATGTGTTACGTCGAGATATAAAATCATATAAGAATTATCTTAGAGCATTAAAACGTATATATACAAGTTTACACGACAAAAAGAAACTCACAGACAGTCAATATGAAGATATTGTATGTTTATATACACAGATTAGAGAACAACTTATTGCTATTCCAAAGCTATTAAAGGAGATAGTTGATGATTCAAACACTTGATCGTGAGGAGGGAAAATGAAAATAACACAAGAAGGTATACTAGATATATTACAATTTGTAATGTTATGCTTGATTATTTCTGGTATTATAGGATATATAATATATCGTGAATATGAAAAATCTCATATTCATAAAAACCAGACTAAACAAGAAACATACCTCGTAGAACATCCAGAACCAGTCTGTACGAATTACGTACATATTCCTCCATGTAACATTAACAAAAAAGTATGTCGTGTAAAAACAAGTACAATAGAAGAAAAACATCAAATTTACATCACAGATGAAACTCCACCACAAATTCTTCATTATCCAAATTGTAAATTTTGTAAAAGTAAATTAGATGAAAAACAAAAAGCGACGATAAAAGATTATGAAGCTTATCAAAAAGGAGAGGATAAAAAGAATGATCCAGACACTTGATCAAAATGAATATACTTTTTCATTCTGTGGCAGAGATATTAAGTTTAAAAAATTAAATGAAAACAATGGAGAGATTGTTATATATCCTGGACAGTTTAGAGAAAATGTAAATGTTAGATATGCCTGTAAACCATATATATGTGTAATACACTTAGCTGATGGTAGAAGAAGAACAATAGATATTGGAACGGAAGAAGATTGGGGCAACATCCAGGAATGTGTTCCTGGTGACGTTGGATGTACAGATGATGATTGGAAAGATTCAATAGGATGGGGAAATGATGCAGATGGTCATGTTAAAATTATTAAAGTTACAATGTTAGATTATAATGGTGACGAGGTAGAAATACCAATAGATGATTTTTGGAAAGATGTTCAGGATCAAATTATTCTATTCGAAGCTTAAGGAGGTTCTAAATGGCTAAATGTTATTTTAATGCTTATACTAGAATTGATGGACTTGGTGAAGTTCTTCAGAATATATGTAATTGTAGGGAGGATGCTGTTAATACATTAATGGAACTTGTTCTATTTGATAACAAGGATAAAATTACATGGCGTGGATTAACAGAAATACAGGATAAACTCACCACATTTGATGGATATAAGAAAGATAATAAGAATTATTATATTAAAAAACGTGAATTAAAAGAAGTTAGATACACGTATAATGTATGGCATTCTGGGGAGAAAGAAAACAAAGATAATCCAATATATCTTACACAAAAAGATTGTTTTGATGCTATGTTGAAAGATATGATGGATAGATTTTATCATTCAGGTTTATATCAATGTGTTTATAATTATAGTTATAAAGATTCTGGTTCAGAACATCTCTTTGTTTCAAAAAAAGGTATAGAAATAAAAACTTCTGTTCTTCCACATCAAATACTTGTCGATCAAATATATAATTTTGCAGAAGGTATTAAATCAGATACATATGAATTTCTCATGAAAGAAGTTGAGTTGAAATGAAAGTAAGAACATTTATTGATACACTTAATCCTATAGACATCCTGAAAGGGAGAATAAGGTTTAAACTTATCACAAATGATGGATATGGAGATAAATGGTTGTTTTGGTGTGGAACAGAGAATCACTCAGATGATATAAAAACAGTTGATGATTTTTTAAATAGTTGCACAGAAGGATTACAGAAAGCCATTAATTCGTATATAGATTTTAATGAATCTATTCCAATAGAAGTTGAGATATGTTATAATGATGATTGTGATTATGATATTTTATACCGTATTTACTACACATCGGAGGAGAACTAGAATGACATACTTTCCAATAACAGAATTTAGTAGAAGTAAAGCAAAACATTTCTATATCATAAGGGAAGATGATCCTTATATCATATATGCCACAAGAGAACTGGCTGAAAAGCAATTACAGAAAATTATAGATATACAACATACTGGAAATATTATTGTAAAGAAAGATATAAAAACAGAAAAAGACGATAAAGGACTAACTTCCGTTACAATAACAGCATATCAGAGAATAGATGGAAAAGAAATGCCGAGTTATGTTATAAAATATTCTATAGAAAAAGTATTTTTAGTAGAGGAGGTAAAAAAATGATTAAAATTAGACAACAACAGAGATATTGTTGTATACCAAAAAATACATCCTTACAGCAATTTAATGATATCGAATTTACACATAGATATAAAAGAAAAATATTCGATAATATAGAAAAAGCTAAAGAATGTGTAAAATTTCATAAAAAACTCAATGAAAATTACAAAATAATCAAATTAACAATAACAATGGAGTCAATAGATGATAGTCAATAACATCGAGAACATCAAATTCCATGTTCTAAAATTTGAACAACCGGATGATTTTTATATGCTTTCTATTCTTCAGAGAAAGAAGGATCATCCAGAATCTACATCAGCAAATGAAAATGCTAGAATGTTATATAACACTTATATTAGAAATATGCCATATTTTGAAAATAAGATTCCTCTAATCAAAGAGTTCTGTGAAAAATTTCATGCTAGATGTTATATTAAGCCACAGGTTAGATCTGGTAAATCCATTAATAGACAGTTATTAAAATTCATGTGTGATCAGGTAGATAATTGGGATCTTAATTACTACACTCTTACACGCGAGATAATCAGCGGATTTCATGATTCTAGAGCAAAAAGGATTATACTGGATCTTGATGATATAACATATGAACAAGTTAAAGAAATAGAAGATACAATCGTTAATTGGTTTAAAGATATAGAAAAGAAAAAAGAAGAGGAAGATAAAAAGAATAAGGATAAAGAACAAGAAGAATCTGAAGATAAAAAAGATAAAAAACCTAAGAAATCAGAACAGGTTTTCATTAATCCTACATTTAATGGTTATCATATAATTGCTCCTGGATTTGATCCGAGAATCTTACAAGAATATGTTAATAAAGGATATTTTAAAACAATTAAAGATATTTGGAAATCTGATGCTGATACTATTGTGTACGCTTGTAGACCAGATCAAGAGTTGGAGCAGGATAATGACAAATTTGAATGCTAAATATTATATTATAAAATTTAATGATTCTTATGAATTAGATTCTGGAGATCTTTTAGATTTAAATGAAATATTCGATTCTTATTCAACAATAGAAGATGCTGAAAATAAAATTAAAGAAAACTGTGAGATATATGGATTTAAAAGAGAGAATTATACTATTCTGGAAGTTGATGTAAACGTAAAGGAGTTAGTACAATGACAGAATCTTCAGAAGAATTTTATATAGTTGCAAGAAAATATGAGAATATTGATATATCTAAATTGCATCATTATGCCCAATGGGCTAGTCTAGATGCAGCAATGGATGAAATTAAAGATAGATGTTCGGACTATGGTTTTGATAAAGATGAGTTTAAAGTAGTTAGAGTTAATGTTAGCTTGTTAGAGATTACTTAGAAAGGAAAAAGAATGAACAATGCACAAACAAAATTTAATTTATTTATACTTGGTATAACAATAATATTGATGTTCTCAATGACAAGTTGTGATAGACCTCAATCACAACATTCCATAAATGACACTATTAATACAAACGACGTATTTAAAACGGATAAGAAACTATTTTGCAGTCATGAAGGATTTTATTATTATAAAACAACAATCGAGATAGATAGAATCAAACATGAATACATAACAGTTAATGGATATCGTAGGTATGCAATAACACATTATCCAGAATGTAAATTTTGTAAACAAAAAAAGGTGAAACAAAATGATTGATTCATGGACTGTATATTGGATTAGTAGGTTAGATTCCATAACTGTTGTATTACATCTTTTCGCATTTATATTTGCTATATTTGCTATGTTATCTATTGTATTTCTATTAAATGAATATGCTATATGGGATGATAATATGAAAGAGTGTTCTAGTAGAATTCCAAAATTTATTAAATTACTTCCTATAATATTTTTACCGATATTTATCGTCTTGGTTGCTTTAACTCCAAACACAAAAGATATGTGTGCTGTAATTATAATACCAAAGATTGTAAATAATGAAAAACTACAAGATGTTGGAGATAAATTTTATAATCTAGCTATAGACTGGATGGAAGAATTGAGTCCAAAAAAGAAAGAGGTCAAGAATGAAAAGAAGTGAATTTATAGCAAAATATACAGTTAAAGACGGTAAAGGTGAAATTTTACCAGAACTTCATACAAAAAAATTTGATTCAAAATCAGATGCTCTAAATTATCTTATGAACTTATTAACAATGAGAATTTTAAGACTGGATCAAGATGTTTTAGATTATACAATAGATAAAGCTGCAACAGAAAAAGTATGGAGAACAACTACAAATGCTTATGAGTCATTAACAAACTTCATAAAACATAAGACTTTAGATGGTCATTTGTATTGTTTACAACAGATAGATAGTAATTTTAAATATTCTTATTCTATCTATAGAAATAGTCAGCTTATAGATCAATCCAACGAAAAGTTTGATACACAAGAAGAGTGTTATATAAAGATGAAGAACATATCTTGCAATTATATAGGATATGAATATTATGAATTATTTGAATATTCTCCTATGGAAATATTCCAGAATGATACAACAATAAAAACTATTCCAGACAAATATATGTCTAAGATACATGTAAATTATACTCCAGATAAAATAACGATTCAATTTATAACTCCAGATGATAATGGAAATGAAGAAGAAGCAAATTGTTATGAAATTAAAATGACAGAAGTGAGGTGTGAGTAAATGAACGACGTAGAAATATTAGATAAAATTTCTCATATGACTAGAGGTTTATGTTATGGAGATATATTTAGAGAAGTAAGACAAAGAGTTGCTGCATATAAATATTACAGAGAATACTGGAATAGTTCAAAATCCGTAGTTACGGATGATTTCTTAGATGACGCATATAGATTTTTATATACATCTGTAGAACCAAAATTTATCAACTATTGTGCAGAAAAAGAAAATATGGATCCAATAGAATATACAAAAATGCTAGTTGAAGATAACGAAAGCGAATTCGATAAAACTAAAAGATTAGATAAAATTCGCGAATTAGATCTTGATGTAAGAAAATATAAATCCATAATTGCTGGTGCTTTACCATATCTTGTATTATATGATTGTGGAAGATATGATACTAAAGATACGTTGATAGAGAAAACGTATAAAGCTAGGGAAATACTACAAAAAGAAGATCCAAATAATCAATATATTATTGAAATGTTTAAAGATTGGCAATCACTTCGAAATGAGGAGAATTCCGATGGTAAAGCTGAAGAAAAAAGTAAGAGAAAATGTAATACAAAAGTTTAAGAATTTATTAAAAAAATTTCCTGAACCTGAAGTTACCAAATTAATGATTGACGGAATAGAGAATAGAAGAGTTTCATTTAGTAATACAGTATTCTTTATACATTTACTACATCAATACAACTTCGATAACATAAAGGATATAGATCTTATAATATTATGTGGAAAATTTGATTATGTAACTCCAAATGGTATGTCTGAATTTAAACCAGAGCAAACATTAGCAATTAATGAGTTAAATGATGCTATATTTGAAATGAAATGTAGTGAGGACAAAAAATGATAGAAACGGCAACAGATGAACATAAACAAAAAATGTTAGAAATTATTAATGACAATTCTAAGAAATGGTCAGAACGTCTTAATGATCTTATAGAATATCAAAAAGAACATCTTGGATTAAAAGGTTTTCATGCCTCATTTTATCCAGATGATAAAAATAAAGAATATGATAATGAAAAGGCATGTCATGATGTATGTTTAATGGAAAAAGCATGTATAGAAGGTAAATCTAAGGATATTACTGGAGAATGTTTATGACACCAAAAGAAGCAACTAGAATAGTTAAGAATGCCTTTAGAGTTATTGTGGACGGTGTTCTTGGAAAGAACAGTCATCCAAAAGAATCATGGCAAAAGAAATATCAAAAAGTAGATAAAGTAACTCAAGAGGTTGTAGATGTTTTAGATAGAGAATTTGAATTAACGTTAGATATCTATTATATTATAAGAAGTAACATTGCTAGAGGTATTCTTAAATTTAAGAAAAATAATCCGGGAAGCTATTTAGCTGGAGAAATTTCACCAGAAGAGTGGATGTTTGCTGAGGTTTAAATATGGATATTAAAAATTACAATAGAGAAAATTCGGCTAAAGATGCATTTAGTCTCTGGACAAAGGAGAATTCTGAATTAGTAAGAAGTTTAAATGAAAAGATTAAAGAATGTGAACTTAAATTGCTTCAGATCATTAATATAGGAAATACTAATAGTGCAATTAGATATGTAGGTGAATTAGAAAATTCTATAATTAATCTTCATTGTACATTTGAAGATTGGTTATTTTTAAAGAAAGGAAGAGAAAATGGATGAAGAATCGTTTAAAGGTTGTGCTGTAATTGTAACAATTTTAATATTCCTAGCACTTGTACTATTTGGATTCTTCTCAAAACATATATTTGGAAATAAACAGATAATAGATTTTAATCATCAAAAATTTAATGTTGCTTATATTTTAGGAGATAGTAATAAGTGGGAAAAGGTAAATATTAAAGCATGGAAAGATTGGGAAAATTCAGATTCTATACAAGTTATAACAGAAGATGGTAAAGCAATTTATACACATCTTATGAATGTTAAGCTAATGGAGAATTGATTATGGGATTTGAAAATTGTAAGACCTACACATTTGATTTATATATAGATGGTGAATTAGATACTTTTGCAAACCCTCTATTTAAAACACAAAAACAATGTTTCGATTATATATTAAATGATGTATTATTACATAAGATTCCTAGAAAATTTGTCTACAGAGATTTAATTAAAACCAGTCAGAATAAAGATTCTGACATTAAAACTACAAATATTGGTGAATCTATTGAAATAGATATAAATATTATGCCAGATAAAATATATCTTAGTAGAAGACAAAATAATCTTTTAATAGAATATGAATTCGTAATAAAAACAGTTGATTAAAAAGGAGAAACAACCATGACAGAAATCACACCTAGTTTTATATACTGGATTACGAGATTAGATGGTATCAAATCATTCTTTGGAGTAATCTGTTTATTCTCAGCAATAGCATTAATTATCTTTATAATAACATCTGTAGTTACTGCAGCAGATAAAGATGATGAGTATCATAGACAAATAAAAGGTTGTAAGATATCATTGTTTATTTTTCTAAGTACAGCACTTTCTGTAATATTTACACCAAATACAAAACAAGCATGTGCTATGTATGTCATTCCAAAAATTATAAATAATGAAAAGATACAAGAAGTTGGAAAAGAATTTTATGATTTAGCATTGGATTGGATGAAAGAAATGCATCCAAAAAAATCTAAAGAGAACTCCAAATGAAACTTAGAGAACTTCTTAAACTAGATATTGATGTAGATGTTTCAGATGATTATGCAGATCAATTTAAAGATGGTGGTAGATGGTTTGATTCCATAATTGCATTTGTTGGACCTTGTAATTTAACGGAAGCTGGTAAAGAAAGATATAAAAATATAATGGATTTAGATGTGGATGTGGATGAATGTTCAGCTTATGTTCATATTCCAAAAGATGAAGATGAAAAAATGGAAGAATTAGAGAAAGAAGTTATGCTATTCTTTTATGCTGCAGCAGGATACATGTCTGAAGATTTATATGAGGAATATTTTGAGGATAAATCATGACAAAAACATTTAGAATTACCATTCCAAAGATAGAGCTTAGCGTAAAAATTGAAGAGATAAAAGATAAACCTAAAGAAAATAAAAAAGAAGAAATTAGTGATTATTATTTCGTAACTCTTCATAATGAAATATCACACAAAAATATTACAATTTTAACGGTTCTAGATGTTTTAACAATAGCTAAATTTTCATTATATAAAATAAAACGTTGTAATTTAACAGAAGATACTTTATGTGGTTTTAATAGTATTATTCCATCATCTAGTGTAGTATTTCTCGGTAGAGTATTTGAAGAAGTAAAGCATAAAATCATTACAGAAAGAATTAGAATACTTAATGATCTACTTAAATATTCAGAAAAATTATTTAAATGTTCTATAATAGATATTTGTAGTTTATATTCAAAGCGTATATTATGGTCTTATGATCTATTAACGGGAAGGGAAGTAAAAAATGTTCGATCCTCATGATTTAGATAGAATATACCATAAGTTATGTGACATACATAAAGCAATAGAAGAAAACAATAAGATCTTATTGTTGAAAGAATATAAACACTTTGCATCTACTCAGGATAGACTATATGAAATGTATATAGAAAAATTTGCTGGAGTTAAGTTAGATAAAACAGAAGGTGAGTACATTGAATAGATAGAATTTAAACGGAAGAATATCCTAAAGGAATTCAGTTGTCATAGGAAGTTAGACAACTGAATTCCTTTAGATAGATGTAAACATCAGTCCTTTTCAATTTCCTTTCCATTATTAGAATTATAATATTCTAATTCTGTATGTGCTGAAACTGATTCTTTTTTATCAGGCCACATATAAAAATCTATATAATCATACTCCGATTTTTGTTCTATTTCATTCCAGCAATCAGCCATTATACCTCCCCATGATCTAAAACTCCACATATCATATCCAAGCTCACCATCTAACTCAAATACTGGAATTCCACATTCACCATATTGATGATATTCACCACTAAACTTATATTTATGTTTAATAATTTCTTCTTTGATTATTTTCTCTGTCATATACCATAAATGTTTTTTAGCTTCTGAATCTAGATTTAATTTTCCAGCAATTTCTAATAGATCATGTATTTCTGGATGTTTTTTCTTACCATCACTATCATGATATGTTATCCAACCAGCGAATTTAAGTTCCATAATATACTCCTTTCTTAATCCCAAAGAGCTTGACCATACTCTTTAATCCAATTCCATACATAATTCCAATGTTTTTGCATTAACTCATATAATTTAGTATGATCTATATCGCGTTTTGTTCCTGGATGTATTGGAATCGTATTTTTGTATTTTTTATGAATAGCAACTAATTGTTTGTCACTCTTATCTATATGACCATAACTCTTATAATACAAGTAAAGATTTACATTAAGAAGAAGTTTTTTAAGATCTTCTTTCCATAAATCCCAAGGTTTTTTATTTGTACCTTTTACTTTTTCATCATAACATGCTGGATATGTATGTCCTTTCTTAATTAATAAAGGAATATTGTATTTTAAATCTTCGAGCATATGATAATCAAGACTCCAATATTCAGATATCTGATGCTTGTCATTAATCATATTTGTATAATTTTCAACATCATGTTCTAGATCATAAAATTTAGTAATGCCATGAGTTATTTCATCCATCTGCTCTTCTGGAGCAGTTTTTATATCTGTACTTTCAAGAAGTTTTACAAGATACCAATAATGATCTATCATTTCTTTAGATTTAGATATAACTTTGTGAACAGCTTCTTTTGATTCTTGAAGAGTTTTATTAATATCTGTATTCTTTCTAAAACAATCTATGCTTGATATATCATAATTTCTGGACTCTTTATCATATTTATCATCTGGTCCTCCAAAAAGAAATTTATGTAAATCATCATATTTCTTTCCATCTGGACCTATGTATTCATGTATTATTTCAAAATAATATTTATCTTTACAATCTGGTTTTTCTAAATTTCTTTTAAAATAATCATTAAAATATTCATATGCTGTGTTATAGTTATCGGATTCAAAAGTATGAACAACTTTCTTTTTTCCTTTAACCATTTTAAAAATTCTAAAAGATGGTTTGTTTGACATTTTAAACTCCTTTCCTAATCCCTGTATCCAGGGAATTCACCATCAGAATCTTCATCTAGTTGTTCCCAATCAAATTCAGATTTCTGTTTTTTCTTTGGTGCATATTTATCTAGAAATTCTTTAGCAAATTTAAATGTTATATGATTTGGAAATTTAACATTTAAACCTTTCTTTTCACGAATAGATTTCATATAACTAATTTGTTTTTCTGTAGCCATACGCTCACTAGAATCTTGGTCATCATTTTCTACAGACTTAGGAACTGTACTAAATCCTAAAGGATTATCATCACCCTCTACTATTATATGATCGTCTATTTCTTTAACAGGAGTTGGATCTTGATTTTTATATACAAGTATATCATCAAACCATGATACTGGCTGAAGAATTATTATTAATTGGTTATTTGAAAGATAAATCTCTGTGGAATTTTTTATATGTTTAAATTCCGAATAACATGCAATTTGATCCGTATTAATAGTTATATTTCTTGTTGTATTATTTACCCATTGTTTAACTTTCAAAAACATTCTGAACTACCTCATTCTTTGTTCTTAGAGAAATCATTATCAGGTTCTCCGTGAAATTCCCAATTTATTTTTGGCATTTCTGTATAATGTACATGTTGGAAAGATTTAAATGTTTCTTTTAATTGTTCTTCTGACAAAAAATTATTTTTAAACATCTGAATAGTTTCTTTTGGGACATTATGTATATTTGGATATTGACTTGTCAATGTTTTGATATAGACATCATATCCATTTTCTTCAGCTCTATATATATGATTTAACATACTATACGGTCTACCAAAGACTCCAGTGATAGCAAAATCTGGAGTATTAGAGCTAGACATAATCTCGAGACTTATACGATCTATAAGTCTAATTGCTTCAGTACTTCTATCGGATGTCCAATAATACTGTCCAGAAACACAATTGAAACAATCTGTCTCTAAAATAAAAAGTCCAGTATAGTTATTTCTAACATACGTAGATTTTCCTGATCCTGGAAGACCACGAACAATAAGCATTCTAGGTTTAGCCATTTAAAACTCCTTTTTTAATAAAAACAAAATAAGGATTAATTTATGATTATTGATATTTTTTTAAGCATTTTATTTTTAATTTCTATGACCGTTGTCGGTTTAGGACATTTAAAAGATAAATATCCTTAATAACTTGATATTGAATATATATAGAAAAAGCTAAATATTTAATATCGAATAAAATTAAAACTATTTTATAACGAGAATAATCATGACAAAAACAAAAGTAACGCCTTCAATTGTTATAGAAGGAGCAGTCTTTGATGTTCCTGATAGATTTAAAAAATATACTGATGGTAAAGTAATTGCCGAATGTTATCTACAAACAGCTGATGAGAAAAACCAAAACAGAAGAGTTTATCCAAGAAGTGTTTTGGACCAAGGAATGAAAGCTATTCAGGAAAAAATAGATAATAGACGATTTGTATGTGAACTAGACCATCCTATTAGCGATAATCAAATTAGGCAAACAACGGTAGAATATAAAAACGCATCACATATCGTTAGAGAGTGGTGGTGGGAAGGAAATAGAATTAAAGGAGTAATAGAAAGCCTTCCTTATTCTGCTTCTGGAAAAATTCTAAGTGGTCTAATTGCTGATCATATACCAGTAGGATTCTCTCTTAGAGGTCTAGCTGACGTAAACGATGCTGGTGGTGCGCAATATGTTCAAGCGCCTTTAATCGTTATCAGCTATGATGCTGTTTCTGAACCTTCACATAAAGGATCTCAGGTAACAGAAGTTAGACAAGAAGGAAAGTGTATGGAATTAACTCATACAGAAGGATTAAAAATTCTTAATGAGGCTAAAAATTTTTATACGCTAAATAATGGAAATACATATACTGGTAATGCCCTTGATTATCTTGTTGAAAATAAAATCATCAAGTTAATGAAGAGATTTACGATGTTATAAATTAATAAATTTTAAATACATGTATTAGGAAATTTAAAATGAAAAAGAGTAATAAAAATCCATTAAAAAGAATTGTAACAGAGGAAATAGGCTTCTGGGACTGGTATGGACCTTCTATGGCAGCTGGCGTTGGTTCAAAGGTGATTAAGGATATAGAAATTGTCAATCAAATTATAGGAAAATATCCTAATCCATTAGATTTAAAAGCCAGATTGCAGAAAATTAATCATATAAGTGCAAAAATGCTTGCTGCGAGACTTGATGCGGATACATCATACGAAGAGTATAAAGCACTTATTAGAAAATATATCTGCAAGAGTGGATTTGGTAAATATATCCTTCATGCCATTGCTGGACCAGTAAGTGCAGTTTTAAATACAGCTCAAGCTATGGCTGTTCCATTTAATACGCCGGATGATAATATCGGTGACAATATCTAATTAATAGATATTTAAATCTAAAGTGGTAAATTTTTTATTTATCACTTTAATTTTATCTTCCTAATGATTTTCTTATTGCAGTAGGAATAATGAGTTGTGATATAGTATTGCTAACATATTGTATAGTTTCTTGTGCTCTATGTGATTTAATATAATCTATAGCTAATATCTTCCAGTATTTGTTGTTTGGATTATTAATAATATCAATTAATGGTTTTGCTAATCTTGTTCGAAGTTCTAATTGAATATCCATAGGAACTTTTTTTCCGGATTTAATTACAATACTATTTAATCCTTGAGATATCTGATAGCAATATTTATCCACTATTTTTAATGCTGTTTGTCTGTCATTACATGCTTCCATTTCTTTCAACATATTTTTTATGTAATATACAGAATTGAAATGTTTAAGCTGAGATTGAATAACTCTATATCCAAATAAAGATAAACTTACTTGACCGAGCGCTGCACCTGTTGCTGTAGCGGCACCAGCGGTTGCTATACCAGCACCAGTTCCAAGTGCAGCAAGAGTAAGCATATTAGAAGCATTCTGTTTTCTATTAATAGATGTAATATTTTTTTGTAAGAAAAACGATAAATCTCTTTTCCAATTTGGATTAGGACTATTAATAATTTCATCAAGTGGTCTTTTAAAATAAGTATTGATTAAATTCTGTGCACCAGCTAATTTTTTTAAAGTTTTTTTGTCTAGTTTTCTAGCATAAATTTGAGTAAGTTGTGTACTATATCTATTTACAATGCTTAATGCTAATTTTCTATTTCTAGGATCACATCTACCTAATTCCTTCTGCATACTATTCATCATTTTAGCGTTTAATGCAGATTGACTCATATTTTTAAAAGTAGAATATGCACCAAGCGTAAGTAATGCAGGAATTAAGAATTCTTCTAGAAATGAATAATCACTATTCATATTAATATCCATTTTTGAGTGCTTCTATCCTATCTTGAAGTTTCTTCTGCCTCCAAGATTGAATTCCGTGAGCTCCAGCAGTTCCCAATCCAAATCCAGCTGCGCCACCAAGAGCCTGAATACCTCTTCTTTGTTGACTAAAGATTTCTCCTCTTGTATCAGCTGCTGCTCTACTTGCCATACTAGAAAGTCTCTGTCCATTTAAACCGATGGCATTCATTCTATTTCCAACAATTCCACCTAGACTATTTGTCTTTGCACCCATTGCTCTTAAAGCACGTCCAGTATAACTTGTTGGATCAATAAGTGCTTGATTATTTGGAGCCGGAGGTGTTGCTGGAGGAGTTGTAGGTGGTTGTGTCGTTGTCGGTGCTTCTTGTGTTGAATTTGTTCTTGGCGAAGTGCTAGCATCTACAGCTTTTCCTGCTGCATATGCTGTCGCTGCACCAATACCAACTCCGGCAGCTGCAGAAAGTATATTTTTTCCAATAGTTGAATATTTCGTAAATGCTGATTGTAAGAAATCAACATAGTCAGATCTAGATGCATTATCCGGAAGATTCTGGATTAATTCAATTGATTTTCTATCACCATTTCTTATAACAGCATTTTTAAATTGCTTTGCTGTTGGATATTTTAATACTAGTTCATTAATAGCATTGACTTGATTAGATTTTGACCAATGTGTCTTTGTTTTCAAGACATTTTCAGCTAAAAAATTATAATGATTCATGCTGTACCTTCTAAAATCTGTTTTAAATTTATTTAATATTTGAGATATATAGAATATCTTTCTTTTTCACCATCATCTTTATCATATGTTATGAATTGTATTTTACTCTTTGAATTATAACCTTTTGATACAGCATAAGCATCTTTGGCACATATAGGTGAAAATGCTTCTACATTACAACCGCATATATCTACAGACTTATTGTGATGCCAATGACCAAGAAACCAATAATGATAGTCCGTATTACCCCAATCTTCTCTTTCTTCTGTAGCCATTAAAAGAGGTAAATCTTTTTCTTTTATCTCTGATCCATGGGACATTCCAAATAAGTTATTACCATATCTGTAATATAATCTCTGAGATGAGTTATCTAATATGGTAATTCTTTTTTCTTTTTCATATATATTCTGTAATGCTGAATTTAACCATAGAGACCCTATTGGATCATGGTTTCCGATACAGTTAGCAATTGTAACGTGTCTGTGTCTAACAAGAGAATATTCTATAATATATCTCATTAGCTTAATTGCTATGTTAAGAATCTTAGCATATCTAGAGTCCACATCTAGTATATTTTCATTCTTTGGAGTTTTGTTAAACAGATTATCTACATGTAAGAAGTCACCTAAATTACATATCAAACATTCTTGACAGCATGGAGAATTAGAAATTAATTCAGATACAGCTTTTCTAACTGTATCATCTGCAATTTTCGTATTATAATTATTCTTGGTTTCATTAAACCAAGATAACATTCCAAGATGTACGTCGGCAATTGGATAAACAATCAACTTATTATCATAGATATATTTTTTACCATACGGTCCTGGTTTGTACTTTGGGAGTTGTTTAGAATATTCTGCTATAAACTTCTTAGCTAGATGTTTTAGTTGATTTTTGCTTGTATCTGCTTTAACCCATTTATTGAGAATGTTTCCATCTTTATCATAGAGTGTAGATGTAGATTTTACAATGTTCGTATCATCTATTCTATCCACATCTTCTATTTTTCCAATCTTTTTTTCTATCCTGTAGATTGTCATTCTAAAGACATCTCTACTGACGCCCATAAGATTTGCTGCAGCTGACATATCTAGATTACATCTCTTATAGACATCCAAAAAATCTTGTTGTCTAGTTGTTAAGTTTGTCATACATTTAAATCCTAGATGGTTTTAGTTTTTTCCATAAACAATAGGCAATTCCAATGGAATCACTGACATCACAAGTCAAACCACACTTGGACATTATTTCCAAACTTATATTTTTATAAGTGTTTTCTATATTCTTTTTGGAATCGTCTATTTGTTTTTTATAAATCTGAATTGTCTTCTTATTCTCTTCTATTTGTTTTAAGAATGAGTTCTTTTCAGATTCTGTTTTACAGCCGTTTCTTTTTCTAGCAAGAAACGCTATATATTTCTTTGTATCACAAGATAATACTTCCATCTTCTTTTTAATTGAACTTGTATTATCCGTGATACCTTTTAGTTTTTCCGTAATTGAATTTAATGTATTTTCGTCTATCAGTTTAAAATGTTTACATACAGCAATTTGTATTTCATATTTTTTTGCCGTTCCATTCAGATCATCAAATGAGTTAGCTTTCCATTCTGATGGTGTATATAAAGCAATATTATTCTGGACTTTTTTATAGCAACAAGATAGTGCTACTCCACTTAATCTAGATAAATATGATAATGTTTTAACGCCTGATATTCCCATTATTAAATCTTCTATTGCTACATAATCTGGAGAATAATCAGAAAGAAGTTTAATAATGTTGTTTTCGAAAAATCCAATTCGTTGAAGTAAATTCATTTCCGTTGGAATATTTAACATTCCATATGTTTCCAACTTTCCTTCATTTAAGATACAATATCCTGTATTTGTAGCTATATCTAGTCCTAATATCTTCATTTCTATTAAGATTTCTTGAGAATTTTTGGATTTAATTTTGATGCTTCTCTAGCTTGTCTTTGTTTTTCCGCACCTTTTTTAATTTCTTTTAAATTTCTCTTCAATGCAGAAAATGCCTCTTCTGAAGCTTCTTTAGATTTTACCAAAGTATCAAATGTATTTCCTCCTGGAGCATTATAATTTGCAGCATATATCTTTCCTCCTGGTTTAATTTCCTTCATATGTCCAGTTATCTTTCGATATGTTTCTTCCATTTTTTTAGCTGCTTTTTTCCCATATTTCTTAACTCTATTGGCATGACTCTCTTGTAAATATACTTGTGTATACATAGGATTCAAATTTTTCATATTAAAACAACCTTTTTATATTTATTAAAGCATAGTATTTTAATCATGACATAGAATATTTTTAGATTGTCCATTCTTTAATACAGCATTATCTAGATCGCATAAAATATCCATATAAGTTTTAGTATTCTTGATTCTATATTTTTCAGGAATCTCAAATTCTATATCTTTAAAAATTTCAGAACTACATTTTTTATCTCTGTATTTATAAGGTGTAATGGAACGAAAATTATTTTCCTTTAAAATTTTCTCTGTAGATTCTCTGTGTTCTGTATCTTTACATCTAATTGTTGCTTTATCATATTGTACAGCTACAATAATAAAAGATGGATCGATTTTAAAACTTTCTAATAATGTTCTTAACTGTTTTCTTGTCATAAAAACTCCTTTAAATTTTTTTTGTTAGAAAATAAAGAAGTCTAAAAATATTATAGGTAAAAATAACCTATTTCTTTTTATCTTTTAAATATTTGACATTGAAACTTCTTAATAATTTAGAAAAACTACTTCTAGGATTCATTATAACATAATTAGTTACACTACCAAGTAAAAACTCTTCATCTAAATTTAAATTTAGATCATAAGCATATATTATATTTTTAAGATTACCTGTTAAGTTCTTAACATAATCTATACTCTCTGGATTTGTAAGAATTAATATTCTATTTTTGGAATATTTATGAATAGCATTTAAAATATACTTATCTGATAATATAAATTTCTTATAACCTTTGTGATAGAAATAATCTCCTCTTCTTATATGGAAAGTTATTGTATTATCATCAGCAATATCTTTATATTTTTCTTTAATTATTTTTTGTTTTTCCAAGATATTTAGATAATTATATGTACGATCTGCATTTGGATTAAGAATCGGAGATAAAAGATATCTTTTTTGTAGATTAATCTTAGGAAGCGGTTTTCCCCTTCTATATGCAATAGGTCTACATCCAGCAAATATTTTATCTGTTTCTGGATGTATATAATGCTTTTCTAATTCTTTAAATAAAAAATTTACATTTCTATTGCGATATTTTGGATTACGCGTTTTAGGATTAATTTTTAGATAATTTAAATCTATTTTTAATCTATAAAACAATTTAAATGCATTATCAAGTTGTAACAAATTATTACACAGACCGCCAAAAAAACGACTAATATAGATCATATTGATAAAAGATCCTTTTAATTTATTTCATCCATTCTAACGCTTTAAAATGTATAATATACTTATTCTTCATACAATAGTCTAAATCAAAATCCTCTATACAATTAAAAAAATTATTTCTATTTTTGTAAAAAACAGAATTAACCTTATCAGTTTTAATTTCGTAGTTTGAGAATACATTTGTTAATATATGTGTTCGTTTATTTTTGAAATATTCTCCTATTTGTGATCCTATAAAGAAACAATCTGTGTATCCTTCATTTTTTCTATTTTTTGTCATTATATTAAAGCATTTTAAAGATAATAATTTATTATCAAATGGTTTAATTGGATAAGTATCACAATCCAAATAAATACCGCCATATTTATTAACAAGATAAATTCTTAAAATATCAGAAAACCATATATTTCTAGATATTGTTGAATGATTTAAATTTCTCTTTTTAAATGGAGAGGACCATATTTTATAATATATACTTTCTTTATCTTTTAAAATATCAGAAACTTCTTTGAAATCTAAATTATCATTATTGATAGAGTTTTCGTGAACAAATTCTATTTCAAAATCAGGATTTGTTTTTCTAAAAGCATTAATACAGAAATTTACATATTGTGGAATATCTTTACCTATCCATATAAAAAATAATCTTTTTGGTATCATACATTTTAAATAAGATGTGATTGTATTTAACTTTCGAAACCTAGTGGTATTTCTTAGGTTCTTCTGGGAATAATTCTATTATAATACAATCTGGAAGAGACCCTAGAACGTTATATTCATACCAGTCATATGCTTCATGATAATTCCAATTATTTTTCCATTGGAGTTCATCAAGAATACCTTTTTCTGAATATACAGCCTTTACTTGATCGTTTTTAACTGTATATCCAATTAACGCTGATTGGTATGATGGATTGTTAAATAATTGGCATTCGCAATCCATATCTTCACATACTTGCTTTATCTTTTCTACTTTCTCTTCGTATGTCATTTTATGCAACCTTATTTTCTACATCTATATATTCACGATTCCCATTGATGTCACCATTTATGTTGATATGATCACATTTTATAAACTTAATTGGATCCATATTAGATTTTTTACAGAAACTATTAAGTTCAGATGCTTCAGACATTAAAGCATTTTTATTAAGACGTTCTAGAGTATTATCTAATAAACTTCCGCGATTTTTTGTAAATAACTTCCAAAAAAATATTTTTGTTTTAACGTAGCATTTTTTGAAGAAATTTGGCTCTCTCATTTATAACTCCTTATAACATAAAAAGCTTAATGATAGTTAAACTTATTAATGATCCAACTGTTATAGCAGCAAGAATCTTAAGTATGTCAATCATCTTATACTTCCTTGCTAACAATATTCTTTTTAATATCTTCTATCTCGTCATATATCATATCTTTAGGATATTCTAATGGATCCTCTAGACCATTACGTCTAAATGCTGTTCTTCTCATAAAACATGGTCCGCATTGTCCGCAAGGTTTATCACCTTTTTTATAACAACTCCATGTGTATTGGAATGGTGCTCCATACTTATTTCCAAACGCTACTATTTCATGTTTCATTAAGTTACCAACTGGAGTATGAACTTTTACTTTAACTCCATTTTGAACAGCACCATAAAGACAGGAATCAAAATCCTTAATGAATTGATTTTCATTATCTGGATATGCTCCACCTTCTTCAAGATTCGTTCCTAAATAAATATTTGTAATTCTATTTGCTTCAGCGTATCCAACGGCTAAGGATAGCATAATTAAATTCCTAGCAGGAACCCATTCATAAGCATATTCAGATCCTTCTATTCCTTTATGAATATCATCTTCTGTTCTAAATAAAGCTGAATTCTTATTCATAAAAGACATATTAACATCAATAAAGTCTAAATTACACTTGAGATATTCAGCTATCTTTTTAACGCATTGTATTTCTTTTGTCTCTGCAATACAACCATATCTATAATGAATTAAAGTAACATTCTCCGGTTTATGAACATGACAAGCATAAGCAGCAACCGCCGTACTATCTAGTCCACCAGAACATATAACAAGAGCATTATTATAATCTGTTCTAGGTATACTTCTAATTTGCCACGTCTCTGTATCTAATACAGAATATGGAGGTAAACGTTCTATATTTGGATATTCACAATACTTTAAATCATCTTCATAACTAGCAAACGCTGTTAATTGTTTTAGATCATGAATATCACGTTCATAAGAATACGCTATTGGTTTATAGTTACATGCTAAATAAAAAGTTCCATTTGGTTTCATTATAGCAATAGCATATGAACCTTTAACTTTTTGAATTGTTTGATGTAATGTATCTATATTCGTACAATCCAATACTTTAAATAATACTGAACTATCTATTTCTCCTATTGTTCTGCCCAATTCTACATCATTTGCAATAGTACCATTATGTACTATTTTATAATCTGTACCAAATGGCTGATTATGTTCTGGATTGGATGTTTCTGTAGTTGGAATTGCTCTATGATTACATATCCAACTTTGATTTCTTATAAATACGTTAGAATAATCTCTACCGCGAGTTCTAGTAACTTCTAGTAGTTTAAATTCTTTATCTGTTAATCTTGTTCCACCGACTATTGCACACATGATTGCTACTCCTTTTTACTTACATAATCTACAATCACATTTTTCTTCTCTGATTTTATTGTATTTGTGCTTAGCTAATTCATCTTTATCTTTTAGTGATGTTGGTATATTACTAGCAAATATAATTATAGCAGTATCGCCTCTCCAGTTACCTACAATGATATTATTAATATATAATCTTTCATCTATAACTTGTTTTTTCATTCTTGCCAGAAGTTCTGGAATATCTTGTTGTCTTCCATTCCACAAATGTTCTTCTAACTTAAGTTTAATAGATTCATTATTACAGCTATCTTTAATAATTTCTTTCTCATATTTATTTGGACAAGAACAAGTAAAATTAGATCTAAACCACATACCAACTGGAGTATAACATCCAGATAAGAAAAATAGAGAAAGAAAAATAACGTTTTTCATAACTTATTTATTAATTTATAAATAATTTCCATAGATATATTGTATTGGAGCATCGAAATAAGTAATGATATTACATACAGCACGTTCACCACACTCCGTCTTTATATCAGACATACATAAATAATGTGAATCGTCTTGTTTGTATATTTTCCATACAATTTGATTGGATGATCCTTTCCACTTTAATTCAGGATCCTTTAGTTCCTGTTTGAAAGGACCATCTATTACAACATCTACATATTTAAATATATTTTTACAATCTGGTTCATTAATAAGTTCATTAAATAGATATCCAGTCCACATCCAAATATCTTTATTTGGATATTTTTCTTTAACTTCCTTACATAATTCTATTATCTCTTTTCTATTTGCTGGATACATTGGATCACCACCTAGAAGTGATAATCCACTTATCTTATCTTTATCTAATTCATTAAATATAAGTTGTTTTGTTTTCTCTGTAAATTTCTGTCCAAAACAAGGATCATGAGTTTGAGGATTAAAACATCCTGGACAATTTCTACTACAACCGCTTACAAATAAACTAACTCTCCATCCGGTTCCGTTACAGATATCATAAGAAACAATTTTAGAATAATTCATATATTGTATTCCTTTTTTAGCAAATTCATATACTTATCAAATTTTCTTTGAAGAAAATGATCAGTTTTATTTTCATACATAAAATCACAAATTTTGAGAATTTCTTCTCTGTTACTCCATCTAACATGAAACATAGAATTATTTGTATGGATCTTCTTTTTCTTTAGTTCTATGTGTGATAATATTGTATTTTGAAATCCATCACACATATCGTAAGTTCCTGTAAAACTAAATTCACTATATGGATTTGTATAAGATTTTTTTCTCTCTTTTATAAATCTAGTAGCAAATCCTAAAGTAAATCCACCATCACCATCAAATAATCCTCTGATAAATGGAGAATCATATTTCCTATCAATCTTATTATAAGGAAATTTTAATTCTTTTGTTTTGTTTTCTACGATTCCATATTTTTTTAAATCTTCTTTATATTGTTTGCACATAATAGAAAATCTACATTGGTCTATACCATCATACTTACATATTTTAACATGATTTTTTAAACCAAGATCTTTTTGAAATATGTCAAGAATATAATAATCATTTTTTTGTAAACCTATTTGCAGTCCGTTATGATTATCTATAGATCCATCTGTCAGTATCCATCCAATCCAATATGCTTTATCCATAGAGTCTATTTTACTAAAATAATCTTCTCTTATATCTGGATTAAGACGTTTTGTAGAACTAATTTTTTCAATCCCATTCTTTTTCAAAATAGAATTAACTTTAGAATAATCTATTTTATATTTTTTTTGAATGGATAACATAGACATAAGATTATTATAATCGCGTATAACAGATTCTTCTAAAGATGGCATAATTATTCCGTGACCTCTATTCCAGTATGCTTAGCTCTGTTAGAAACTTCATCTTGTTTTCCAAGATTAAAATGTTTAACTGTTGTGGATAAATATCCAGTAACTCTTCTTAATTGATTTATAGTATGACTTCCACATATCGGGCATGTATCCGTCATTTTAGGATCTGAATATCCACAAGATAAACAATCATTTATTGGAACATTTATGGCAAAATATGGAATATCTTTCTCCATAGCATATAATACAAGCTGTTCTAGTGCTTTAGTGTTCTTAGAAGCATCACCATCCAATTCTACATAAGTTATACATCCAGCGTTTGAATATCCTGTAAGTTGTGATTCAATATCAATTTTTTGAAATGCGTTCATTCGATTCCAAACTGGAACATGAATGGAATTCGTAAAGAAGTCATGATCACTTACATTTGGAATAGTTCCATATTTTTCTCTAAACTTCTTTAATGCTGTGTAGCAAAGGTTCTCTGCTGGAGTATAGTAAACTCCAAAATTAAGTTTATAATCTTTCTTAAATTTTGCACACTTTGTTTTAAATAAAGTCTCAATCTCGACAGCAAGTTGCATTCCTTCTTTTGTTGTTTGGTCACAACCAATAAGGATATTAAGTGCTTCAGCTAGTCCTAATTGACCAATAACAATTGTTCCATGTTTTAATGCTGATTTGATTCCCTCTTCCTTCTTATATCCATACATAAGTTCATTCTCATACATGAACTTTGCTGAGTCTGCTGGTTGAGAACATTGCCAATCAAACCTTTCAAGAAGCATATCTCTTGCTTCGTTTATCTTCTTATCAAGAAGTTTCATAAATTCTGGAATAACTTTTGCAGGATCATAATCATTTTCTTTAATTGGACTTGGATAAACTTTATCGTGTGCTTCCATGGCTAGAGTTGGAAGAATTATTGTAACTGGACTTATATTTCCTCTTCCATCCTTAAGTTGTGCCAACTTTGGATCGTCTTGATTAATATCTAACCCATTAGCAGTCCTACATCCCATTGTGGAGAAGAATGTACATGGATTGTTTGGATCATATCCAGCATTTCCACTCCAATCTATATTGGCATAGTTTGGATATATTCTTTTGGCAGTACATTCTAGAGCCAATTGGAAAAGATCATAATTTGGATCACCCGGACGTTGGTTAATTCCTTTGCCAGATTGGAAAATTCCACATGGAAAAATAGCAGTTCTGTTGTATTCTCCAACACCTTCCATACACCCCTCGATTAATGCACGAATAACCATTCTACCTTCTGTCGATGTACAAGTTCCATAGTTGATTGAGGTAAATGGAAGCTGACCACCAGAGCGCGATTGTAAGGTGTTTAGATTATGGTACATTCCCTCTACTGCTTGTCTTAGTTCTTTCTTTGTCTGTTCTAAGGCATACGCACGAGATCTTTCACAGTTATATAGTTCCGTATCATCTATGGAAGTTTTTGTAATTGTATCCCTAGATTCATAATAATCTTTTTTAACATTATCTATATACTTTAGACCATCTAGATAATGTTTATTAAAACTCAAACGGACATACGGAACCATTGTCCAATCCAAGTGTGTTGCTGCAACTCCACCGAATTGTTGAAGAGATTGAAGTTGGAATATTACAGCTGTAAGCTGGAATGCTGTATTAATAGAATTTGCTGGTCTAACATCTGTTTGACGTGTATTAAATCCATTGGCTAAAAGCTTATCGAAAGGAATACTTAAGCAATTATGGTCTCCTAGAGCATAATGATCTAAGTCATGTATGTAAATTTCATTGTTAATATGGTTTTGCTTGGACTTCTTGCTTATAAGATGATTCAAAGCATAGTCCTTTGTAATATATGATGCAGCTTCACCCATTCTACCGCTAAAAGAAAATTCATCCAAATTTGCATTTTGATTTTGGACGTTCTTACCCATAATCTTCTCTGTTAAACCGTTAAGGTTTCTAACACGTTCTTTCTCGTATCTATATTTAATATATCGTTTGGCAACGTCATAACCTTTGTAATCCATAAGGTTGTTTTCTATGATGTTCTCTAAGACATCTATGTCTACTGGTTCTGTACACCCTTCTGGTCGCATTATGTTTAAAGAGTTCAATATGTTTTCTGTAATTTCAGAAATATCTTTTTGTGTTAATCTAACATTTTCCTCTACGGAATTGTTAGCATTCGAAATAGAATTAAAAATTTTTTTCTTGGAAAGTTTCTCGATTTTTCCATTTCTTTTAATAACGGTCATATAGAAAATATCCTCTCAGATTTCAGTTTTTTGTTTGTCTGAAATAAGTTATAACACAATATATTCAAAGTACTTCTCACTAAACTCATAACCGATGAACAAATACAAAACCTAATTTTATAACATGAAAAGTTACTCATTTTTATCTGAATTTTCTATAACTCATTTAGCACATGAGACATGGAAAAAGACATTCACTCCAAAAAACAAAGCAAAAATAAAAGATAAGTATCATGAGTATAAAATGAGTAGATTGGACAAGGAATCTCGTCCTGATGACCCAGATGAGGATCAACAGGACGAGGATGAGGAAGAAGAATATCTCAATGATGAGAAAATGTTCGAAAGAACTTAATAGGCTTCAGAGAATTTATATAATCTATTCTCTCCTGAACAAGTTCTTCCATATTATCTACCATATCTTCACGTTCTACTTCATTGCCATCTTTATCCATCCATAAAGGATTATCATCTACCTCTGCAACATGGAATTTAACATCTTTCCATTTTAGTTTAAGAGATTCCAATATTTTCTTTTGGATGGTATCGAAAATGGCATTTAGATTATCACTCCACTTTCTAACAACATCACTATCCCAATTGCCATTTGGACGGTTCTTTGATAATTCCAGATAGGATTCTACATCATCCTTTGCACTCAATGGGAATGTATACCTGAGACTGCGTTCAAAACATCGGCAAAGTTCAGCGTCAGATACATATCTAATGGAATCCTTTTTGTCTGAGTATCCATAAGACCATATATCTTCTCTTATATAATGCTTGACATATTCTTCTAGAGTTAATACATCATAATCCTGTAACAAGATATCATATTTATTATCTGTACTAGCTACAATGAAACTACTAGACGAACTATTTGATACAAAGTCATTTCTTATCATTGTTAACTCCTTTAAATAATTTCACAGTATCTATAACAGAATCTATATCAAATTCCTCAGATGTTACATATACATCATACATATAACATAGCAAACTAAGTGTTGTAGCAACTCTAGGTGCTTTTTCACCAGTATCATCTAATCCAAAATTAAAAACAATTTTATCAGACTCTTCTACAAGTCGTGTTATAATTTCAAGATCATCCTCAGATAATTTTTCAGGATCTTTAAAACACTCTACATCTTTAATTTCAATGTTGTTTGGAGAATCTGTTGTTATTTTTATAGCTGATGTTTCCGGAATCTGATATAATAGATAGTTATCCCAACATTCTGGACCATCTTTACAAAATTCTATGGAGCCATTATCATAACTATATCTATGATTATGTGGGATTAAATATATGAATTTCAAAAAATCATATTTTTTGTTATGTAAAGCATCTTTAATGCTTTCATGATTTGATATAACAAAACTGCAAGATGAGCTATTTGATACAAAATCATTCCTAATCATAAAATTCTCCTTTTAGTAATCCATAGTTTCATACTCTTTTAGTATTTTAAAATGACAACTATCTATTCTATCTCTTATAACAACATCTCTCAGGCATATCTTTTGCCTAGGTTCATTTTCATTTTTAAGGTATATATCTAATTTATCATCTTTAGATACAAAATTAAAGTACTTTTGTTTATCTGGATTATCTAGCAGATGATCACCAAGAAACTCTTTTAGATCACTTATGTTCCAACCTTCCCATTTTATACCATTTACAATATCATATCCATGTTTTTTATAGACTTTAAACTGTCGGATTAGCATATTAACTCTCCTTAGAATGATATTACGACATCTGTATTCCTAGCATACCTATATGTTTCATAAAGTGAGTCATGTATTTTTTCCTTTATCTTTTCATCTTTATCTGGATCGTTTTCGAACTCACGTTCATATAAAGCCGTCCAATACTTAATATCATCTTTTTTACATTGTTGAACAGTACATACTTGTCTATTTGGGAGTTCTTTAAACTGACTTATAAATGCACCAGAATTTACTTCGTAGGAAAGAATTAGTGCGTTCGGATCTTGCTTTTGTAAAAACTCTATAAGATCCTTTACAGTTAGCATAACTTTCCGTTCAGGATTTTCTAGTTGTTTTGTGAATTGATCTGCTTTATCTATAAATAACTCATATTCTATATTAACATCATCAAATAGTTTACTATACGCAGATATATTCTTGTCTAGTAAATTTTCATTTGTTTTTCCAAGAAAAATATAAGCATATTTTCCATCTGTTATAAATTCTATATTATTGTTTGATAAAAAATAAAGATTAAAGTTAGATCTTTCAATTCGAAAATACTGATTCATAACTCTCCTTTAAGATGGCGCCCCTGAGAGGATTCGAACCTCCTACCCGCTGCTTAGAAGGCAGCTGCTCTGTCCTGGTGAGCTACAGGGGCAAATGTTTAACTAATACATCATTAATTAATATATATAGTTGTTCATGTACATTTAAGTTATTTCAATTGTGATAATAGGAGTTCCTGTATCATAATTAAAATAAGATTCTGTATTTATTTCGAATTCTGGATGCATGAATGTTTCTAAATTATATACATCAATCTCAGCATTATCTGGAATGTCTTTGATTTTATCTAGAAACTCACTTTTTGTCATCGTCGTTTTCTTTCGATTTATTAAAAGCTGCAATTTGCTTCATAATAGCGCGTATATCTACTTCATCTTCATCCTGATTATTCATATCCAGTTTACGTCTAACTTCAATCTCAGAAAGAAGTGATCTATTATACTCTTGTCTTATTTGAAGCTCATTCTGAAAGAATGTACTTAAAGTTTTCAAACGTTCTTCCCTAGCATATTTATTTCTATAATCAGAAGAGGAAGAAACATCTTTCAAAACACTTTGTTTACATTCTTCTACATCTGCTAACATTTTCTTGAGATCTTCTCGAGATTTAGTAAACTCATCTAGAAGTTTATCATAGGACGACTTCTCTTTATTTATGAGCTCATTATTCTTAGAAGAATCTTCTGTAGATGTAATATTATTGATATCCATAATTTACAATTCTTTTTATATTTATTTAAAAATATGTTTCTTCAAAGCATCTTTATATGTTAATCTGAGACCTTCTTCCAGACTTGTTTTTTGAGACCATCCGAGGCTTTTTATAAAAGATGAATCCATGAGTTTAGAATATACTCCATCCGGTTTGTTTGTATCACATACAACCATAGGACTCCAGCTGGCATTTGTAAATTCTCTAATTGTATATATAACAGTATGAAGAAGATTCAATATAGAAATTTCTTTTTCCGATCCAACATTAATAATATCTGGTAAATATTCCCTTGTTATTTTAGATTCTGGAATTTTTTCCATTAACTTAATAATAGCATCGGCAACATCATCTGAATATAAGAATTCCCTTAACGGTCTTCCTGTTCCCCATAATTCTATACATCTTATGTTGTTTTTATAACAATCATGAACTTTTCTAATTAATGCTGGTAGGACATGACAGTTTTCTAAATCATAATTATCATTTGGTCCGTATAGATTGCATGGCATTACAGAATGATAATCTAGACCATCTTCACGTCTAATAAACTGGCATAGTTTGATTCCACATATTTTAGCAAGTGCATAACCTTCGTTTGTAGGCTCTAATTTTCTACTTAATAACTGATCTGGTTTAATCGGTATTTTACTATCTTTTGGATAAATACAAGAAGAACCCAGAAATATAAAATTTGGAACTTGTCTAACACGAGCAGCATTAATTAAATTCAGCTCCATTTGAAGATTGTCGTATAAGAAACCAGAATTACATTTGGAATTAGCTCCAATTCCACCAACCCTAGCAGCACACATGATAATTGTATCTGGTCTATTTACAACCAGAAAATTATCAATCTCCACAGGATCAAATAATTCTACTCTTTCAGTTAGAATATCTTTATAACCATGTGCTTTTAATCTTCTCACAACAGCTGATCCAACTAATCCAGTAGAACCAGCAACGTAAATTTTATGTGTTTTTTTCATATTGTCAGCTTTCAACTTTAGAATGAATGTTAGATATTTTTATTAATAAGTAATAAATCTATATCAAATTATAACAAATTAATATCTTTCATATTTTTTTAATAAATTTAAATTTATTAAATTCGTAAGATTATTATGCTAAACCCAGTCACGTACAAATTTTCAAAATCTAAGCAGTTAGAAGCTATTAAAAAAATAGTCCAGGAATATCCTACTGGTAATGATTTCAAGAAAGCATTATTATCATCCGATAATAAAAAATTAACTGCATTAGCTCAAACGATACCTGATAATATGTCAAGATATCAGTACATAGATTTTTTACAATATGTATTCATAAAGTATAACGGGCATGGTAAATTTCTAAGCACAATATTATCTGGAATAGGATTAGGTATATTAGCTAATTACTTAGGCGTATATCTCGGCGTCACTAATGATCTAGACAAAAAAAGCGTGGCACATAGAATCTCTGATAGTATATCAGATATGGCTAATTTAGATAGTCCATTAACAACTCTCAAAAATGATATATATAAAAATGGCCTTAAGAATGGAATAATTGGAGCTGCAAGTGGCATTGCTGGTGGAATTGGTGGTGCTGCGGCAACGAATTCTATCTTGAACTGGCGGGATAATAATATACAAAAAGAAATTGAAAATTTAAAGAAAACAAATAATAAAACAACACTTAATTATATGTATAATAGAGGACTTTTATAATGAATAATCTTAATTCTATTAAAACTTGGTCTAAATCAAAGCAGGCCAATATTATATCTGATATTGTTTCTAAATATCCTACAGCTAGAGATTTTAAGATGGCTGTCTTAAAAAATGGGGATGATAAGAGTAGGTCATTAGTCCAGAACATGGATGAGAAAATGTCAAGAGAGCAATATATAGATTTCTTGCAATACATGTTTGTAAAACATTCAAGTACTGGAAAGATATTATTAAATTCCCTTGTTGGACTTGGCTTAGGTGCTGGATTAGCATATCTATTGGGTAAGGAAGCACAATCACGTGCTAGAAACTATCAAATATCTAAAGAAACAAATACTCATTATGATCCATTAAAAGGTGAAGTAGATGTGAGTAAATCAAATTTAAATGATATAAAAAATAGTAATGTTGGAAAACTTGCTGATCAGGTATCCCAAGATTTAAGCAACAATCCTATTACTAGCAGTACAGTAAACTCTATTAAAAATAGTAATGCTGGACAATTCGTTCGTAATGTAGCACATGATTTAGGTAACAAACCTCTTACTACAGCAAGTTTTATTAAAAGTCTCAGATCTCAATTACCGGATAACATAACAGACTTAGCTAAAGATCCATCAAGTCATATTAAGAAAATTACAAATTCTGTTGATGGAATTAATTTTAAAGATTTTCTCACTAATGTGGCAACCGATGTAAATAAACATGGTGCCAAAAATACTGTAGATTTAGCCGATAAACTTCATGATGCTTATGTAGCAGGTTCTGCAATTAATGATAGAATACAGAATGTCGGTGACATGGGTAAATATGCTGGTGGTGCTGTTGGTCTCGGAGTTGGCGGATATAGTGGATCTAAGCTTTCTAATCTGATCCAAAAATGGAATAATAAAAAACAACAAGAGAAAATAAATAGTCTAAAATATTCTAAGTAATTCTATATAATATTATAGGTATTTTAGATCAATCGTTAGATATCTAAAATACCTATAGAATATTTTATTTCCCTGTGTGTTTTACTTCTTCTTTATAAACTTTCTGTAAATCGCTTTCCATCATTTCATAAACTAATTCATGAAATTTTACTTTTGGTTTCCAGAGCAAAACTCTCTTAGCTTTAGCATAACTACCTAAAAGTTGCTGTACTTCAGATGGTCTATAATATCTAGGATCTATTACAACATGTGACATTAGATCTATATTGCAATATTTACTACATTCATTAATGAAATCTCTTACTGAATGACTTTCACCAGTTGCTAATACATAATCATCCGGAACAGAATGTTGTAACATTAGATACATTCCCTCTACATAATCTCTTGCATGACCCCAATCTCTTTTAGCATCCAAATTTCCGAGATAGAGTTTATCTTGCAATCCACATGCTATTCTAGCAGCACCTAGAGTAATCTTTCTTGTTACAAATGTTTCACCTCTTCTTGGTGACTCATGATTAAAAAGAATCCCATTACATATAAACATATTATATGCTTCTCTGTAGTTTTTACAGATCCAATACGAGTACAATTTAGCAACTCCATAAGGACTTCTTGGATAGAACGGAGTTAATTCTGTCTGTGGCGTCTGTTGAACAAGACCGTAAAGTTCTGACGTGGATGCCTGATAAAACTTAATATTTTTATCTACACATCTAATAGCCTCTAGTAATCTTAGAGTTCCAAGTGCATCTACGTTTCCAGTATATTCCGGACTATCGAATGATACTTTTACATGACTTTGAGCACCAAGATTATATACTTCATCTGGATGAACTTCAGTCATAATTCTAATTAGATTTGCAGAATCCACAAGATCACCATAATGTAAAAACAATTTACAATCTTTAATGTGTGGATCTTGATATAAGTGATCAATTCTACTTGTGTTAATACAAGATGATCTTCTTATAATACCATGAACTTCATATCCTTTATTTAAAAGAAGTTCCGTTAGATACGATCCATCTTGACCAGTAATTCCTGTTATAAGTGCTTTCATATTTTTAGTTCCTTTAATAACTCTATCCAAACTTCATTTTCTGTTTTATTGGATGTATCTATTGTGATTATCTTTTTCGAAGGTTTTGTTTTAAAATATTCATCATATCCATTAGATACCTTTTGGAGAAAGTCTAATCTCTCAAATTTATCTGGTTCATCTCCACGTTTTCTAATTCGCTGTAATGCAACTTCTGGATCTGTCTTAAGATATATAATTGTAGAATTGTTCATCGTAATCCATGAACATGGAGTAATATCTTCATGTAGTTTATTTATCAGATCCATTTGTATTCCAAATCCATAATGTTGATATGCTATGGTGGATGGAATATATCTATCTAATATAAAATCAGCATCTTCTAATAGATATTGACTATTAATATACTCTGTAATAAAATATCGAGCAAGAATAAAAAGAGTTAGTTGATGTTCTTTTGACATTTTTACATTTGGATCTTTTATAATAGATCTAATGTATTCAGCACAAGTTGTACCTCCTGGTTCTCTCACAACATAGCAATATCTGGTTTTAGATATATGATCTTTTAGTTTTTGACAAATAGATGTTTTACCTGATCCATCTATACCTTCTACAATGTATACCATAATTACTCCTTTCAAATAAAAAAAGTCGAAGGATTAGCATCCAACGACTTCTTTAATAAACAACTTTTGTTTAGCCAAGTTGGGCTTTAACTTTTAACCAGTAACAATCCAAGTTGGCTATCACATAGGTTGTTTTCTTGTATGGTCCATTTGGACCGCCATTCCAAATCTTGGAAAGGACTTGATTGGTTGCTTTCTGACCAGTCTTTTTCTCGTAATGCTTGCCCCAATGTTGGAGATACTTACGACAGATGTCTTTTGCTTTTGTGTTGTCCTTGGCATCTTCAAGAATATAATTTGTCTTGTATATTCTGTTGACGTCATGAATAACACATTCTCTGATTTGGAGAATGCCGAGCTCACCAAGTTTGCCAACCTTTGTGTTGTCGTTGTTTGACTCAACTTGAGCAAGGGCATTCAACAGTTCGTCAGTAACCATAACTTTCCTCACAGTCTTTCCGTCACAAACAATTGTACTAAAAGCCGTGAGTACGGCGATTATGAACTTCTTCATCGTTTTTCCTTTCTGTTTTGATGATTTGTTCGACACAATTGTTAATATATATCATATTATTTATTTGATATAACATTTTTAAAATCATTGATGTAGAATGCTGTTAATAGGATAATAAATTATATTAAGTACAAATAAGGAAAAAATATTATGTTTAAATGGTTAAAAGAAAAATTTTTAACCATATTTGGTAGAATTAAAATATCTAAATACCCGATGTGGTTATCTTATTGTCCAACTACATTCTTGGCAAAAGGTAGACAGTTTAGAGAAGCGGTAGAGGTTCTACAACCAGGATATGTCATTGGTAGAGGTTATAGTGATTATCTAGATGGATACTTCATCCCTGGAGATTATAGTCATACTGGAATCTGTATTAAGAATAGTGAATGGGAACAATCTATGATTCATTCTATGGCAGTTGGAGTATTTCAACAAGATTTAGTAGATTTCTTAAGATGTGATAGATTTATCATATTTAAACCGAGAAAAGGTTTAAAGAAAGCTGTTCAAATAGCTAAGGCACTTGTCGGCAGACCATATGATTTTGATTTTAAGACTGGAAATAAAGCATATTATTGTCATGAAATGACTGCGGCATGTTTTCCTGATCTTAAAATAGATATGGTTAATATAGCGTTTGGAAAGAAAGCTTATACAATAGAATCATTTATCAATAGTCCAGATTTTACTGTTGTATACGAATTTAATCCGAAACAAGAAAAATTTGGATGTATAAGAAAATACTAAAAAGCGAGGAAAAATATCTAGCGTAATTTCTACGCTAGATATTTCCAATTATTACTGTTGAGCAGCCTGATTTTGTTTATATCTATTATATAGATATGCACCACCAAGTGCTCCAGCAATTCCCAATCCACCAGCAACCCAAGGGTTCATTCTCTTTGACTGGTTTGCTATTGTTCTATTAACATCATTTAGCATTCCTGGATTGATATTATTTTTAGCTGCTGATCCAAAATTTCTACCGAAATTCCCACCAGCACGCTGTTGTAATTTTCTTAGTTGTCTCGGTGATAATGCTGATGATGGTGTCGTATCTAATGTCTTAATTGCATCTTTTACAATACCTTCTCTGGATGCAGCCATTATCTGTCTTTTAACTGCAGACAATTTTGAAACATCACCAGTTTGAGCAGCAGCAATAAGATCATTTGCCCATATCTCAGCAGTAAACTTTGGATCATTAAACTTCAAACTTTTTGCTTTGGCTGTTAATTCACTAATTAAATTACCTTTTCTCTTAGCTAAGGCAGCACCTTTATCTGTTCTAGCACTTCTCAAAGCATTATATGTTTCTGGGCTTATACCAAAAATAGTCTGAGCATTTGCTGCATAATCTTCTTGTAATAAAGCAGCTTCTTCCAGAAGTTTTTCTACAACTTTTAAACCACCTCCATTATTAACACTATTCAGAGCGGCTTGCTTCATACTTTCTGTAATGACAGCGCCAGTTTCTTCAGCGAGAAGCTTAGCTCCTTCTGTAATAGCGTTCTTGCCAATATATTCTCTTCCTGTGAGACATGCTCTGTGGAGAATAGCTACAGCACCTTCGAGAACATATGACGGAAGATAGTTAGTATCACGATCTGGATTAATCGTAACATTTAGAAGTTGTTCATATGTTGCATTTTCGAATACAAAATTCATTTTATCTGTAGCCTGCTTGGATGTGAGTGTGGCACTCTCCATTAGAGTGTCACACACACATTCACGCATTGCACCCACGAGCGCTCTTTTCGATCTATCATTAAAGATGCCCATGTTAGTGTTCCTTTCTACAGATTACTTGCACTTGCACTTTGCTTTACCGCATTTCTTGCAAATCTTGACTTTCTTGGCAACCTTCTTAGCTTCAGTTACAGTCTTCTGAGTTGGTTGTGCTGCTGGGTTCATACGTGATTCAGCAAGTGCCTTTTTCTTAGCATCGATTGCCTGTTGAACCTTTGCTGATTCCTGAAGAACACTTGAAATAACCTTAAGACCCTGTCCCCTCTGAACAGAATTCAAAGCCGCATCAAGCATACTCTCTGTAATAACAGCACCAGTTTCCTTATGAAGCTTAAGTGCACCTTCTGTAATAGCATTTACACCGATGTACTTACGACCAGTAAGACATGCTCTATGAAGAACAGCAACAGCACCCTCAAGAACATAATCTGGAAGATAGTTTGTATCTCTATCTGGGTTCATTGTAATATTCAAGAGCTGCTCATATGTAGCATTCTCACGAACAAACTTCTGGCGAAGACTTGCGTCCTTTGCAGACATCTGTGTACTTTCCTGAAGAACATTGCAAAGAGAATTTCTCATTCCCTCAACCAAAATGGCCTTGGATGTTTTATCTAAAATACTCATTTTTTACCTCAATTGTTTTTATGCATAAAAAATTTTTTATATTTTTATTTTATTCTTATAAATCGAAAGATCTATATGAATTTTAAACTTTAACCGTCTCTGGAATAGGAAGAGAATCAAAATCTATATCATCCTCTGTATTTTTCTTACATGGACAAGAGCTTTTATTGCATGATGTAGACTTATTATTCTTACATGACGTTTTATCTTCATTTTTAGTTTCTGGAGTAGAAAATTCAAATACCAGATTGACTAATTCCATCAAGTCATCTATTAATTGATTAGCTAGGTTATCCATTGATTTTGTCTTTATGTATACTTTCATTTTCGTGTTTCCTTTTTTTTAATAAGGTCTAAAAAATTCTTTGTAATGTATTCCATTAAATATGCAGCAGCTTCGTTATTAGAATTACGCTGTTCTATAACGTTTCGAAAATTTAAAATATCAAAAACTGCATGTGTACATTCATGTATAAAAACACCGACATCTTCTAGGTTTGATACATTAAATTCTTCAAGAAAAATAATAATATCCTGTCTGTTGTTATACCTGCAATCCATACACCAATTGCCACAATTGTTTTCTTTATCATTCACTAAATCGTTAATATCCTTTAAAATTGACTTAGCGTTTTTGTTAAAATGTTTAGATATAAATTTCTTGCCGTTTCTTGAATATATGTTAGAATCACCAATATACATAGCAATTCTAACTTCATAGACATCACAAGGAAGAAAAAACCATTCACCTTGTTTTTTACGCGTTGACTTCTGTTCTTTCATATTGATTTTTAGATTCCAGTTCTTGAATTTTTTGAGTATGTTCGTCAAGAAGTTTCTGAAAGTCTTTAGAACCTAGTTCATTAAATCTATACTGATATTTTTCAGAAAGTGCCTCTATCTTTTTATTCAATTCACGTAGATTTAACTCTATGTCTTGTATATCCGAAAGTATCGGCTCGTAATCTGGATCACTTGTCAAATCGAGTTCTTTAATTAACTCTTTTGTCTGTTTTATTGTATTTAATTGTGTTTTTATCTTATTGCAATACCGGATTCCCATCTTACAATTATTCATAAACATGTTTCTATAGTAAGAGCCATTTTTATTGTCCAAAAAAACAGCAGAAGGTTTATAGTTTAACTTATCACTCATAACTAACTTTCACTATGTGGTTTTATATTTATTAAACATCCATGTTGTGTATAAAGATATAGAAACGTATCTGTTCACGGGAACCTGTGTCCAATCAAATACAATGAACGATAGTTTCTATACCTTACTATTTATACATCAGTTTTCACAGTATCTTCTGTATAAATAGATTCCCAAAGCAGCTCCAGCTAACATACCACATGCGGCTCCAGCTAGCGCACTAGAATTCATATTTGCTTTAAAAACACGCTTTCCGTCATTATAGTAAATATTCGAATTCCGGTTAGGTTCATTTAACAAAGCTGGATTAAGTTTCTGTGTAGCGTAATATCTATCCATGTCCGCATATGTAGGATAATAGCTATCCTCTGCTAGGGGTATTTGAGGCATCATATCAATGCTCCTTCTTTGTTTTTTGTGTTTGAGATAAAGTTGAATTGTTGCGTATCCCGTATTCGGCACACATACCTTATAATTTTTTATAAATACGAGAATAAAAACAATCCAACCGTTAATCAGTTGTTTCCAACATCATAACATTAATTAATATATATTGAATTCCAGTAAGATAATGAGTGGAATATTCTGAATCTAAGAGATTGGTAAAGGAGATAACCAACTATAGATTCAGAACATAATTTATTCCAAAAAAACAGAAGCGACTGGAATGACGTAGACCTGTAAAAGCCAAACATAGTCTACGTCATTCCAGTCTTTCTTTAGGACCAGAAGAAAGGTTCATTTCTGAAAACTTCCAGTTCTATATGTTAATATATATAGAAAATATAAGTTATGTTAAGACTTGTCCGTTTTCTTCTTTCTCTCTTCTGGATCAAGTTTTCTCCAATATCTTTGAAAATCTATATCTTGATATGCCTTGATGTAAAGAAAAATCCAGCACCACATGGCAAGTTTTGATTCTTCGGCATGAACTCCAAGTTTATTAAGCTCTCTCTGTTTTGATAAGACAAGAGAATGAAAAACAGATGGTTTGATATCCAACCAGTCACTAAGTTTTTTCTTTGTATTTAAAATACCACAATAAGATGCTATTCTTGGAATTATCTCCTTAAGCATTGTCAAAGGAGTTATCTCATCTTTTGGATCATCTATATTAATTGGCTTCTTATCTAAGAGATCATCTATTATTTTTGTTTTATTTTCTAATTGCTCTTTTAAAGAGGCAATCTCAATTTTAGCTTCTTCTAGCTCTTTTTGGAATTCCTCGATAAACATTTTCTTACTCCTTTCTCGTGTTTGGTCATTGTTAACTATTATATTATATATATAGTTATGCTTGTTTTTTTAAAATAGCGAGCGTTTACAGTGCGGAAGATTAATCCGCACTGTAATTTTGTGATTTCTAAGAGTAATTTTCACTTATAAAATTACTCTTGTATTATATATCTACTATGATATAAAATTATCATTTTTATATCATAACAGATATATAAGGGGAATATGGATATCACAATACCAATTCCGCCAGTTACAATTATTTATTTAAAATCTAAAAATAACTGAAATATTATTTTTAGAAGTTTGGTGCACTATGAGTAAAAAATCATCATACAACCACATGTCTTAATTCTTGGAGGCATGTAGTTGTATGATTACAAAAAGACTCCAAGCCCACCGAAACGGAATCTTTTTATAGGAACGAACCGCAAAGACGAAATATAAGTATCAAATATATAACAATAAAATATTTAATCTATATATATAGAACAGAAGAACATGTAATCAAGTATATCTATAATATATTCTACTGAAAAATAACAATGTCTTTATATTACCTGCATATCAGCTAGGACTAACATGTATGATGAACTTTTGATATGATATCTAATACTTATAGATTCTAGATTTTCTTTTATACATTTACGATACCAAGTATTACAAGGAGTTCGATGCTTATACCAAATATAGTAAATATATTAAATCCAATTTAGATTCTACTTTTTAAATATCATGTCTATTTCATTCTAAATAATAAAAGACATTTATGTAATATATTCAAATGATATTATTTTATGTAAAAAACAGAGAACAAAAACTCCAGGGCATTGCTGTCCTGAAGTTTCCGTTGCTAGTGTGATTTTATGCTAGTGCCACTTTCCATCCATACAGAAAGACATAATCTTCCCACTGAGAGAAAGATTCTGTACCCTTATGCAGTAATGATTTCTCTCTGGGATCATTCCCACTTCACGCGGTACGATAACCTTAGGATGGCCGAGCGTCACATGAGCATATTTTCCCATAAACGGGATTTCACGAATCAAGAACTCTTTCCTCGGAATGAAAAGACCATAACAGCCATAATCATCCACGAGCAAACTTTGTGGCTGTATGTCTGTTACTTGCCTTCCTATGCAATTGACTACGTTATCAGTTACATCATCACCGAATGCCAATGTGATGTGATCACAACTGACCGTAAACTGATTTACGGTCCATTGTTCCTCGATTGGCATTTTAGAATAATGCTTGAAGAGAGTTCTGCACGTTTGTATGGAATTCTCATCCAATACAATTGCCACGTATATGATGTCTTTGTTCATTTTGACTCCTTTTTTGTGGTTAAACACCATGTCCAACCTTTCTATATTATATATATCACGATTTTTCTATATATATAATAGACTAGAAGATGGGGTTTCTATAGTTCGTGTGAACTAACTCTATCTGTCTCAAAGAAAGGAAAAAGAAATGAGCGAAAACAAATTACACCAGAATTCTTGGTATCTTCGGACCATGCGAGAGGATGAAGCAGCATTTTACAAACCATTGTCTAAATTCAAACGTGGCTTCATGTTTACGTGCGAAGTTATTGGCATGGTAATTACCATGCTGCTTTTCATTATTCTCGGATACATCTTTCTGGCGGTGACACCACCGTCATGATCGAAAAAGAAAGGAGTTGTCGGAAGCCAGTTGAAATAATTCAGCTGGTTTTTTGCTTAGAAAAATGTTGTCCAAGAATGGGATATTTCTGTATTTCTATCTTTTAGCAGTTTTTTAATAATTTCAATTAATTGCTCATTAGTTGGTTTTGTTCCAGGATGATGGAGTTGCCAGTTTGCATATGCTAATCTCTTTAATTTATCTTCATCGTATCCATAAGCGTTTTTTAATTTAAGGAGTCTTTTAGCATGTCTTTGTCTAGGAGTTTGACCAGCCCATTTTAAAATAGATTGTACAACACTATCTCCACCAGTCTTTTCTAATTTTCTCACAAATCTTCCAGATTGTGCAAATTCTAACAGAAATAAATCGTTATACATATTTTATTTTTATTAAAAAAATTCTCTGCAACCTATTGTACAACAGGAGAGATTACACACCAGAAAGGAAGAGTGTGTTATCGTAAACAATAGGTTGCAGAGTAATTGATGGATGTGTATATACCTACATTATAAGATTGAAAAACAAAATCTAAATGTATTGCTACTTAAAAAATATCCTGATGGTTAACAATATATCTAATGAGAAATCTGGGTACTTCTCTATAGACATACGATTGATTAAGATCTTGTTAAAATAATATTTCGACGTCCCATTACAAGGAATTCGATGCTTATGGCAGACATCTACTTTATTATTTTATACAGTCTTTCAGTCTTAATCAATTCAGAATAATTTCTAAGACAGAGCTAAACATATACACATAATTTATAATGATATATACTATTCAAAATCTTTTCATGTTAAATAAAAGTTTCGAACAAAAAGGTCGTTCGCATTTCGCTACTAGACCTTCCTGTTTTTGCCTGTTTGTTGCTAACTACTCAAAATTCTCTTCAGAGAGAATCTCAAAAGTAGCTTTGCCACGATCACCAGACCCGCGCCAACCTCCGAAGCCGACAACCTGTGCATAGGCAAACGCATCCTTGATGTAAGGAACGTATTTTGAGTTCAGAACAGTAACCTCGAACTCAAACCACGCTCCTGCACCAATTTCCTCAGAACAAGCCATCGAGGACTTCTTGACCTCGGAATTATGTTCATCCTGTCGAAATAGAGGTCTCTGGCACCATCCAATCCCTGTTCCTTCAGGTATGTGAATGATAATCTCGTCTGGCGTAACGAGAATAAGTTGGTCGACACGCTTCTTAACGTTATAGGGATTCAAAAGGCATCCCTTGCTCTTTTGCCACAGAGCCTTGTCCGTCTGAAGAAGGGCTTCGAATGAGGATTTCAAGAAACCCTTCATCTGACTGGCATACCAGATCGGTGGATGGTTTGTATCAGTGGTAGAGCGAGGAAACAAGTTACGTGAACGTTCGGCGTTCTCCTGCCGCACTTCGTCTCTTGCAAGACGGATTGCAGCAAGTTCCTGTTCTCTCTTTTCCGTAGGAATGAGGGTCGCCGCTCTCACCCCAAGTTTTTTGTCCCTCATCCGGATGTGGGCGTCATACAACGCCTCATTCTCGGACGTCATGCCCAATATGGGCTGCACGGTCGTGAACCGCACTTTGATTTTTGTTCCCATTTCTTTTTTTCTCCTTTCGGTTGTTGTTTTATGGTTCAATGAGTCTCTTGTTAAAATGGTCTTTCAACCAATAACGTAAGACACATCTCACCACTATCAATATATTATATATATAGGATATTATTGTTGTTTTTAAGTTTAGAAGAATTATTTTTCAAAAAAACAAGGCATCAATCTATAAAAGATCTAGCCTTGTCCTCACACATTCAAAGAGTAAACGCATCCAAATCTTGGTCACGCTTTCTGACAATGTCCATGTGCCCTTTCCAAATTTCCTGAAACTTAATCAAAAACGTCATCTTCAATTCCATCTCCACAGGAAAGTCTTTTCCTGGGGTAAAGACAAACGTTCTGTGCTTGTAATTCATGAATTTGAGTTCCGGTTTCCAGAATTCAACGCCATAAACACAATCATTAAAAGTCCAGGTAGCACGATAATGTTCAAGGTCACTCTTCATGAGTGCCTCCAGCAGCTTTGTTGCCGCAGAATCGAAATTCTCATTAACCTCTTCTTTTGTCATTTTGAATTCCTTTTTGATTACGATGGATATCCATGTATCTAACAGAAAAGATACATTACAGAGATTCCATCTGAAATATTATATATATAGTAAAGATAATCTATTTTATTAATAAAACAAGTCAAGAAAAACATCCTATAGAATAGGATGTAAAAGAACCTTTTGGAAATTCTTTTCTTGAAGTGAGATACGGATCAATTCCTATCCTTTCGGCTCACATCCATTTCCATTCGTATCCCGTTGTATCTCATCCATTCCGTCTCAACTCGCCTCTGTTCGACTCCCATCCGCTCTTTTCCATTCCCTATCTATTCGCGTCTCCACCTGTCGACACGTCCCGAATCCTCTCTGTCTCTTGTCACCTCAGCACACCTCCAGTCTTTTCCGTCTCCACTCCAGTCAAATCCCTACGCTACTCTTCTCTTCTGTTTCATCTCACGTCGAATCAGGTCCAATCTTCTCCTTATCGTAACGGTTCGTCTCCTCTTGCTTCGTATCCTTATCTATTCGCGTCCATTCTAGTCATATCAGTTCCTCTCCGTCTCAAAACACATCGTGACTATTCCTTTCCTTCTCGTATCCTATCCTAACTGTTCTTTTCCATGTCATATCCATTCGTGTCGTGACCAATCGACTCTATTCCCATCCATCTCGACTAGAATCGCTACCGCTCGTCTCCCGTCGATTCCATTTCCATTCGTATCAAATCGACTCTCGTCTCTTCCGTGTCTCGTCAACTCCCTTCGCCACATATCTTCTCTGTTTCTTTTACTAGGATTTACGGAGGAAGAATGGAAAAAATCCCAATCTTCCTCCTACCATTAAGAGATAATATATATAGTTACATTGAATTATTTAAAGTTATCTTATTGATAACTATTTGTTAGTGCACCCTTGACAGTTAAGAGACCTGTCATAATTGCACCACTAGCTCTTGTTAAAAAGATACTTTTATTACATCTTCTTAAGAGTTTTTCTTTCCAGTTTGGATCATGGTTTTCCATCATCATACCAAGTGCTCTACTAAAATAATCTGTTTTAAGCAAGTTTTTACGTGTCCAATAAATGGCATCATCATCTACAATGTTTTTATCATACCATTCTTTAACTTCTTCTATCGTATTAGCGTTATAAATAACTGCTTTAAGTTCTTTAACCCAATGCAATAACCATTCACCGAATGCCATTCCTATAGCTCCAGATCCAGCTCCAATAACTGCTTGTGCTGTATCTTCTTTTAGAATATGCTTTTGATTCCATTCTAGAATAACTTTTGTCATAAAATCCTTTTTGAATTTATTTAAATTAATATGCTTGTGATGGATAATTCTGTTTTAAATAATTCAATATTTGATCTTGTTGCATTTTTCCATATCCATACCCAGTAAAGCCTCCTCCAATACATCCTAAAGCACCACCTAAAACTGCTCCTCCAACACCACCTCCAACTCCTCCAGCAATGTTAAGTGCCATATTCTTGTTGTTTATATTGGATATTAATTTTTCTTTCCATTTTCCATTTCTATTTTCATCAACTTTAGTAGCATATTTTAAAGCTCTTTCTGTGCCAATTTGTCTCAACTTGTCAATACACTCATCAGCAGTACCACTTGTTATGATTATATTTTTGATGATATTTCTTTCTCTTAAACCTCTACTTTTATTAGAGGCTTTTATTCCTTTATATATTCCATAACCACCTCCACCAATACCTCCAAGAGCTGTTCCACCTGCAGATCCAATAAAAGTTCCTGCTATTGGTGCAGTTTCTGCATCGCTAGCTAATGCCATAACTTCCAAACTCTGTGGAGTAAGAAACTCATATAATGGATTTAAGTTTTTCATATTAGTTATGTGAGTAATCCGCCAAAAAGACCACCTGTTGAACCGCCGAGAGTACCAGTAGTAAGCATAGTGGCATAATATGTATTTAAAAGTTTTAAGCATCTGCTCTTATATGTCTCTGGTGTAAGTTGACAATATTTAATACATTTTCTTGCTACAAGTGCTATTGGAGTTATTCCACCAGCATATCCTTTTAGAACTTCAATACATTCTTCTGGAGTATCTGTTTGAGTAATTAATTCTTTTATATCTTTTACATTTCTTAAAAATGCTTTAGATATAAGAGCACCACCAGCACCGCCAATAGCTGCTCCGGCAATAGATCTATCTATGTCACTTAATGTCGGTTGAACATTATTTACTACTTGAGTATTGCTACCTCCTCCACCTTGGACAATTACATTAACTGGATCACCGTAAGTTCCAAATGACGGACGAAGAAATTCTGTTAAAAAACTATATTTCATAATATACTCATCTCTCTTTTAATTTATTAAACAACAAAAAACAAGGTCGTTCGCATTTCGCTATATATCATAATTATCGCATTATAAAACTATATTAGAAATAAAACGATATTTTTGACTTTTAACAAGATACCTCTTACGATATATATTAAACTTAAAGATAAGTTGTTCTAGAACAAAGTCTGTTCTCAACTTATCACAAATTCAAAAAGGAAAAAACAAATGAACAACATCATAATCGAGTTCACCAATGAGTACGGTGAGCTCCTCGTAGAGCCATTCGAACGACTCAAAATGGTAGAGGACAAATATCTGATCAACGGGTACAAAGTAACAAAGGAATCGTGGCACATGGCTTATAAACAAATTTTCACTACGTGCGACAAAGACCTCAACGTCCATTACATCCGGACGTAAAAATATCACAAGCCCAACACAAAAAAGTCTAGTAGCGAAATGCGAACGACTTTTTATTAATTAATAAAAACGTATTCCACCATATGGAATAGACGCTCTATACTTATTTGGATCATCCATTACATCTAAAATAGTTGGTCTGTTTTTCATATAATCAGGAAGCTCCCAAAGAAGATCCTTATCTGTAATACTAGGAAGAGGTTTATTTGGCTCTAAATTATTTCCTATCATACCGCCAGCTACAGCACCACCTACTGTTCCAAGACCTTTAACTCCAGCTTGTAACATTTTTTTCTGGTTAATTTTCTTATCCAAAAGCGCTAAAAGAGTTTCTTTCCAATTCGGATATTTTTCATATTGTTTTAAAACAACACCAAATTTGGGATCTACATCCATAGCTTTATTTTGGAACTCGGAAAATGAATCCGTATTCAAAAGTATACCTTTAATATGCATCAGTTTCTGCATATTGGTCTTTATAAAATATTTATCAACCAACTTAGATATTAAAAAACCAGCTCCACCACCAACGGCTCCTCCCAAGATAGTTCCTGGATACCATACATCTTCATAAATTGGATTTAAATTTCTCATATATTAAGCTCTCTTTAAAAATTCTTTTTTATTTTATTAAACTTAAAATCTAAAAAATTAAAAAACCATATAGAAGATTAAAAATTATGAGAAATTTAAATCCCTTATATGAATTCTCAATTACCGTTCCTGGTTCGATTGGCGGAATAGCTGGCGGTACAGCTGGATTCTTTACATCTAAACTAATAGATAAATATTTTATTAACGCCAGTTTAGATAAGCTTAATAAGATTAGAGATATAATCCTGGCAAATGACTCCTTTAGATCAACATTACAAGAAGTACAGCAAATAGATCCAAACATAGCTAATGTCCTTAAACAATTGGAATCAAGTCCAGATTGGAAACTTCAAGCTATAAATATTCTAAATGACAAAATAAGAAAAAAGAAATTACTAAAGATTGGAGCTAGAGCCATAGGAACAACTGGTGGAGCCGTTCTTGGTGGAATGATTGGAAATTACTTTGGAAACAGTGATCCAACAACTGAACAAAAACCTGCAGAAACACCTCCTCAATCAACACCAACTCCAATAACACCTCCATCTGGACTAGCTCCAACACCACCTCCATCAAAACCTTTCACAGCAGAGGAACTAGAAAAGTATTTAACATCAAAACCACAGTTTGGACCTTTAGCACAACATCCAACACAATATCATTTTGGATTAGCTCCAACACCACCTCCATCTAGATTTTTTACTTCAGCAGAATTAGAAAAATATCTTGGAAACAAATAGTTTATACTGTTGATAAAGTGATATCAACAGATTTTATAGAAGAGTTTGTTAGAGCACCTTATACAAGATGCTCTGGCAAATTTTTTATTATAAAAAATAAATTTCAAGAAAAACAAGGTCGTTCGCATTTCGCTACTAGACCGAGTCTCATTAGAACACAACATCCTGCCTCAATATTCATCGAGGTCTTCTGGAGTGTTGTATTCTAACTCGAACCCCTTAAACTGAAATCTGATCTTCGCAGCAAGATAGTGCAAACCCCATACATCGTTTGCGAACCCTTGAAAGAGTTCTACGACTTGGTCTTGCACTCCGGCGAATTCAGAATCTCGTTCTAAGAGTCCAGCTACGTTTTTAGAAGCCAGATACCGTGTATCCGTTTTCAGAAAATCTATTAGATATTTCTGAATACGTGATATCTGACTTTCTGTGAACGTAGCTGAACGCTCGAGGAGTTCTTTTACGTCCACTTTAGCCTCGGACGCATTAAGGCTCCCTTTGAGTACCATTTTCCACCTCCTTGTGGTTAACGGTTACGGATAACCCACTACAGCACCATGCCATAGTTTCGATCCAAGGGATTTCGTTAGTTTTTCGTTAGATACTCTCTAGGATTATTATATTACTATATATATCGTAATGTTTCTATTATAACATTACATTACAATTATCAATTAGAAGAATGAAAGAGAAATAGATTTTAAAGAAGATTCTCTTATGATAATTATAATAAGAGAATGAAATAGATTTTAAAGAAGATTCTCCTATGGTAAAAATTTTTTATAAAAATTCTCGGTCGGCGATTTAAGCTAATATACGTAAACAAATAGACATTCAATCGACATGCTCCCATATAGGGCTCTCTCCGAAAAAACAATTCTTCGGTCGCGGACGCTGACGTTTACATCAACGTAATTCATATTCCTGTATTCTATTACAGGTTACATTATACATTATATTATAAGTTGTATTAAAATTTTGCGGTAAAAAATCCAGAAATCAAAATGGATTTTTGTCGGTAAGAGTCTCTAGACTCAAGTTAAATTAAAACATATATTTAATTTCAAATTAAAACGTTAGTATTGTATCTACAGAATGCTATTACAGACATTCCACCAGTTTTAATTACTGTCTTAATTGTAATCTCAATTAAACATTTTATTACAAGTTGTATTGTACTTTTACATTACAATCCTTCATCAAGTATATTGACGGATGTATCATGAACTCTGTTCCGACAGTGATCCTAGGAACGTATTCCCCTCAACTTGGAGATTGTATTGTAGTTTCCATTATAACTTGTATTAAAACGTTAGATTGGGATACTATAATTTATTAGATATTTTAAGAATTAAATTAAAATAATCTAAGAGGAGTAAACTATATGGAATTATTGGAAGAATGGAAAGATATAGATGGTTATACTGGGTTATACCAAATTAGTACATTTGGTAGAATTAAATCATTTAGACAATCTAGTAGATGTAAATCTAATAATGGATATATTATGAATCCTGGCAAAGATAATATTGGATATGCTACTTGTATTTTAAATAACAATGGTATTAGAAAAGCATATAAAGTACATAGGTTAGTTGCATTAACATTTATACCAAATCCTTATAACTATACAGATGTTAATCATAAAGATGAAAATAAGTTAAATAATAGAATAGATAATTTAGAATGGATGTCTCATAAAGATAATATGAATTATGGTACATTAAGGGAGAGAATGAAAATCTATTCTATTAAAAATAATAAAAAAAGGAAAGTTTTACAATATTCTCTAGATAATCAATTAATATCTGAATGGAATAGTATAGCAGAAGCATCTAAATTTTTAAATTTAAATAATGGTTGTGCTGGAAATATTGTTAATTGTTGCAAAGGACGATGTAAAAATGCTTATGGATATATTTGGAAATATAAATTATAGCACCTAACTATACGTTATTTAATCAGGTGTTATAATTAACAATTTGGGATTAATTATTTTTTAATAAGTGTATCAATATAATCAGCAACGGTATTAAAATTACTTTTAGCCATTTTGTTTTTTGGTGCTTTAATTGATCTACGTGCATTGGCTGTTAATAATCTATCAGCTACAGCTGATTTTGCCTTAGCCCTAGACATCTTTCCAGTTTTTACAAGAGTATTAATTGTATTATTTCCAGCTCTTCTGATAAGATCTTGTGATATTTCTAATAAGTAAATTGGATTTAAATTATTCATTGTATTATACCTTTAATTAAAAATTATAATTAACAATCTTAGATTAACCTTGTGCTGGAGCAGAACCTGGATCAAACTTACTGTATGTTCTCCAGAACTTATAACTCTTCTTACCAGTCATTGCTTTATTAGCAAGGTCTTTTGATTTACCTTGTAGAAGATTACCTGATGCTGTTGCTTTAGCTGCTTTCTTAAGAATACGATTCTTAATCTGCTCTGTTAAATAGATAGGATTTAAATTGTTCATTACATTATACCTTATATTATAAATTGTATTTTAATTTATTTAAAGAACTCCTATATATAGATTTTTTTATAATATTAGGAGGTCGATCCTTAAATGGAGAGCTGGAATAAGTTGCATTAATCGGATATGTGTAGAAATTCTCCTATATAATTGAAAATTTTATTATATAATGAGCTCTTTCTTTAAATCTGATCCTCTAATAACTCTATTTAATCTCATATTGTAAATTTCTAATAGAAATTAAAGTAAATAACTCTATTTAATCTCATATTGTAAATTTCTAATAGAAATCGTACATCTATTTTAAATGTTATGTTATATCTAAATATATAAACATATACAGAAAGGAGTTAAGACAATGGGATTGTTTAGTAAAGAAATTTGTTATGCACCATGTGGTGAATGTGATAGTAAATATGCTAATGTTTATTATTGCGAAAATAGAAATATTTTCTATGATTTTATAGTTAGTAAAGTATATTCCGGAAATCCAAATTATTGTGATACATCATGTGTTGCTGTATGTGGTGATGAATATCATAACTCTTATAATCCAGAAGAATTTACAATTCAAGAAGATCCAGATTTTAAATATATCAAATATATATCAATGGAAGATATAGAGAATAAGGTAATTCCATTACTTATGGAAAATAATAATAAAACCGTAAAACTGGAACATGGGTTTGTAGATATTTTTGGAGCTTATATTTATAAAATACCACCTACAAGTAATTATATTTGGTATAAGAAAAAAATTAACATTTGGTATATAAAGGTAAGTAATTGTAATTGGACTCTTGCTAAACTTTTAAATATGTTACCATTAGAAAAGAAAAAAGAAATTTTACAATATGTTAAAGGTGATATACAATATACAAAATGTTATCTTTAATGAATGAATTAATTATGTGTTTCTTTTTAATTGTTTAAATAATAAAATGTGTGATAAAAACAAGACAGTAGATAATTTATATTTTTTAATATAATTTACTGTCTTGTTTTTATTTTCTAAAACATTTAATCTAATTCATGATAAGATAATAGAATAGAATAGATTTATTTAAAACTTATGAGAATGTAAAACAGGTTTATGACTTACATATTTTGCTTCCATGTCTAAAAGTTTTTCATATAATGGATTTAAATTATTCATAATATTCTCATTTTAATTAGATTAAATTAAAATATCAGATTATCTGTTTAAAGATCTCTAAATTAATTAACTTCCTAAATAGATTTTTTCTAATTTACTCCATCCATTTAGATCAAATAGTATTATACTATTAAACCACATTCCATCTTCATTATTTCCCCATTCCTTGGATTTATATTGATAACATATTTTGCCTTCAACCTGTGCTCTTAGTATATTCTTTTTATTATCAATGGCTTTTATTTCTAAATTTGCACATCCATCTAAATAGGTTATCTTAGTAACATTTATACCATATTTCTGTAATAACTCTTTTTTAGAGTATACAGCAAAGGACTTCTTAATATATGTTAAAATTTTATTATTGTATTTAGGATATATTTTTTCTAAGAAATATTCTTCTACATCTCTATCTAAAATAATACCATTAACAACCTTAAACTCTTGTAGATATAACAATGGATTTAAATTGTTCATAATGATTATAATCCTATATTATAGATTGTGTTTTAATTTATTTAACAAATATAAAACATTAAATTTAAAAGAAATATGGAGTAATTATGGATAGACCAACATATGAAAAAATAAATCGAGAGATAATACGGAATAATGAAGATGGCTTTGTTGAAGATATTCTAAATTTCGTTAATAATGTACTCTAGTGCTGTTAATTTTATATTATAATAAGGAAAAACAGAAATGACAAGAAAACAATTATTAAATTTACCACCTTATGCTTTTAAAGGTCTTGCTGAAATTACTAAATCTTATAAACTTACTGAATCTTATTTTACGGGAATAAGTTACTTTGAAAATCTAGTAACAGACTCGGAGATATATTCTAAGAATCCTATACATTCCTTTGTGGCTAACAAGTTATTAGAAACTTTTCTTTGGGATGGGTCAAAAACTACTACGGTATCGGAAATGATAGATAATAAATCATATACTATTACATTTGATACTAATATTCGGCAAGACGCTGTTCAAGATAACTCTGGAAAAACTATTTATGATGTTCTCACTGAAAATGCACGTAATGAGCTTCTAACTGAAGTAGGTAGAATGAGTAATTCTGAAAAACAAGACATTTTATTAAATGCATTTGAAGATTATTATTACATGCATTTACATTGGTTTGATGATATCTATGAGAATTTTCCTAATCAAATTCAAAAACAAATTGATAAATTTCCTGAGGCTGCTGACTATTTTAATGAGGTCGTGTCTGATCTTAACCAGGATAAGGCAGAGTTGTATGACAATAATCTTGGACAATTCACAGAGTTTCAATTTAAGGATGACATAAACAGTTTGTCAGTTCTTTCTTGCAGGTCAGTAAATAGTAATCTTCTTCAACATTATCTTTATGCTCAAATTCCAGGTTATATTAATGAGAACTTACTAGTTGATTTTTGTACTTTGTTTAGTTATGCATCAAGGGTATTAGATAATTTCACATCATATTTTTATTCAATTCATGATCTTTTATCTAATTGGGGAATCGCTATTTGTGCTTGTCAAAGAGCTATTGTGTTTTCAAATCCAGTTGATTTTGCTAATCGTATTTTAGATTCATAATTTTTAAATCCAAGGATCTTTAAAAAAAGATCCTTGGATTTAATCTCGCGTTGTTTTTAGAAAACTACCAAAATAATTATCCATTTTTTTATTTTTAAATTGTACATGACCAGCACTTGGACTAAAAGTTAGTTCAGAAAAATAAACATTGTTGTTTATATCTATAAAGTAATCAACTCTAACAAAGTCAAAATCTTTAGATAGTTTTTTAGTATTTTCTACCAGTTCTTCGTAAAAAGATGGTTTTGGTATTCTATCGTATAATTTGAGGGAATTTGTAAATCTAAATGGTTCATAATTTATGTTATATTCATTAACAAAAATTGAATCGTTTGTTTTTAAATTTTTCTTAATACATTCCAGAAACAATGGTTCACCATGGAAACAATAGAATTGCATTAAATAATCTATTTTGATGTATTTCTCAAGATATATTTTTTTATCTATTCCATCATATTGGTATTCATTATATTCTGTATATGTTTTAGACATGTACTTATTTATGATACTTTCTGTATGTCTATTAATAGAGTCTATGTTATTACAGTATATTTGATATCTACATCCATGATTGCATTTAATATATAGTGGAAATTCATATTGTGTAAAGTCTATTTCATTAAGAACTAATTTATCACCTGTAATTCTTAATACTTCTGGAATTTTAATGAGATTGGATACGTTGCAATTCAATACATAGTCTTTAGCTTTTAATTTATCACAGCATTGACGTTTTAAATCAGTTACAACGTCTTTTGATACGAGATATTTAATTTTTGAGTTAAAAGATTTCCGCATAGTTGTTTAACTTTTTTTATTTATTTGAAACAAATTATAAAAAGGAAAAATTATGATTCGAAATAAAAATCCATTACTTCTTTCTGAAGAGTTATATAATGGAGATTATTTTATTATGAAGAATGTAAACCCATTACATACTTTACAAGAAGCAAATATCTATCTTGGTCATAGATTTAAAAAACCAGTTATTGCTACAACAAAAACATTAAGAAAAAAATTAGGCTATTATTTAGAGCCTAAGATTTTTGGAAATCAAGCAGCTTGGTCACTTTATGATGTACAGAAACTTTCTGGTCAATCTAAAGAAATGTGGAAGAAGGTTATATGGCCTAGATATTGGAAGCTTGAAGATATAGTTAGTTCATTAGAAAGAAAATTAAAATCACCATTGGGTAAATTAGAGCCTGTCCATAGGAAAGCTTATAAGAAAAAATTAGCTCAAGCAACGGCTGATTTAGAAGCATTTAAGGCTAAATACGGTGGTGATAAAGCATTTAAACAATATAATGAATTCCTTTCAAACATAAGGGAAGGTGAATATCAAGCAGCAAGAGAATTTAGGAAAATGGGTGATATAAAATTAGGATTGGAAAATCCTGTTGATTTTAATTCCTCATTTATATTTAATGGACGTCAGAATCCAGATCCAAACACTAATCCGGCTTTAAGAGCAATGAAATCTGCTACTTTGAGAAAGGGTCCGTATTTACCACAATAGAATTTAATTTCAATTTGCTGATCATAAAACTGCGTCCTTGAATTTAAAAGGACGCAGTTTTTGTTTAGTAAAATTTTAAATCTTTACCTTAATGTTTTGATTTTCTAACTCTGAAATTTCTTGTCCTATTTCCGGATGTTTTTGCTTCTGTTTTCTTAAGGTATTCAAGAACTTTCTTGTTTTTTCTGATACTTGATATATAATTGTTGGACTTAATGCCCAAGCAATATAAGACCCAATTCCAATAAATGCTCTAGCTTTTTGACCTCCTTTGAGACCAAGCATTTTAGAACCTCTCATCGAAGCACCTATTTCCTCAGCTAGCATTGGGACTGCTGTTACACCTCCAGAGACAGATAGTGCACGTCCAATCTTTTGTCTACTTTCATCATCGTTATTAAAACAATTTATAAGTTGAAGTAATGCTGCATAACCAGAAACTTTTTTGGATAGGAGATAATTGTTAGTTCTAGATACAACTTTAGGATTGTTAGCTAATTTTTCAGAGTGACCTAGCTCATGGGCAAACAATGGGATTCCCCATTTATCAAAATATTTTGGATTCAAGTTGAGGTTTATCTTTTTCTTTGCTATATCAAAGTGTGGTGATGGATATGGTCCACCATATCCATATTTAATACCTCTGCTCTTTAAATAATTATCAACTGTATTCGTTCCATTTACTTTAAGATTTCCAAGTTTATTCATCATATATGTATATTCAGCATCATTTGCAGGCACTCCTATTTTTTTATTGACTGGAACGCTTGCCCATATTGGTAAATTCGATGCTACAAGACCAGCACCAACACCACCTGCTGCACCAACAAAGTCGTATGGTTTCTTTTCTTTTTGTTTTTCTAAGTAAATGGGATTAAAATTATTCATGAATTATATTCAATTAATAAATTAAAAAAATTTTAATTTATTAACTTTAAAAGCTTATATGAAAAAGAAATATAGTTTCTTAATGGAATCTTATGGAGAGTATCCAGAATATGATAAAATGCTAAATTCCTGGTTTTTTAGTTTAAAACTTTGGTGGCACGAAGTAAAACAGAATTTTACTTTCTTTGGATCATGTAAGGAACTTCCAAAAGAAACAGCAATGATTAACTCTGTTGTTAAAGGTTTAAATATTAAAGTTCATGCTTACGCTGACTCTGATAGAAATGCTTTTGTTATTCCTGGATTTTATGTCGGTTGTGAAAAGCAAATAAGACAGATGGCAGAAAAACATTTTAAGCAATATCCAAAACATTTAGGATGGGGTATAAATGACAGCTTTATGGCTATTCTTATGAGTCAGCAACTTCAACAGTTAATCTACATGAAGAAGTTTAAGATATCTAATGATTCTAAGAAAAAAGGCAAAAAAATTGTTTTATTTAAGAATGTCACAACCCCAATATCTGTTTTTGCTACATATGGTTTGCTTCAAAGTGCTACTCCAGAACAGAGACTTGCTATTTATTTACATGAAATTGGTCATTGGGTAGATTGTGCTAGAAACATCCCAAATATGATTTTAAAAAGACCTGAAAAAGAAAGCTGTTTCTTATATTATCTAAATTGTCTAGATAGATTTGGAAATACGAGATACCAAGAGTTGGAAGCTGATGCTTTTGCTAAGGCACTTGGATATGGTCCAGAGTTAATTTCTGCTCTAGATGAACTTGTTAGCGTTAGAAAACAAGTTGCTTTGAGACATAGAATAGGTGATTGGATGTCTAAATGTGCCATTAAGGCATTTGATAGAAGTGAGGAAGAAGGAATGACAACATCTATGGATTATCCTTCTATGCAGACAAGAAAAGAATATTTATCTGATAATAAATAAAAAACGTGTTGTATTCAGTAGAAAACACAACACGTTTTTTATTCATACCTCTATTATTGTATTGTACCAATGTGTTGTTGGACACTCAGATGGAACATAGCCATAATGTTCACGATATCCAATTGGATTTCTAATATATCTAACTCCATCTATTGTATGGTCTGAGTAATTGTGGCTATGACCATGAACCCATACAAGAGGTTTAATATCATCACAGCTATGGTTCATAACACAGTAAGCTGAATTTACATCACTGTGCATAAATCTATCGTCTATTATTTCCTCTCTAGGTAGATGATGTGTCATTATAATTATCTTTTTACCAGAATGTGCACGAACTCTATCTCTTAGCCAACTACTTTCTCTGTTGTAAAGTTCTGTAGATTTTTCGGGTGTAAAGAAAGGAATATAGTTATAATCATTCATTCCTCTTCTAACACACCATTTTTCATTTTCCGGAATTGGACTCCATAACGTACATCCAAGAAGAATTGTATTTTCATCTAGTTCAGCTTCTATAAATCTACTTCCAATATCAATGTTTTCATATCTATCTTTTCCAAATTTCCAGTAATCATGGTTTCCTTTAATATAGAAAACATCTTTAAATTTCCTTCTTGTTCTCTTCTTTATATCTTTATAAACTTCTTCATAAGATTCATTTAAACCAAGATCACCGGCAATAAGAAGATAATCTGCTTTTTTAAGTTTCTCTGGTCTAAACTCAGATTGAACTTTATACATTAAGTTCTGAAAACTATATTTTGCAAAAGGAAAACTTATGGAATCTAGAAAGAATGCAATTTTATCCATATCAAATACAATTCCATCATAATAGTATTTACGTGGATATGAATAAAATAGATGTACTTTTTCCATTAACTTAATACATTGATCCAGATTTTTAATGCTAGCAATTTTTGGATTAAATGTATATAGCATGGATTTCTTATCTATCTGTGGTTCAATATCTTTTAATGAATCATATTTAGAACGAATTTCACTTATAATATTGGACATCTCTATATATCGTTTATTGATAAGTGTATTAAAGTATTGTTGATCTTCTTCGGATCTGTTCCATATAACTTTCTTTGTTAAATCATTCATGGAACAATGTAAGTCTGAGATTATGTTAAGTGTCATGTTCTTTTTCTTTCTAAATCATATAAATGTTTATTTAATTTCTTACATATCGTTTCTAGTAATTCAAAATCATCAATCATCGTTATCTTTCCATCTCTTTCCTCTTGTCATATGTGCATAACTATCTTTATACATTTTAAAACTATATCCACAAGAGTCTATAATCTCACACATGTCCCAATATTTCTGTTCATAATCTGGATAATGATCATCACCAGAACTTAATCTAACAAAATCACCTCTCTTTAATGAATCTATTCCATTGTTGCCTTGACAAGAAAGACATTCGAAAAATGTATCTGGATCTAAAAGACGATCCATATCAATATACTTCTTTTCAACAAGTTTAGGAAACACTTTTTTAAATTCGTCTATATCTTTTGTAGTCACTAGGTGAATAATGAATGAACAACTAGAACTATTTGAAACAAAATCGTTTCTAAACATTGTGATCCTTTCTTAAGGGCTTAACCAGTAATGAACATCGTGTATATTTTCAAATATTGCACTAATACCAAGTTCATAATGGTAAACATAATAAAAAGTTTTATTTGAATCAGGATATTGTAGAGATACAATTTTGTACTCTCTATCTCCGTTTAACCAATTCCTTACACATTTCTTAACCATCTATTTTAATCTCCGTAATATCAAAAAAATATTCTTCTTTAAACCAGCATGAACCTACGTTAAGTTCTTTAGATATGTCTTTAATATCTTTTTCAGTTATATTAATCATATCTGACAAAAACTCTGCAGATTCACGTACAGATTTCTCTATATCATCATTAATAATTGTTTGAAAAAGAATATGTAAATCCTCATTTCCATCCTCTATGACGTTTAGGATTTTCTTTTTCATTTTAACACCTCCTGAGTTGTTCAATCTCTGTAAAGTTTAAATTTTTTACTGATTGTGTGTGCTATATCGTCAGGTAAAGGTTTAAACCAGATTCCAACTGTCGTTGTTCCATCTGGATTTTCTGGTGTAAGTTCTGTAAGGCACCTATCATTTATAAATCCATAATCTTGAAGTTCAACAAGATTTAAAGATTTGGCTATATCAACAGCTTTCATTAACTGGTTTTTATTTGGACATTCACAAATTGTTTTTGTAAATATTCCACAAACATATTCATGCCATATACTTTGATTAATATCTACTTTAAACCTATATTCTCCACTCTGTTCCAATACTTCGACAGGATTAGCAACAGAACATCTTTTAAGTAGATTTGTCCAATAAGCCTCACAACAATGTCCAACCATTGCTGCAAGTTTGCCAGCCGTTAAATGCAAGTCTTTACGTATAATAAAAAGTCTTCTCATTCTTAATTCCTTTTTTTATATATGTTAATGTGAAGATTCGGCATCGACAACATGTGGGTCTTTAATATCAGCAAAGTCTGTATCTTCTATGTATATTGGATCAGTGCTTCTTAATTCAAAGCAATAGACAGTCTTACCTTCATCTATTTCTTTACAACATTTTTTAATTCTCGGATAATTATAGCAGTCTTTTTTATCCGTACAATTTTTACAACACTCTAAATATTTATGGATAGAATCTTTTGTAGCAATAAAATCAGATTGTGTATTGTATTTCCATGGACAAATGTAATCTTCATATTTATTAACGTCAAATTTTCTTCTTTTTCCATTCCATAGGTAGAATCTACTATCATCTTTTCTAAGATCTACTGGATCATGTAATTCACAAAAATCAAACTTTTTGGATCTTAGTATAAATTCTAGTATTGTTCTTGGACGGTCTATATTTTTTACCTCCTCATTTGTTAATGAGACAACAAATGAGGAGGAAGAACTATTACTAACAAAATCTGTTCTAAGCATGTTGTTTTACCTTTCTAAACCTCTATGATGTAGTTATAGGCATCTTCAATTATTTTCATATTGTAATCATGTAAAGGATTTCTAATGTATCGTATTCCATCTATTTCCATATCACAGAATTCGTGGCTATGACCATGAATCCATATATCTGGTTTGTTATTTAGAATCTCAAATACATCATTTGAAGCCCAATAAGGATTGAGTTCGTGACCATACATAATAGAGTTTTTTATTAACTCTTTTTTAGGAACGTAATGTGTCACGACAACAATCTTCTTATACATATGTTCACCATTTACAACTACATTTCTATATGTCGAAATTCTATGATTCAAGCATTCTATTGATTGATAGAAAATAGAATTCCATTCTAGGTTAAACATTTTTTCTGGACATTTTGGCTGACCATCTAGTTCAAATTTATATGCTTTTAGGTATTCCTGGAAATCACCAAGAATTTCCGGTTTGAAAGATATATCTTCTAAGCATGTAAACAATGGCATGGATATAAATGCAATACCATGTCTTGAATTCAGCATTTCTGTTGTTATTGTATCAGCTTCTGTGAAGAAATTACCGCTTCCCCATAGATCATGGTTTCCTTGCGTTTGTACAAAATAACAATTTTTTTCGGCACAATAACTCCGTAATATATTTTTACATTTATAATATGATCTACTATTAACTCCAAGATCACCAGCACATACAAAACAATCTACATCAAAGTTAAACTTACTAAAATCTATATTATCATTTTCATCAGAATAATGTATATCCGATACTATATTGATCCTTGTTTTACTCCTCATAACGCATTCCTTTTCGATGAGATTCTATTTTTATAATTAGATAGAATAATAAGAATGCCAATATACAAAGTATAAACATTAGAAGAATGATTGTTCCGAATACAATTGGCGGTATCCACCAATGACTAATCGCAAATAGCATTGTTTTTTTCTCCTTTCAGAATTAACTCTTTGTTTTTCTTGTAGACAATAATCCAACCTATATCATCCACTATACAACTACATCCCCATAAGAAGATGGCAATTTTTAATGAAGGCATATTTAATACAGCAAATCCAAAACCAATACAGCATACAATATTTCTCATAACACTATTTGTATTATCAAAATCTTCTCTTTCCCTTTGTTGCCAAAGTTTAGATTCAAAACACATTAAACATTTACAAACGAAATTGGATATTACACTTTGATACAATAAAGTACCTATTGCAAATATCCAGGGATTATAATATACAAAAGTTAGATACATTCCTAATATAAATGCTAATATAGATTCTGATAACGCCAGTATGGCAAAATATCTAATTGCAAACAACCTTGTTGTTCCTTTCCATATTATTCCAATTAGCAATGATGAGATACAAAACCAAAGGGATTGTATGGAAAGGAACTCTGCAGGTAATGATGAAACTATTTCTTTTTGTATTCTAGCAGATATGTAACAGAATATGAATCCAGTTATACATGATGTTAATATAAGAACACCTTGATTTTTTTGTATTTTAATATTTAGTAGATTTTTGAAATAATCTATTATTCGTCGCACTTATATTCCTTTCGACCGTAAGCATACATATCGTATTCGCCAATTAATTTGGTTATATCATTTAATGAATTAAGACCCCATCTGAGTTGAGTTGCTTTCTTTCTATCTTCCGGACAGGTTTCTCTTCTACAATTTTCTGTACAATCATGCCCCATACAATATTCCATGTTTGGATTATTGCTGAACCAATGATTATAATCTTGATCCCAAAAACATATTCTTTTATGTAATTCATCTATTAATTTCTTTTGTTCTAATATTGGTTTAGCTAGATTTAGAATTTCATCAAGATCTTTTCTAAGAGATTCGTATGTGATTTTACTCATACTATCCCTCCACCTTAATAAATTCATTATTATTGTTCTTCACATAATGCTGTCCAAACCCCAATCCAAGTAAACCATTAGAGTTTTTCGTAAAACAATGCTTACACATGGTTGCCCAAGGTCCATATACTGTCACAGCATCATATAAATCTTCTTTACATTCTTTATGGCAGAAGTCACAATGTCTATCTCCTAGCCATTTTACTTCTTTTGGCATGATGACTTTCCTTTTTGTATATCAAACGGTTCCTTTAATTTTAATATAATACATTTCATTTTATCTAAATATTTATCTACCTTTCTGTTTAAATTCTCAGCTTCTTGAATTAATTTCGATCTATATTTTAAAATCTTTTTCTGAATATCTTCAGTTACTATCATTGGAGTCAATGCTGTATCTTTATCTTCTAAGAAATACGGACATTCATTTCTTATAATGATCCCGTCACAATTACAAACTTTACGTCCAGATTTTTCATTTTTACAATATGCCGTACATTTTGTTCTTGTAGTTTTATATCTTACATAATAACAATCATGGTACTTTTTCATTTTCTCTTCCTTTCTTTTAAGCGGACAGTAATTCAAGATTTTTAAAGTAAGTATCAAACGCTTCTTTATATTCTCTATATTCGGATTTCTTTACTTTACCAGTTATTATAAACTCTACATGTTTTACAAGAAAACCAGATTTTAAAACTCTAACATCTAAATCGTGCATGTAACAAAAACTTTTAACCTTGTTCTCTATAATTTTTAATGGGATAAAGATTCCAACATCCATGCTTATATTCAATTTAAAATTAACCAATGGATTTACTATTTTGTCAATCATTATTCATCCATTTCTGTGATAGTTGTATATAAAACATATATTTTAAATTTTACATCTGGGTGCAGTTTTCTTAGTTTATCAATTTCTTCCTTAGCCTCTTTATAACTTGTGTAACAGTTTAAACCATCCCTAAACAATTCTGAATGGTAATGTTGACTGTAATATTTATACTCTTGATCATTTAGAATAAAGAAGTAATCTTGCATTAGTCTTCTTTCGATTTTTGTTTTAAATCTTTTTCATATCCAACTTTACAACAGTCATGTTCTGGTATTTTATCTATTTCACCAAGGGTCTTTATGGCATGATCAAAATCCCTAAATGTACCTCTTCTCGTATATGCTACAATCTGTCCATTTTCATCTTCAATTAGAACTGCTTTCATTGTTTTTCTCCTTTCTGGATTGACGGATCATAATTCTCTACTTGTATACCATAATCATTTAACGCTTCATTAATATAATCAATTGTAATTTTCTTATCGCTTAATCTAAAAGGTAGAATATCATAAATTACATTACCTTTAATTTCATTACTTTCCAGACCTATAAATATTATATCATTTAATATGTGCATAAAATACAATTTGGTAATTGGAGTTGGAACTCCATTTTGATATCCACCTACAGCTCTATCTATAATATCATTTGTATCATCCAATGTAAATATAACATTGTTATCTATAGTTCCACGAACTTTAAGATGTTTATTTGTACTATCAGCAAGCATATCCATTACTTTTTGTAAATGTTGTGGTTTAATTCTGATCATAAACTTCTTCCTTTCTTGTTTTTAAGTTGAATAAACTAAAATTTTAATTTTTTATGAACTATGTTTAGGACAATTAATTTTAAATTTACACCTTCAAATAAGGAACGTTATTTAGAATTAATGGGAATAGTTCATGATATTTTCAATATACATACGGAATGGTCTTATAAAAACCAAACTTTTAGTAAAGATAAAGCACATAAAGCATTGTATTTAGATTTAAAGAATAGATTTAAAATTCCTTCTTCAATACTTCAAGCAACACGTGATGTTGCTTTAGAAGCAGTTAAATGTGGAAAATTTAAATGTAAAAGACCAGAGTGTAAGTCCAAATACATGACGGTTAGATATAATGATTGCACTATTTCTAGACACGGTCTGAACATGTTCACTTTTTCAACTCTTGATAAAAGAGAAAAAGTCTATATCGAAACACCGAAAGATAAAGATAGAAAAGAAGTATTTTTAAATTGGAAATTTAAGACAGCATCCGTATCTTATTGCAAGAAAACGGATACTTTTTGGTTACATTTACAATTTTTTAAACCAGATCCAGTTCCTGTGGATCCCAAAAAGATTTTAGGTATCGATTTAGGTATTCATAATTTAGTAACAACTTCAAATTCCAAAATCAAATGGAATTCTAAAGAACTTCGTAAACATCAAAGGAAATTTCTATATCTACGATCCAAGTTACAAGCAAAAGGCACTGCCTCCTCAAAAAGACATTTAAAACTCCTTTCAGGAAAGCAGATGCGGTTCAGCAAAGACTTGAATCATGTTATTAGTAAACGACTCGTGAATCTAGACTATGACACATTTGTGGTTGAGGATTTGTCTGGCGTAAGAAACACCAAACACTTTAGCAAAAAAGTCAATAAATGGTTGAGTAATTGGAGTTTTTTCCAGTTACAGAACTTTATTGAATACAAAGCTAAAGCACTTGGTAAAAACTTTGTCAAGGTTAATCCAGCATATACGTCACAAACTTGTTCAAAATGTGGATTTACAAACAAGAAAGCTAGATTCAAAAGTCACTACCATTGCAGTCATTGTGGATTCAAAATTCATGCTGATTACAATGCTGCTATTAATATTAAAAATAGATATTTACAAATTCTCTCTACTATCAAACAAGAAGACCGATCTGTAGAGCAGGTTGTTGTCAACCAACCAATCGTTTCAGACTCTAAAATGCTAGCAATAGCATCTTAGGATTTAGAAACAAGCCATGTTAGCTTCGCTGCATGGTAGTTGACATCTCTAACTATTATTTCACCATCTTTCATACATCATCGTTTTCCTCACTCTCTTTTGTCTACAAGCTCTTCTATTATACCTAATATTTCAGCAACTAGAAAACCTATTGCTAAATATTTCACATTATTCATACCATAGGCAAATACGCATGAACCAATTCTTAAAATTGATTTAGATATACTAACAATTAAATGACCAAATGAGTTCATAATGATTTTTCCTTTCTTTTTATTTGAATCCACAAGGCTTTATCCGGCATTCTCTTTTGTTGTTCATTTCTATATTTTTCAGCATCTTTTAATCTATCAAAAGTATTACAGATTACTGTGAAGATTTTCATTTCATCATTTTCTGTTTTATAATCATCATATCCTACATGATATTCATATTCATTATTCATTTCCATTATTTAATGCCTCTTCTATTTTTGTCAAAGTATAAGATAGAGATTTTTCTAATTTAGTAAGACTCTCTAATTGTCTTTTTGTATCTTTATATTCAGCATTACAATATTCTTTAATTCTACTAAGAAATTGATTACGAATATATTCGACAGTTTCTTCATCATATTCAAATATATTTGGTTTCATGTCCATTTTCTCAAAGAATGGACACATAGAATTTTCTAGCCCATGATTACACCAACATTCTCTTGTTGGACAATCTGTATTTTGGCACCAATAAGTTTTACCAAAATCATCAAAATCACTTTCAAACCATTTACAACGATAAAGTTCAATTTTCACCATTTTATTTGCTCTCTTACTATTAGACACATTGAATATTCTATTCCAGGTTTATAAACAAGATCTTTTCCTAATTCTCTACATTTATCATAGCATTCTCTAGGTTCATAAACAATATTCTTATTGTATATGTTTAAAATGACATTTGTAAATACCTCTGGAACCATAAAATTAATCATTAATTTAGTTTGCCACCTATATATTCTTACAGAACGAAATGTACCACATACAGGTGCTCCAGAATCTAATCTACTTGTAAGATGAATTTCAATTTTTTTTGTATATAAACGATTAATAATTGGTAAGTTTATCAATATGGAATCTATAATATTCCTTTTTGGAATAATTCCGTATTTCATTCCATCACAATGCAAGTATCCCATTTTTATGCTCCTTTACATTGTATATGAGTAAAGAATTCATTTCTCATTTCATCTTGATTATATTCTAACTTATCTTTCTCACCATAATAATATGCCCTATTTTCTTTCTTATTATAATCATTTCCATTATATGGAACATAAACATCTAATTCATCAAAAGAATTAATATATATGCAAAAACATACTGGCATATCTGAATCATCACCTGCTGCTACCCATCTAACAGCAATATTATTAACACTATCGTAACCAGCTCTGAATCCAGGAGTTCTAAATTGTTCATCTTCATCATTCATATCTTCACAATCTGTATAATTTTCACAACCGAATCTTACTCCAAAACGTTTTAGATTAGATTGTGTTTGATCATTCCATATAAAAGCATACAATCCGTAAACAGGTTCATTATCTTCTATTATTTTAAAATCATCTATTCTTTTCTTTAATTCATCTATTGATACACCTAACTTGACTTTGTTGATAATCATTGTTTTCCTTTCAGGTTAAGTTCAAATTTCTTTTATTAGAAACTTTTCTTAAAGTCATAATACCATCACCATCAAATTCCATACACATGTGTAGTCGATTCATAGCTTTTAAATCTATTGGTAATAAGCAATTATTATGTCTAATAACGGCAATATCTCCAGGCTTAGTTGGTAAACCTTTTATTAACCTATAAAAGATACTCATTTATCCTCTCCTTTCTCCATAAGTTCTAAATGGTATTTGTAAAGTCTATTCTGTATTTCTAATAACTCTTCATTATTTTCAAATTTTAATGCTGGTACAAAACTCATACAAAACATCATAGTAATAGCAGCCATAACATTAGCAGGAGATCCACTAATTTGTTTTTTAATATCACTTGTTACATTCTTGTCATAAACATTTTTAATTATTTCCCATCTAACATCTGTAGGATTCATGTCTTCAAGTTCCATTTTTATTTTCTCCTTCCTTGTACTTCTTAAATAAATAGATTACATACTCTAATACATATACAGCATACTTGTATTCTGGATGTCTCATATCTTTTACAGCACATACTAATTTAGCTTCATCTAGATCATCATACAATTTCAATTTTCTTATTTGTCTAGGATCATTTATATCTATAGAGTTTGCTGTTTCCTCTGTTAGAACAGCATACTTCATAACAAGTGATTCTTCTTTTGCCATCGTTTTCCTTTCTGTTTACGGATCATATCCATCATAATCATATCTAAATGGTCTATCCTTAGATTTTCTTAATTCATCATACTTCTTCTTTAATTCTCTTTTACTTTCATTATCTGATCTAGATTGATAAATTAATATTTCTATTATCTCATCTAATTTTTCACAGACAAGATCTAACTTACATGAAATTTCATTTTCTGTCATCGTGTGCTAATCCTTTAAATATTGAGCATACAAGATCTTGTTTCTGTTTTTCAATAAGCTGTATAATATCTTTCTTAATGGCATCTCTATCTAAATTAATAGAATAGAAATCTAATATGTGATCTATCTCTTTAGAAAGTTCATTTTGATCCATCTCTGTTTATCTCCTTTAGAATAATCTATGAACAATTGTAATGTCACTAGCATCATTTACATCCATATGAACATATGCTGTCTCATTAGAAATTTGATATTGATTTATTTCATGTACTAATGGAAGATCATTCAAGAATATTCCTCTATATTTACTATACTCTGGTTGTTCTTCATTATAACGAATTACTCCGATAATAATGAACCATGATTTTTCCATTTTATTAAGAAGTGAAGGTTTATCTATGTAAACAATATCTCCAATTTTATACTTTTTGTTCATTTCTTCTATTCTCCCAATATTTTGAATATTCACATCCACTACAGCCTATAAAATGTCTCCTTGTACATTCTTGACATTCTTTTGGTGCTTTACTCATTGTTTCTAAATATGTTTCCATAATTTCGTCATAAGTGTTCATGACTAACCTTTCTGTTTTAACTTATTCGCTAAATATTTCTGTCTCTCTATATCTGGATCTTTTCTCATAAGACGTTTCATTTTAGTTTCATATACGAGCTCATATGGATTTATATTGCCATAACTTATCCTAATTGATAGTGCTTCATTCTTACCAAAAAGGCTAACACTATAAGTGTCATTTTTGGATTTATATGTAATAATTCCCCACTTTTCAGTATTCCTATCCATATGAACACATACAATATCACCAACATCATATACTGGTTTTATTGTCCGTCTAATTTCTTCTTTTTCAACTATTTTCATTGTTTACTCCTTTCTAAAAGTGTAAAGCATTTGGACGCAACAAATCAATATGCTCTAGTTTGTCTATGACTGGTCTAGAATATATACGAATACCACTATAATTATCATTGATATCTAAAGCCGTAAACATATCTGGGCTATTTCCTTTTATTTCAATATTATTATTTCTTTTATTTAGAAGTTTATCTATATATTTTTGTAAACCTTTTCTATCTTTGGTAATGTTTTGGGAGAGTCTTGTAGGACCTCTCCCAAACCATTCCACTATGTAAACAACTTTTAGTTCATTCATTCCATTCTCCTATTTTTTATGTGACAGGAATTCATTAACTTTCTTTAAAATAAATTCACCCCATATCTTTTCAGTATTATATAAATCAAAATAACTTTGAATATGACTATTAATTCTATCTGCAATTGATTTATAATCTGATTTATCTGCTAATGTAATACAATCTTTGAATTTACTAAATTTACTATAAGGAATCGTTACTGTGCTCATAACATCCCTATTTGGAATCATAAGTGATCTATAAACATCTTTTGGATAATCTAATCCTGCGAGAACATTACCAACGAATGAAGATCCATCTGAACATTTCTCACCAAGTAATATGATAATTTTTACATCATACCATTCATTTGATGTTATAGACTCTCTATAAACTGGAGTAAACCTAATAACATATCCTGATTTTAATTCATCCCATTCCATAAACGACTTCAAGATTATTCATTTAATAACTCGTTTCTGGTTCAAATGAATCCGGTTTTTCAACGTCGCAACAACTACATTTAGTTACAAAATAAGATCCACTAAGACCACCATAACAACAACGTACCCAATTATGATGTCCTCTAATTTTACAAATCATTTTTTTAATCCATTTTATCATTGTTCATTCCTTTCTTGATCTTCTTTTGTTATTTCATACAACATATATCCAAAATCTACTGGAATAGCATATTCTGGAGCATAGCCTTTAATAATCTGAAGTAAATGTACAGCCATTTCTTTAAGATGTTTTGTCTTAACTCTTACCTGCACCATAGGCGGTATTTGAATATCATTCTGTTTTTCTGTAGAATTATTTTCTTTCTTTATCTTATCTTGATATTCTGGATCATTATATCTAGGATATACTACCATGTGTTTTGCTAAACATTCTTGACAATATCTTGTTGTATTATTTATCTGTTCCAAATAGAATTTCGTTATTTCTTCATATGGACACATTTTATTTTGACTATCTGAACGATATTTCTTTGGCATTTCCGGTGCTGGATCAAGATGATCTGTATTCATTGTTTTTTACTCCTTTCTAATAGCAACTTATTTTAATACTTCAGCAAAGTTATCAAATTTAATTATATCTGGTGACATATATATTACCTCATATAATAATACATGTTCAAGAAATTTTCCAATTGGTGCCATAGTTTTTGAAAATGCTGAATCTGGCACGGCAATTATTTTTTTATAGTTAAATAAATCCGTAGATTCCGGATTATATATTTTATATCGTTCTAGAAATTCTTTAACGGAAAATGTATATCTTGTTTTATCTAATACATAAGTATTTATGTATTGTAGTATTTTATTACTTTCCCAAGCATTGTAAATATTATCTTTAAGCACTTGTAACGTAGCATCATCTTTAAATGCTATTGCGTACATTGCTTACTCCTTTTTTTTGATCTTCTTTTATTATATGGTGTTATTATACCTTTTTCTATATCTATCAGACATACAGCTTTAAAAGTATTAACACTAACTATTTCGAATATTCTATGATCACATCTTGGACTTTCATGTAACTCTTTAAGATCATGAATAATCTTATCTTTATTTGAAAGTAAATATTGTTGCAGTTTTGCTAAGTCTTTATCTTTGACAACTTCATACCCATACCAATATGAATCATCTGTCACACTTTCAATTAATCTATCTTTATGCTGTACATTTATAAAAAACATTGGTTCATCTAGCCAAATAGGATGACCTCCTTTTGGGTGAGGTTTATGAAATCTCCTAGTCAGCAAGTTAATTGCACCAAGATTATAATCTTTATCTATATCTCCAGGTAATGTTACGAAATAAAGGTCTTCTTTTTTCATTCTTACTCCTTTGAGTCCAAATCATAAACTGGGCAACTTTGGTCAGTTTCTATATTTCTAACTCTCATAACCTCAGGCATGTGCCAGACATCTATAAAATTGTTATAATCTAATACATTAATAGGCTTGAACCAATCAGAACGTTCACAGAATGAACAGTTCCAATATTTACCATCTACAGAAATATATGCCGACATGCGTGAACTTTCACATGGTTCACAACAATCTATTAATTCTTCGTGTCCAAGTTCCTTTAAGACCTTTGCTGCGGTCTTTGCTGAACAACTATCAAATCCAAAACCGATATTGTTTTCCATACAAAATGTCATAATTTTCTTATATGTATCCAAATGAATTTTGCAATCCATCTTACCTGCTCTACCAACAGGCTTGATTCTTAGAAAAACAATATTTCTTAATCCAGCAACTTTCTTTTCTTTAATATCTTTAAGAACATCCCAAATATGTGCCAACTGGATTGGATCTTCACTTAAAACAATATGCATGTTTACATGAAGTTTAAATTTAGATCCTTCATACATCTTTTTAATTGTATCATAACACAATTGCTTATTGCCTTCATAACAAGATACAGCAACAGCACCACAATATTTAGATGTAACTTCTAATATCTCATCATTTAAATCTGCACCACTTAATGTATAATTTGGAATAACATCATTCTCATAACAATATTCTAGCATTTTTGGGAAATCTGGATTTGTTTGAACTCCAGTGATTCCAAACGCTATACTATACAAACATTTTGGCATCGAATCAAATATTTTCTTAAATGTTTCAAAACTCATGTTCGTCGGAGGTTTATCACTATTATTCTTATAACAAAACTTGCAGTTATGTCCTCCAACTTTTGGACATCCGTTTACTGATATTTCCAAATCCAGAATTTCTGGACCTAAATTACAATATTTTGGCTCATCCTTTACATCATGTCCAAATCTAATTGTGAATCCAGTTATTTTGTTAAAGAAACAATGATAATCATAATTTCCATTCCATGTATATTTAAACCAATGTGTATCCACAACATTCCAATCTACATCTTTTACAGAATATTTATGAAATCTAAAAACAGGCTCTTTATTTACAAAAGCATGCGTAATTGGTAATAGAAGTTGAAGTTCAAAAGATTTGAACATTGGATGTTTACTAGCTCTACTTATTAAATCGTTAAATACCTCACGATATGTAATATTTGAATTTGGAATTGTTAACTCTGTCATTGTTGATTCCTTTCTTTTTAGAAAAAACGCGTGGTAAGTAGACGTCTGGAACTTAAGGAGGTGGTTAGTTCTCCATTCCAGACGTCTACTAACTCCACATCGCACCCACGACATGAAGTTAAGAAATGAACTTCGCGCCCAACTCTAAAACGCAAAATTAATTTCTTAGTACCACATCTATTAATATATATAGAGTTCGAGTGATATCTACTATTGATCCATGTTCCAGAGTGATTGCTTTTCGTCTTTTGTCTGTTCATATTTTTCTTCCGAATTTGAAATTTCTTTCTCAGATTCGGAATTAGATTCAGACTCAGATTCATTGAAGAACTTTCCATGCATGACATCATCCAGCATTTTGAGTAGAACTTCTCTATCTACCATAGTCTCAGCAAGTTTAAGCATGGCAGTTATTTCTGAATTGAAAAGGTCACACAGACTGTAGATTAACTTCCATGGAAATTCTTTCTTCGTTTCATCACAGAATCTAATGAGAATATTTATGTGATCACCAAGTACCTTCATAAGTATTATCTTTGTTAGTATGTGATCATATGTTTTCGGATCTTTATCTTTGTCTTTCTGTATGGCATTGTATACGTTCATGCATATTGTTTTATGTGCTTCTGTCTCTATTGCAGTTGTTACCTGCATTATTATATTTTTCTCCTCTTGGGAGATATCTGGTTTCTTTTCTTCCATTCTCTTTCTCCTTTCTTTGGTTTAAATAGATATGGAATGACTAGATTACATTATTTAATATATATAGATAAAAAATTATTTTTTAAATAAATTAAAATACAATATTATGCTAATAAAAAAATACAGTTTTCTAACAGAAGCATTTCTTTCTGATTATAACCATAATACTTATGGAGAATTTAAGTTTCTTTTTAGTGGAAATGATCTTAATCAGATCCTAAATAGGATTAAGAACGAAGGATATGTATTTAAATACTTTTCCAAAAAACGTGGAAAGGTAAGTTCTGCGTATTTCTTTAGTCCAGATAAGACAAAACTTGTTAGAGTAAGTGATCATTGGTCTAAATCCAATATAGATGGAATTAATGAATGTGGTCAAATTGGAAATTGTATCTGGATTCTTACATCAACAAATAATTTCAAGAATAAAGATAGATGGCAAGTTGGGATTATAGATATAATAAGATTGAAAAAATTATAAAAACACAATTAAAGAGATTTTAGTATGAGAAGAGAATATAATTTTTTAACTCTACATGAAGCTACTGGTACATTGCTTGGTAGAGGTGCTAAACAAGCTGGAATGTCATTAGATGATTTTGCAAGATTACTTTCTGGAAAAGTTAAGACTGTAGAAAAAGGTGGAAGAATTCATATGCTACCTTCAACAGATAAAGGAAGGTGGCATAACTTCTTTGGATCTTTACTTTCTGGTTCTGCTAGGAAAAAACAAGCTGCAGCAGATGAAGTCAGAGGAAGTGTTGATCAAGCTACAAAAAAAGCACGTGAAGCTATACGAGATTTACATGGAGCTAGACGTAGAGGAGTAATAGGAATTGGAGACGCTGCCGCGCATGCAGATGGTATAGATATAGTAAAAAGCACCGGAAAACAAGCTCGTGCACAAGTAAAGCAGGGTGAAAAAATGGCAGCGCAAGCAGCAGAGGAATATGGAAGCGCTGCTAATCAAGCAAGAGAAATTGCTGCACAATTAGGAACTGCTTCTAAAACGCCTTTGCCACGAAGTGCTGTACTGGCAAAATCACAGCTATCTGATACATTACAGAAACTTAAAGCTAGTTTAGAAAATCCTAGCACAACGCCAGAGGAAAAGCGTAGGCTTATAGCACAAGCAAGAAAACTCAAAGCTAAATTTAATCTTTCAAATGCTCAAATAGAAGCTGAAGTTGCTAATGCTGGTTTACCTGCTGATATTGGTATTGTATTAAAGAGTTCTAATGAAAAAATGGTGTCTGCAGCAGATGCAGCAAAAGAAGCATTTGATTCTGGTACTCTTAAAGCTGATGCAATTACTGCATATAAAGATAGTCCTAGTTGGTTAGGTAAGCTTTTTGGTCGTGGTAAATAATAATGTATAATCTAAATCCAATTCTACTTCTAGAAGATAAACTTCTAAGGAAATTCGGAAGATTTATGCGTGATGACTGGAGACATACAAAAGAGCATTTATTTGGATTTGGCAAAGGTGGAAGATATATAAAGAAAGGTACGAAATTTACAAGTTCCCATCATCTAAATCCTTCAGATCTAGTATTTAATACACAAGCATTAGCTGGATATGAAAATCCAAATATGAGTCTCCGTAAACTTGGAAAATTACGTGATAAAATTTCTGATTTTGCTAATACTGAACAAAATTGGCATAGCTCTAGAAATGAACTTATGGATGAGTTAAGATCCAAAGGAACTGCTATTAAAGATAGTTTTGGCAGAGGTATGAGCAAACTTAAAAAGAAAGCCAAAAAAACAGGAAAAGGAATTAAAAATACAACTATATCAGCAACAAAAGGTACTGCTAACGCTATTGGTACAACTGCTGGACTAGTTGGTCTCGGTGGTATTGGATTATATAATATGACAACGGATTAAAGGAATTTAGATTATGATAAAATATAGTTTTTTATTAACGGAAGCTGGCAAATTAAAGACAGCGGTAGATATAGCGATGGCAAAAACTGGTACGAAAGTAGCAGAAGCTGGTAAAAAAATAGTACAAAAACCAGCACTAAAAACCGCTCTAGATGTTGCAAATCAAAGAGCGGATGCTATGATTGCAGCACAACGAAAACCAGTAGTGCTTAAACCAATTAGAAGGACTCCTGCTCCAGTTCCAACTCCTCCTGTTACTCCAGTAGCACCTACTGCTCAGACTCCTGGTAGAATGAAACTTAAACCAATTAAAAAACCTGTTCCTCCAGCAGCACCTGCCGCTCCGACTCCAAGAACTCAAGATCAGATAATGTCTGATATTACAAATTGGAATAAAAAGAACGCTGCAAGTACAACAGCAGCTCCAAATCCAGCGGCAAGTGGCAAGACTCTTGCTCCTGGAATTACTGAAAGGACATATAGAAGACCTCCTCCTAGTAAACCAGTGACACCAATAACACCAATGACTCCAGAAGCAAAAGCTGCACAAGCACAAAGACAACAAGCCGTAAAAGATAAGATGGGCGTTGGTGAAACGTTCAAGAAACAAAAAGAAGAAGAAATAAGACTAGCTAGACAGAAAAAAGCTGAAGCACTTAGAGCTAAAAAAGCTAGAGGTGAAACCATGAAAAAGATTGGATCCACAGCCTGGAGCGGAACTAAAAAGACTCTAGGTTATACTGCTGCTGGATTAGGTGGTGCTGGCGTTTTAGCATATAATTCTCTACAACCAAATAGTAAATAGTTCTCAAACTATTCCTTTGTATGATAGAATAAATAATATTATTCATTCTAAACAAAGGAATAGTTATGAAAAATATAGCACGATATGTGCTATGCTTTCTAACATTAACATCCTTTGGAAAATCTAATGCAGCTGAAATTACAGATGTTTATGATCTAAAGCTAGCACTAAATATACCAAGAATCTATAACAACAATAGTTCTCTTGGATATAGAAAATACCAGAGACAGAAAATCACTGGTTACATGTATGTCACTTATACAGATAGTGACTCTAACGCAATAATAGAAATAGATCAGCTCGTAAATAAAACACATAAGATTAATGGTAAGAACATTACTTATAAATGCAGAGTAAACGATGATGTTTTATTTAGACGCTGGGTTTACGTTGGAGATAATAAAACGAAGAAGTTTGAGACTCCAAGTGTGGTATTCTATCTCGAAGCTGAACCGAGTTATAATATTGGCGAAGTAGATGAAGAAACATCTCTATATGTTACAATAGCCGGAGCTGGAAAATCTACAACAAAGAAAATTAAAGGATGTAGAGTTCCAGATAAACTCAAAGGTTATGTTACAGGAACACTTGGATGTGGCTGTAGAGCATATGGACATGTTTCTCCTACGCGTTTAATTGGACCATGTTCGGCATATTATTCAAGTGTTACTGATGTTGCTTCTGTATATGGTACATGGACAGCGACCTTAAATACAAAGTATAGCAGAAAAGGTCAACTTTGCATTATTAGATAATTCTAATAAACTATCTCTACTAATAATATCCACATTCTAATTAAATTTAGAGTGTGGATATTGTTTTGTTAAATTTTCCATCTATAAGTCCATAATCATTGGACTTCATTTTATTTATACTATAATATTTAATATACTCTTTTATAGTGTAAACAAATTGACCAAATGTTATATTATCTAGTGATTTTGCTAGATCATATATCTTTTCTGGAATTTCTGATCTAATATTATAATTTTTAGATATTCTGGATATGATTTCTAGGAAGTCCGTAGTTTTCATTATATCAGATAGAAGTGTCCTATCTGTATAATCTATGCCATATTTAATTCCAAAATAATTATCGACAAGTTGAACAATTTTATTATCTATTGCTTTTGGACAAAGCAATATAAACTCATTTAAAAAACTATATGTTTTCATTAGATATTATTTTTCTTTAGATTTTTTATCATCTTTACCGATAATCTTTTTCATAATTCTTTTAATCTTAGAATTACCATCTTTATCTGTCTTTGTACGATAAATATGGCTAACTCCATTTTTACTATCTTCTTCTTTTTTTCCAGACTTCCAATATCTATATCCAAATTGATGAGCATTCTTTGCTGTTCTTGTTATAGTTTGGTTATTCTCAAATAGAAATGAATATTGTATCATGTTTTTATCCATCTTTTAAATTTATTTAAAAAATCGATAAATTGACTCCCGTTGTAGATTTTTTCTACAACGGGAGTCTGAATAATTTATCTAATTAGATAAATTACTTTACGAACTCTTTTTTCAGATATTCGTAAACATCCTTGTCCATATTTGACTTAGCCTTTTCAACCTCTGTAGCGTTAGCTGGCTTAAATACAGTTAGGAAGCCATCAATAAATCCACTTGCTGCAGCTCGGGTAAGTTCTTCTACACCCTTAGCCTTCGGATACTTCTTATCGAAAATGTAGTCAATGCCTGTACATGCTGTCTTAACTCCAGTTGCAATAAGAGTTGCCTGAATATCACTAATTTTTCCAGCTGTCTTAAGTTCCTCTATGTATTTATTAGCAACGGGAACCCAACAATCTGTGAAAGACTGGTCTTTCTCAGGAACGCATTCCCTGACTTTTCCCATAATATCACAAATTGCATTTCTTGATGTATCATCAATCTTTGCCATGTTTGCTACTGTACCAGCAGCAACACCAACAGATGTAGATACAGCTTTCATTGTATCAACGGTTGGAACATCTTTGCAACCAGTAATAATAATGGACATGCCAGCGAGAGCTGTCATAATAATTTTCTTCATTTTTTACTCCTTAATTTATTTTAGTTTTGGATATTATCCATACTTTTTATTATGGATCTAGTTTTTAAAATCTAATATTGTTAGAGTATTAGACATTCAGTTTCTAACAAAAATAAAAATCAAATATATGAAAATGCTAATGTACAAAATATTAGAAATTATATTCGATCCAATTTTTTCTATCTATTGGATATCTGCACTTCTGTGGTTTTTTCTTCAATGGTAAACTCGGATTGAATCGGGTCGATTTTTAAAAATTAAATTTTTTTAACTAAAATAGATTTTATCTATTTTATAATTAAGAAGAAATCTATAACAATTTTTTATTCTTAAAAATAAAATATCTATTTAAATACATTTAAATAGATTTTACATAGAATAAATAGATTTCTATTTTAATTTATTTTTTCGAGAGGTTCGACCCTATTAGTTATTTTCTTATTACAAATCGGACATTTCTTATACAGACCCTTCAGTCTTAATCTCATTATAGATCTTTTAATAAGATTGTTCTGGTTTCTTAAAATAATAGATTTATTTAACATCTGAATAAATTTTAAAATTATTTACATTTTAAATATATTCCAGAGGATTAGATTAGATGAATTACCAATTTCCCTTAATGAATTTGGTCACTCGTGGACATCTTAAAGTAAGAAATCCAATAGGGACACAAAAATTCATAGAGCAGTTAGATAATGATTCTTGTAAAACTATCCTAGAAAATTTATTGTTCGTAAATGATTCTAGAGTATGTACAAGAATGTTGGAAGATATACAAGAATCTTATGAGTTAAAGAATGATACGCGACATTTTGTAAGCGAACATACTCTTAATAAGGAACGTGATAAAGTTCTTCTTAAAGAAGATAGTGATGATTATAGTGTAGATGCTATGTCTATTGGAAAAGATATTGCTGATGATGTAAGATCATTTTTAAAATATCTAAAATATGCCGGAATTGCTGGAGCAGCATTTGCACTTCTGAGATATCCTCCAGAAAAAAGACAAGAGCTTTTAAAGAATTTAAAAGAGTATCATAGCAAAGTATATGATATGTTAATTGCCTCTCCAGTTTTCAAAAAAATATTACCGGAAGAAGCTGGATTTAGTGGTCGTATGGCTAAGACATTCTGGACTCTAAATAAAAGTCATCTGAAACCATCAGATAAGATGTATATACATAAAGTCGGACATGGAATAGCTAATGCTGCATTGATTGCTGCTGGTATTACAGGTGCTATTATAGGAATAAATATAGCATACAAAGAATTTTTCTCTCAAGAAGCTAGACAATGCAAAGGTAAAACTGGTAAAAATAGAACAATCTGCATGTGTAATGCTATTATTACAGCTGCAGAGAAAGCAAAAGCTAAATCAGAAGATGCACTTCTTAAATGTGATGCTGCAAAAGATCCACAAGAGTGCAGATATAAACTTAAGTGCGAAATTCGTTCTTGGATGAAAAAGATAGAAGAACAAAAAAGGAAATTAGCCAGACTTGAAATGGTTAACAATAACGCTTATGCTAAGAAACCAGAGAATACATCTCCAATTAATGTTTCCCCTGCATATGCACCTTTTAGTGAACCAGAAGCAACTCAACCAAAGAAAAAGCCAGCATCCAAACCGACACAGCAAAAACCAGTTCCACAAGATCCTATAAAAGCTGGAGATCCTTTTGCTAATAACATGGATATTGAGGAAACAGATCCAAATCAACCTCATAATCCATTTGCGTAAGTAAAACCACTACTACATTTCTGTAGTAGTGGTTTGAATGCGAATTTCTTCTTACATTACAAACTTATTGGATCCAGTATTCAGATCAAGCCCTGTAATGTTGGACTTATACCCATTAACAATTTCAGCATCAATATCAGATTCATCAATCTTCAACATGATAATAGAACTAGACAACTCTAGATCATCATGTTTAACTTGCTGGGAAAATGGAAATGGTGGAATAAAGGCAATTGCTGCTCCGCGTCCAGTCATTTGAATATTAAAAATTCTAGCATGCTTTAGAATTATCTTATCCGTATCTTGTGCCTGGACTTTTCCATCAGCGGAAACAATATCACAATCATCCTGCGAACCCATAATAAATTCGCCACCGATTGTTCTAACCATTACTACTTTTTCTTTCATTTGATTCTCCTTTAAAGTGTGTTAATACACAGATATCATATTATGTTCAATATTATATATTACTAATCTTTTTGATTAATAAAATAAAAAGGTTTTCTAAATATGCTTACATGTAAAACAATGTTGAAAAATATTTCAACTGGACAATCAGCAATCCCATTAAAATATCTTTTAGCTGGTCTAGAAAAAGATTTTTCTGAGTTAAGGTCTGATATACAACTTATGTATCTTGAGCCAAAACTTATGACTATAACAATGTATTATAAAGCTCCATCTAAAACTGTTCCAGGACTTAAATATGATGTTGTTTTAGAGTTTCATGGAAATAGACTTGTAAAAATTAACGCTGACACACCATTTAAAGTATATTGTAATAGTCCGTCTTTTTATTTTAGATATGCAAACACATTTAAAAACCACAACTCTTTATTGTATGTTGAGAAATATCCAGCAATGGTTGAGGATGAAGCGAAAGTTAGAAATCCAACAAAGGTGAGTGGTTTTGATAAATATGTATATTCTTGTCTTAGATTGAGTATGCTAGATACCATAGAAAACCTAAGACAGACACAATATATGCAAAATCCTCCGGAAGTGGAAACCTTCAATAAAAAAAGATTTGAATATCTTAAATACCAGAAATTGAAAAAGATTTCCCAAGACGGTATTATTGTATAAAAAAATTAAGCAAAAAAAGGACCTCGTATTACTACGAAGCCCTCTTCAGAACTGTCTTGCTATATGTATTACACGTGAACGGGACAGAGTGCCGCAGACGTGAGACAGTTAATAGCGTGGTTCTTGCCAACCCCATTGGGGAGACTGGTCAAGGTGACCATTACGCGTGCCGACGTAGGTGACGTCCGTTTCAGTGTAACGGTTCCGATTTCCACGGAATCCATCAACGCCGAACCGTTGTCCGAGCCAGGATCCTTGCTGATCTCGAACATGTGTTCCTCGCCTTCGACTTGGGAAACAAAATTGCTCCCCTTAAGGAAGTCACGAATATCACGCATTCCGAGCTTGATCTGATTCAGCTCCTCATCCACCACAACATCCTGCTGATTGAGGAACTTCTGCAAGATATAACTGGGAATGCGATCCAACGTGCTCATCGTCACGCCAGTGCGCTTATATGTATACGGACCCTTTCCAGGTTGCATCCAGCCATTCAAACGCTTCGCAAACCCATCTTCGTTAGGTCCATCGAAGTAAGTGATCTGGAACTGGACTTTACGCGTATCTCCCGGAAACTTGATCCAAGGGCAGCGAGTGTCCGTGAAGTGCATGACGTAGGCAACGGGATTGTCTTCATCGTCGAAAATGACGGCGTAAGGGTCTCCCGGAAGCTTTTCCATCATCCAACCGCGACGGACAAGATCACCGAGGTCTTCACTCTCGATAGCGAGGTTTGTGAATTCCTCAATGGTGTCACTGAAGTCGCTGAAATACATATCAGCCTTCTTGGCGAAGATGTTTTCAGACACCCTCTTCAGGGTAATCTCATCTTTGTCTCTATGTATGAGGCTGCACGCAGTCAACAGAGAGAGTTTCTCCGCATCCTTTGCTGCATCCTTGACTATCTGTTCAGTCAGCTGCTTGGATCCGTCCATGAACGGAAGAACCCATGACAGCGTCTCATCGCTCCATGTCTTCATTTTGGCTTTTCCTTTTTTGTCGACTACCAAAAATAAAAATTGTGAGACCTTAACGTGAAACGGTCACGTAAGGAATTATGGAATCACTCCATTGCAACTGTGCATCTCACAAAGTTACGTTTGGTAATCTAGATTATAATATATATAAGAAATGATAGACATTTAATGTTATCTATATTCTAAAGCTTAAATTAAAATCGGATAATTCAAATCCTTAATAAACTATAATATAGTTATTTAGTTTATATCTCTAAATGGATAAAGGATTATGATATTTCCTTCAGTAGACAATTTCCTGAGAATTTTTAACTTCTACCAGTTAAACAGCATTAGATATTGCAAACAACTCAGCCAAAAAGTTTCTCTTAGATTCAATACAATAGATAAATACTTTGAATCCCTCAATTATGATTATCCAGATGGTCAGCCAGGATTGATATTCCCAAAGCATAAGGATGAAATCCTCCAGGCAATTAACTCTAGATTAGATATAAGTAAATATTTTAATGGAGCTGGTTTTCCTGGATCATATTCCTTTAATACTATAGACTGCTATATGTTCAAGAGTATTATTCTTGATTGGGCTGGAACAATTAAGACTTTTCAAGATACAACAGCACAATGTACAAACGCGTATAGTCTATCCAGTGATGAGGTAGATAAAGCAATTAGAGGATTTGGAATAGACTTTATTAATAGTAGAACAGTAGCATCACTTAATAGAAGACAAACGTTTTTATTGAATATGTGTGATCTTTATAAAATAAAGGGTTCACCAGATTCTATTGTAAAGGCATTAAACATTATTGGTCTTGAAGATTGTTATATTACAGAAGCTTGGGTATATCCTACCAGAGATGGACGAGAAAACGTAGAAATTAAATGGATTCCAATAAAAAGACCAAATGAACTTGTAGAAACTTCTACATCTGGTCAATACATCGATCAGAATGAAGGTATTGATGAAGAATATTGGGAATGGGGCAAATTTAACTCTAAACTAGATGAAATTAAAGAGTGTCATTGGTTCTATAAGAAATGGGAAATTGTTAAGTTAAACTGGAATCAGGGTTTAACAAAGAAGGATAAGAACTATACATACATGCATCTTCCTTCTCTAACGCCATACTTTAATGTCAAAATTAAGTTTAGCAATAATGATCATACAACTACATTAAGAATGATTAACAGACTTGCTAAACAGCAGATAGTAGATTTTCTATCTGGTGTAAAACCAAAGAAAGATGTTATAATTGGAAATTCCAATCTAAATACGAGCTTTCTGGCAGTTTGGCAAGGCTTTCTTTACATGCTCGTAATGTATGCAGATTATCTTAGATTTAATGATCTGAGACATTATACTACTAGATTTGGGTTTACTGGACTAGATACAAGTGATATCGTCGGTCCAAATAAGTTCTTAGAGTTAGCATATAGAATATACACGTTTATTAATAAAATAGAAGATCCAAGCAAGAAACAGATTTATCAAAAGACTTTGGAACATTATGTCTTAACTGCCGTACCAGTTGGATATTGTAGTTATGACGAATTAGAGTATTGGTGGCTTACAAAGAAACACGAAAAAGTAGATTCTGAAAATGGTCTGGATGGAATTAGATCTATTATAAAAATTAGTAATTATCAATTACATGCCAATGGAAAATATATAGAGATATTCTGGAATGAGCCACATAACTATGGATATTATGATATACAAGTTTGCTTAGATGAAGGAAACGTATATACAAATTGGACTACAATAGAGGAAAATTGTAAAGTTTCAAGTCAATCTATGCAGAGAATTATTGATGCTAGATATGATGAAGCTAAAATTCCTGTGGAAGATGCTAGAGAAAGAATTAGAATTGTCCATTATCATACACCAGAGAACATTCCAACAATTTTTTATCAAAAGCCATTTTATCTCGGAAGTTTTACGAATAGTACAGATCTAGACATGATCTATTATTATTCAGACTTTTTAATGCACGATTTACATTTTCAGAATAATCCAATATACAATATATTTAAAAGCTCTACATACGGTGTCCAAAGTTCTATTCCGGAATCTGAACTTATAGAAAATTATAATAGTTATCTAAAAAATCTTCCTTTCAGAAATACAGATAGGGATTTTAGATATGCTACATTTATGAATAGCTTTCTAAAATATCCAACATCACTCTTTAGAGAAGATAAAGATATTATTAAAGAAACTGCGCTTAGAAAATATATCACAGACATTACGTTTAACTATAAAGATTTTATAACACACGATGGTGAAAAACTTAATTATGTAAACATTGGAAATAGATATCCACAGAATAAGAAGTGGAATTGGGCTATTAGTTATGGGAAAAATAAGAATACAACATATTTCTTTTTAAACTACGAAGGAACAAAATGGCTCAGAATTAAAAGCCGTAATCTTGTAATAGATAACAACATAAATTTAGATACAGAGATCTTTACGGAAAATGATTATGGAATCCCAGTTTATAAAAATGGAAATCTATATATCCATGTTTCTAAGAATGATGGTCAAAACAAAATAGGATCATATTTTAATCTAAATTCTGATTCTGTAACTTTCGAAGATAATTGGAATGCCTTAGGCTATGAGAAAATAGAATTAGATTACAATAGTGAAAAGTTTGATACTCTCAAGAATGAATACAATGTAGACGTTAAACGTGAAAATGGAAAGATGTCATTTGTATCTTCTCCATCTGATTTGTTCCCAAGTACAGTTATTAAAATACATACATTTACGGTTAAACAAAAAGATGAAAAGGGTCTTCCTTACTATGTAGAAAAGAAATTCTATTATAGTGATTCCATGTTCAAACCAGATTCAAAACTGGCAAAATGTGTTGTCGTAGACAAAGTTGATCCTTCATATTTAGATGCTATATTCCAAAATATATCAGAGGTTCAGAACGATACAAATATAGACTCCGATCCTGATAACAATATGGATAACATTCGTATTCCAGTATACAATGATCCATTCGGAAGCAATATACAATATAGTTATCAGATATCTGATTTATTTAAGTATATGTACAAAAATGGATATATTTTAGATATTAATTCAGGTTTCATATACAAGAACTTTAACTACTATTTAGATGAACAGACAAATTATATCTATATTAAATGTATCAACCTGGATGAAGATGAAGCACAGGAGAGAATCAAATATAGATGGATAAGAACGAAATGTTCTAGAATTTGGGATATAAATGAAGATAGAAAATCGATTTACTATCAATTAGATGCTGATGGAAATTATGTTACGGACTATCTTGGTAAAAGAAATCCAATATTTGATTGTGGCTATTGTGATCAAGACTTTACTTACAGAAGAGTATATGATTCTGAAAGATATCTAGCAGATCCTTATGTCAACGAGTTAGATTATTCATCTGTTACAGACAATGATGTACATATTCTTCATGTCGGATCCGGTAGATATTATTGTGAAGTTCAAAGAGATTACATTAATGAAAAGAATGAAGATGTAGGGAAGAAGTATATACCAGAATCTACAATTAAAACATATCATTATGATAAAGAAACTGATAGTGTCCATGAAGTGTATACACAATTTAAAGAACCTTTAATAATGAATGTCAATTATGGACTAGATCAAGATCTTCTAGATTATATAAATGCCAAATTAACATCTTATGAAGATTCGATGGAGCAGTATACAAATCTTATCCTAGAACTTGCAGAAGCGTTACAAGAATATCTTAAAAACAACGGTTATAAATGTGTATTGGATGTCTACAACACACATATCTTTAGTTCTCGTCTAGTTAGAAATATTATTAATTTCTACAAGCCAAAACGTGATAGAATGCTTAGACTTGTATCACAATTGGAAATAGATTTTAATGATTATACATTAAATGATATAGATGACATTAACTATAATAGAATTAGACCAAACAATGTAGATGGTAAAGAAAATCTAAATATCTCAGACGAAAATGGTCTAAGAAATAGATCAAGAATTAAACAACAGATAAATGAATATGTTCCATTTAATGATCTAATTTATTTAAAAGATTATAAAAATGATAATGAAGTCGTTAATTATAGAGAGGTTTATCCGTATGTAAATAGTTTAACACCACAGATAGAAGTCTATGATAAACTAGACAATATTGGTGATTACTATATTATGTATGATGATAAAAAGATATATGCCAGTTATTATTGTTCTGGATTTGATCAGAATGTAGATGGATTCTATTTCGATATTAGCAAAACAGGAAATAAGTATACAAATAATAGGTATTATTTCTATAAGACAACTTATACCTTCTTGAGTAATTATGATGTAGATGGAACTCCTTTTGATAAGAGACATTATATTACATTAACAAGATGGTTTGTATACGAATACGCATTTAGAAATGATAAATGCTATCATTTTAATTATGTGTCAGAGGATGATATTTCAGGTAATCCATATCTTAAATCCAATGGTGAACCTCTTAAATATTGTAAACTGGAGAATATAGAGGATTATGATACATTTATATTATATCTAAACAAAGCTGAGTACAAATATGGAATATTCCAACACTACACAAAAGATAACTCTGGATATATCAAAACAAACAAACGTAATATAACCCCAACATTCTATATTGGCGATTTCGAAAATCCAAAATATAATGGATATTATTATGCTCTAGAAGATAAGAAAAGATTTGGATATCCAATATATTTTAACAAGAATGGAAAAATGATTTCATTCTATGATTTAAGTTTTCTGCCTGATACATACTTAGACCTTGCAATTAAGGAATATCATAAAAATGATGCTAATATGTTCTGGATTATTACAGACTATTGTCAGATTCCAGACATATCGGAAGCAACATATATTGCATTTTGTGAATCTGCAAGTGATACGTCAATTTTTAAAACAAAGAATGGAATATCAACTGGAGAAACAAAAACATTTTACAAATTAAATCCAAAATTAAAGAGTGATGTATCTGATCTTCTGTTTGTATGCGGAGTATGTGGTTACTCTCTCGATATAATAGCAGAATACCCACATTTGCTAGGTGAGGATTATCAAACATATAAAGGAAAGAAAGATAGCAACGGAAATTATACAATTCCTTTAGATAAGTATTCTAAATTGTTTAATAGAAGAATTAGTCAAAATACACTTCCTGAAATGTATACTCCAATTTCTTATATTAATTTCTATTATGGAAATGGACTATATGATTTCTACAATACAACAACAATAGAAGTAACAGATATAGATAGAGCTGCTATAAACTTAAATAAGAGATACTATGGTCATGATTTTAATGGATATCAATATGGTGCATTATATTGTAATGAATTTACAAATATAAAATTCACAAATAATATATCTAATAAAGATCTTCATATTATATTGAGAATTAGAAATGTTCTAGAGGATAGTACAAAACTTCATGGCGAACCAGTCGATGAACTAAACAAATATATTAGACAACAGGATTCTAAATGGCATCTGTATCATCTAAAATATGATTCTAAACAAAATATGACATATCTTTATAGAGATGGTTTTTATGAAGCCATTAACAACGTAGATGTTCATAATATAGTTATACAAAATCAATGCTGTTATATCTGTGAATTTGCTGTCTTTGATCAGAATCTCCCAGATTGGTATTTGCCAATACTTAACGATTATGGTGTATTTGCTTATAGAAAAGAACAGAAAAAGAAATACAACGCCGTCAAAGATAGTTATGAGCCATTGTTTAACACGGATATGCCTAGAAGTTGCTATGGTAAAATGGTAACTGGTCTTCCTGAAAACATTCAAGGAGATAGATTTAGTTCCACGTTCTATGATAATAGCAATGGAAAATATATTGAAAGTCACTATGATGGTGCGGATAGATATAATACATTTAAATGGGATGCTGCTGGATATTATAAGGTATATGTAGATACTTCACATGGAAGAGTTCTTCCAAATAGTCCACAGGAAATTAATATCTTATGGTCTAAAAAGACATGCAATAGAATATATGATAAAGTTGTTGTTCCAGAACTTGATATACATGGAAATGTTATAGGAACAACTGTTAAGAGAGTATATACAGACAATAGGTTAAAACAAAATAACTTTGAAAATATATACTGCGAAAAACTAAAAACATACTTCTGTCATGGTCAAGAATTAAAAGCTCCAGGAAATTACATTTCACCATTTGATAATGAAGTTCCTGTTTGGTGGACTAAAAAACCAGAGGATTATAAAACTGGTCCAGTCCAGCACAGACCAGTAATAATAGGTATTAGGGAAAAGAAGGATGAATTCTATCCAGTTGTCAAAACTGGTGGAAAACTCGGAAGATTCTTTGATGAAGGTCTAAAATATGATGGTGATATACATTCAGATTGCCATGGAACAGTTATTTACAATACATCAGAAATAGATAGTAATACCGGATATGTATCAACTGTTAATCGTTTCTTATCTGAAACAAATGGAAAAGAATTTACTAGAAGAAAGATAGTAGAGAATAATGGTGATTCATTCTATTATCCATGTGAACACATTGAATCCAATATTTTCTATGATCCTTCAATACAAGAAGTGACACAAGAAATGAAAGATAGTCATATCTATCATAAATGTATATATCTTAATCCATGTTCTGATTTTATATATGATATTTCTGGTCAATATTATGCAACTAAATTAAATTCTTTATATAAGAAAGAATATGACTTTGAATACTGCTATCACCAAACAAAGAATGTCAATGAAGCAAATCGTGGAAAACTTATTTGGAAACTTCAAAATAATAGAACAACATGGATTAACTCAGATGATATTGTTCCATTGTTTGATGATATTATAGCCGTTTTAACTTATGATAAGAAATGCAGACATTATATTTGGGAAGTTAGAAAATATGAAAATTATTTATCTACGGAACCAGAGGATAATTGTACTTTCTGCATTAAACAGAATCTAAAAACATCCGATGGATCAAGTTATTATTACAGTATATGTCACGAAGCAATTATATGTACAAATTATGTCAAATGTAAATTTATCCTAAATAATCCAGATGAAAGATTTATAGATAACGTTAAAGGATATTATACAGAGGATTATGATTCCATTGTGCATACAGCTATACAATATGGTTCTTTAGTAGACATTAACATTCCAGAAGATGTTTCAATGGAAGATCTTAAATCGTATTATGAAAGATTTACGAAGTCTACAATTCATAATATGAATGAATTATTTATGGCTGCGTATATTACAAGTAGTAAATATAAATTGCTTAAGCACAATAATAGAATTAATAAGATGTATTACGCCCATAATAATTATGATTACGTTAATCAACTTCAGTTAGATTTATGCGGTCAAAAACTATGTCAATATGATCCGCAACTTAGAGAGAAATACTCACATACTCCTTATGTAGATGTGAAACAGAATGTAATAGAGAATACAGTTGGATTTTTATGCTATTCCATTTTAAGATTCAGAAGAGATAATAGTGAAGAATTACATAAGATAAGAATTACAGATAAATATATTGATGATGAGTTTTGTCTGATAGAAGATAAACTTTATGTCAGGTTTGAAAAATATTGGTATGGACCATATTCTTACAACAAGAAAGAGAAATTCAAAAATGACATTAAAAATAAACTTAGAAATATTTGTTGTAAGATAAATAGCATATATACTGGTGATAAATTGTATGTTAAAACTCAGGATAAATGGGTTTCTGTGAATTTTGCTACTGGAACATATGACAAATTATGTATTCCATTTGAAAAATACATGGACACGGATGGCAATATGCTTATTTGTATGTGTCATACAAATCCAGAGTTTAGTGATTGGAATTATTATCCAAAAGTACAAGAAATACAGACAACAGTATCTAGATATATGACTTTAAGTAATAGAGGTACAGAACAATTTGATCATTTTGGTAAACCTTGGCCGGAAGATAAAAAAGATGATGTATATTTTGGAAAATCTAATTTACAAACAATTCTAGATAAATTATTTACTTACGTCTATTATGTCTGTCAAATAAATGCACAATTTATTACATTACATGCTCCAGAGTCTGGAGATCTAACTGAAAACATTTTAACGAACGGGATAGATAATTTTTAATAAAAACATGTCTACTCGAACAAATAATAAATAAAAGAAATTTATCAATATTTTATGTTGGAATCTCAAATTCTTTATGAAGACTATACATGGTATGTTAAATTAATAGATGAACATAACAATACCAGATATGTAGAGATTGATGTAGATATTTCTAGCATAGAAAGTATAGAGCAATTATTTGAGATTATAAGAGAAAATCTCCCTGAAGGATATGAAATAGCTGATGAAGAGAATCTCTATACCATTAATGATTTACCGTGTGAATATTGGGATAAACCATATAATCCTCCATGTTTCGAGAGTGAATCATTTGATGAATATGACTGGGGTTCAAATTATTCTCAGAAAAACAAGAGTTATTTTGATTCCATAATGGAAAGTTTTTAAACAAATTATAAAAGAGATTTAAATATGAAACAAACAATTAGTTTAACAGATAATTACAGAAAACGTCTAAGAGACGAAATCTGTACTGATCCAAGTTCTGGTCTGCGTGGCGAAGTAGAAATTAGAGTTAGGAATAAAGAAACTGGTGAAATAGAGTCAACACAACGTAAGAATTTAATTGTTTATGGTGGTCGTGAATGGCTTCTAAGAAAAGCATTTGCTAGCAATGTAATTACAGATGACAAGGCAGCTTTGGAATCACTTAGAAGAAGTGAGATTCTTTGGTTTGGAGTCGGCTCTGGAGGTGCTGAGCCAGGAAATCCACTTCAATGCGGAACGACTTATGGATCAGATAAGGATCTTTATAATCCAGTTAGACTTAGATATGAATATGATACTAACATACAGTCAAATCCAAACTATGCTTCTAGGATTATTAATAATAATGTTGTAAGTGGATATTATAAAAAGATTTCGTATATTGGAATTAAAGAGGATCTAGCAAATCCTTATAAAGTAAATGGAACTGTATATTATCCAAATCTAATTGCTGAAATTAGACTTGAAATTTCTACAGATGATATCTGTGGTCAGACATATCTAGAAACAGATTATGAAAAGTCTTATGCTGATATTAATGAAGCTGCGTTATTTATTGCTGATCCAGCTTTACCGGATCCTGGAAGAGATGGACAATTGACAAGAACAACGCAGACTTATTATAACTATGATCCAAATTATAATAGATATTATTATGAACCAAATTTGACTCTTCCACCATGTGCTAATATTACTTCATCTGGATGTACATGGAATACAGATCATCCATTCCAAAACAATTCCGTTCAATATTTTGATGTATATAACATCGTTGCTGAAATACAAGAAGATGAAGCATCTAACGCACCATTCCCTGTATATAAGGATACATCAGGTCAGGATACAAAATATTATAGAATAGAACTTGTATCACAAGAGCCAACATTATTTGGAATTTATAAAGATGAGTCTGATGAGAATACATGTATTGGTTCTCTAGCATTAAATGGAAATAAGATAACTTGCAGTTTTACAAGAAACGAAAAAACTGTTTCACAAACAATAAACTTAACAAAATCCATTGAAGATTTTCGTAATCTTTTAATACTAAGTCATGGGACAATTTTTGTTAAGTCCTTTAAATATCCAAGGTTTGTAGAGAATGATAATCCAATCGAAGTTACATGTACTTATAGAAATGGATTTGCTAGTGATGATATTCAATTAACACCGCCATCTACAGATATATTTACTGATGAAAAAGATGAACATGTCTTTATATTCCCAATTGGATATACATTCGATTCTGACGGGAAATTGGTAGAATGTTTAACAAACGATAAACTATTCTCAAACTATTCCATCATAAGAATTACACAATCGAAGGATACATACATTACAGTTGATGTAAATGAGGTTGTTGTAGATCAGAACTCAACAGAATGTAGATTCTATGTTAGTAATGAAGATATCAAAAAAGTTTCTGAAGGAATGAAGTTATTTGTTTCAAAAAAACCAACGGAGACAATCTCTGGTGGTGAAGTAGAGAACGATATTACACAAACTAGACCAGCAACTATTACAGAAGTATACGATGCTACTACAGCAATTAACGTATCTGTTCGTTCTAAATCATATTTCGTAATTGATAGATCTGATCTTTGGACAGAGGCATATAAAGATGATGACAAAATGGTATGTAGTCTCTACGGAAATTCTGTAGAAACTCCATATGCAATGTTTAATAGAGTATGCTTTAGTACAATTAGATTAAGTCATTCAAGAGAAGTTCTTTTAGTTTGGAGAATTTATTTCTAATAAAATCAAGGAGGTATGTATGAAGAAATTAATGATATTGATGTGTTCAATTATTTCTATATCCTTTGCTGGATGTATAAATGATTCCGGATGTGACAATTGCACATTCGCTACAGGAACAGCTAAAACAAATATAACGAATAAAATAGCTCTAATATGTAGTTTAACAAAAGTTAATCCTAAAGCATATGGAGGTTGGGATGGTGCTTGTCCTGGAACAGATATAGATGCTAAAAATTTTGCTGAACTATGCGCTAAAAATAATATTCCATATATAAAATTAGAAAATAGTCAATGCACAAATCAACATATTAAAGATATGTGGAAAAAGTGTATATCTAAGTTAGATACAAAGGATGGTCTTTTTATATTTTTCTATAGTGGACATGGTGGACAAGTATATTCCAGTACAGAGAAAGATGGATTAGATGAGACGCTTTGTTTCTGGGATGGAGAGATGGTAGATGATACAGTATGGAAGCTTTTAAATAGCGTTCCTAAGACATGTCGTATTTTTATGGTAACAGATTGTTGCAATAGTGGATCAAATTTCCAACTTCCATATAATCTTGAAAGATCTAAAAAGAAATTGAAAATATTTTCAAGATCAGGTGAACCAAATATGGTTCATTTTGGCGGATGTAATGATGGTGAATCTTCATATGGAAGCAATTATGGAGGTACTTTCACATTAAATCTTAAGAAATACTACAATCCATCACTTACATATAAACAATGGTTTGATAAAGTTCTATCTGTTATGAAAAACAGTCAGCAGGTTCCAACTTTTGCAGAGACTGGAAAATCATTTAAAAACACAAAAATCTTTAAATAGATTAAGGAAGGTGTTTTATGATATCTCTTTGGACTTGGATATGTTCTATACTTCCAAAAAAGGCATTGGGAGTATTGACAAAAATTATATTTCAGGCAGTTGGATCCGTTTTTGTTGGTGCTATCTTAAACAAGAGTATGCAAGAAGCTGCATACAAATTTGTAAAAGAGTTAAATGATAGAAAAGATCTCACAACATTACAGAAAGCTGAGAAATTCAATCATAAGTTTATGATGTGGTGTCTAGAAAGAGGAAAAGAAGTTAAAGAGAGTGTTATAAACTGTTTGAGAGAATGGGCAGTTATAGCTGTTAAAAGTGAAATGGAAAAATTAGAACTTAAGAAAAAGAAAATCTAATTTTTATATATAAATAGGATAAAACGGAGTTCATTTAGAACTCCGTTTTATTCCTCGAATCATTTTTATTTTCCATTGAATAAATAATAGTTAAAACATTGATTAAGTTACTAGCTGAACATTTAATAGTTATTTTTTACTAAAAAACGTAAGTTATTGTTTTATTTTTCTCGTGATTAGTCATTTTAGTTTCGAATTTTTTTAGAACAAATATAAAGAATTTAGAAAATTCTATCAACAAAAACTTAAACAATTAATTACGAGGTACAAAAAAATGGCAGATATGATTAGCCCTGGAGTCTATACGAAAATTATAGATCTCAGTACTTATCTTACTTCTACATCTGGTACAATCGGATTCCTTCCAATCATAACTGAAAAGGGTCCTGACAACGTTCTTACGCGTGTCACATCCTATCAGGATTATGTTGAAAAGTTCGGTGAGCCTGATATTAGAACATTCGGTAAGTATTATGGTTGTGGTCCATATATTGCAGCACAACACCTTAGTGTCTCTTCAGACCTTTATGTCGTGAGAGCACTTCCAGATGATGCTGTCTATGCTCACACATTCATTTACTTCTCCACAGTCCCTGATTATCCACTCGTTTATAAGTTCGCACAAACTTATCAAAAGGTAATCTGTGATCAAGGTGAACAGAAGACAATTGATTTATACGAAGTTAATCCAAATATCGACAAACAAGATATTGTCAATGCAAACGCTGGTTGGGAATACGATGTAACATATGATATATGCCGTCGTACAAATGTTGCTAGTGCAGTTGTTTTCACAGACAAGATCGAGTTCGCTGACGGTGCTTGGACACTTCCACTTTATCAGGTAGAAACTGGCGTAGCACCATCAGATGAATCAGAAGGTGTAGATGATCTTCGTCTACCAGCTTTAAAGGATTCTGATTGCAAGTGTTATACAACAGGTGCTGCACTTGTTACAAAGCCAGAGCAGGAATCTGATGAAAGTGATGAAGACTATGCTGCTAGAATAGCAGGAGTTGCTGCTACAATTACACATGTCAGCAAGGAAGCATATAAGAAAGCTGGAACAGAGCAAGTTGATGTCACTGTTACGCCTGGAACAGAGGGTGCTACATTTAATGGTGATATAGATAAGACTGTTGTTGTACAGTTTGAGCCAACATCATCTGAAGGCGATGGAAATGTTGGTTATCGTAAGATCTATGGTGATCTTGCTGATTGGTATAATGGAAAGCATACTTCACTCTCTGCTATTAGTATTGTTCCAGGAATGGAATATGCTATTCAGTCTGATGTCAAGTGTGAAAGACAGTTTGTCAAGTATGTGGATACAGAAGATGGAATTTATCTCATTGATCCTGCAAAGAAAGCTGCTGCTCAGAAGGTTCGTTGCGGTTATGATGCAGATGGTCTTGTTGTTCTTGATTCTGACAGACTTGATGACATTAAGTATACTGATCGTGTAGAGTTCGCTGTTGTCACGGAATCTGAGTCGGAATCTGAATCTGGATCTGTTATTCCAGAAGATCTTAAACTTACAGTTCTCGGCTATACAACAGATCTTTCACCTTGGTATAAGATCAGCGCTGATCCTAGCAAGAGACAGGATGCTATCGCAAATTATGATGCATATGACAGATACGGTTGGTTAACAAACGTAGAGGAAGATGTTAAGTATTGCGGTAATTCTATCTATAGTGATGGAGAAAAGGAAACAACTGTAGCACTTCGCAAGCCAACAACATCAAGATTCAAGGTTGATGCTAAGAATCTTCTTTATGTTATGAACAGAAATGCCTCTGATTTCAAGACAAATGCAAGAATTGCAATTGCTAAGGGTTGTGCTTGGGACAAGAATGGACAACCAGCACTCACAGTAGATGATGTCTATGTCACATCCATTAAAGAGTATGCTAAGACAGATAAGGCTCCAAAGATGAAGAATACTCAGCTTCTGGAATCCCTCTTCTTTGCTAATGATACTCTTATTACTGGTGCTATTGAGAATGCTAATGGTGATCCAATTTATTCCACAAACGACAGACTTCCACATAACTGCATGCTCGGTTATGTAAGAGCTGTTGGACGTGGTAGCTATTACAATAGTTATAGTATCAAGATTACATCTGATGCAAATCCTGCTTCATTTGGAACATATAAGTTCCAGATATTTGAGCTCCAGGATGGTACTGATGTTCTTTGTGAGTCTTATAACATTTCCTTCGATCCTACAGCATTGGATTCCGATGGTGAGTCTATGTATTGGGTAGATGTTATCAACAAGTATTCTTCAAGAATTGTCGTTGAGGCAAATGAAAATTCTGTTGATCTCTTCACAACACAGATTCAGGCTTTCTATCAGAATGATCCAACCATTGCTGAGATTGCTGATAATGAGACTTATGAAGGTTCTACACTCGTTGATGGTGGAAAGACCGTTACAGCAAATGTTGCACTTGTTGGTTGTTTCCCAGGATCCATCCCTGAATTTATCACGGATGAGATGAATAAGAATTACGATAAGGTCATCAATGCTGATATGAATGTCTTCTTGGATGAGATGAAAGCATATCTAGAGAGGAAGGCTGAGGAATCAAAACTTCCATATGATCAGGTTGCTGCTGCAACATTTAATTATGGTGTTAAGGCAAAACTCCTTTGGGAAGCTTACTATGCTAAGGCATGGGCTCAGAAGGCAACATTCGATGCACACAAGCTCTATGAGCAGGCACTCGAACTTGATGTTTCTGACGTAACAAAAGCTACTCAGATAGAGAATGCTATAGATTCTATGAATATTGCTCAGCAAATGACAACAGATGCTGATGCTATCTTCACATGGGCTTCTTCACAGAATCTTATGAATATGAACGATAGTGACTCTGTTGCTGCTGGTGAGCAGTCATATTATCTTGAGAATGGTTCTCTCGGTTCACTTATCAATGAGAAGAAGACTGTCAATGCACAGATTGGTGATCAGATTCTCTGCTTTGCATATACTGGACTTCTTAAGAATCCTGTTATTGTAAAGAATGTTGATGAGTCCACAGGAACAATTAAGTACAAGCAGCAGTATACAGATAATGTTTACGATCTTGACTGGATTTACTTCACATTGGTTTATGATCCAGGTTATAAACCAGATGTAAAGCAGGCAGCTCTTGAACTCGTTGACACATATCGTAGAGACTGCGTACTTCTTTCTGACTGCGGAGACAACGCTGATGCTGAAGACTGCTTGAAGTATGTCGGTGCTGTCAAGGGTGCTAAGGATTGCAGAATCTGGAACACTTACCTTGCTGCTCGTTATGAGCCATACAGTAGAGTGTATGATAAGTACACCGCTAAAGATATTTGGGTTTCACCAATTTATCACATGGCTAAACTTGTTCCACAGATGGATAACCTCTATAATCTCTGGAATGCTGCTGCTGGCTTCACACGCGGTGTCTGCTCTGATATTAAGGAACTCCGTTACAGTCCTAACAAGGCTCAACGTGACCTTCTTTACATGGCACAGGTCAATCCAATCGTTCACTTCCCAGAAGGAATGACTGTTTGGGGCAACCTTACCACACAGAAGAAGACCTCTACTTTGAGTGACTTGAACTGTGTACGTTGCGTACTCTATATCAAGAGAGCACTTGAGCAGTATTGCAGAAACTACATCTTCGAGATGAACGATCAGGCTACATGGGATAGTATCTATAGTGGTATTTCACCATTCCTGGATACTGTCCAGGCAAATGGGGGAATTCGTTCTTATAGTCTTGAAGTTGGTGCTACAGACTATGAACTCAAGACAAAGACTTGCCACGTCAATGTCACACTTGAGCCAACAAAGGTGCTGGAGAAGATTGAACTTAATCTCTATATTAAGTAATCTGATTTAGAATCTTTTTTAAACTGACTAACCTATACTTTTTAAAAAGTATAGGTTAGTCATTTTTTTCGAACAAATTTTAAAATAGTTTGTAAAGGATTTTACAATGAGTGCTTTTAATAAAATGTTAGACAAAACAAGAGATAGAAACTGGGGTGGAACTTGGCAGTCTGTTGCTTGTGAGCCATATATCAGTGGCTATTCTTTTGTGAAATGGCAGCTTCCAGAGGCTCTAGAGAGATTTCATATCAAATATGATACTCTATATGATGATATTTATCAAAAGAATGGAGAAAACGATCAGACAGAATCGTTTATACAATCTCAGGTTTTAGATTGTGCATGCACTTCTGTTACACCTCCAGGTGGTACACTAAACAAAGTATCATTTGCAACTCTCGGCGGAGGAAAATGGGCTGTTCCTGGATCTATAGATTATGGCAATACAATAACATTAAAATATACAGAATTTTCTGGACTTCCTATTTTTAGAATCCATAGAACATGGTGTAGAATGATAAGAGATAATAAAATTGGTCTAACTGGATTGGCTGGAGACAATGGAAAAGACATGAGCACAACTAAAAAGAAATATAATAAATCAGACTATTCAGCAACACTTCTTTACTGGACAACTAAACCAGATGGTGTAACAGTAGAATATTATGCAGCATATTCTGGTGTATTTCCATTAAAGGATCCGATGGATCTTTTTAATGGTGATATTAACTCCGTAGACAAATTAGAAATTGATATAGACTATAATGTTGATATGATATGGCATGAAGACTGGGTCTATAATTTAGCTAAAGAAGAAGCTAAAAAACCAAAATATGGTGCTAAAGATCATACACTTTGGTCAAGAGATGGATTTAGATATAGTGGTCAAAGTCCAGTATCGTTTAAGGATACATCAAGTAAATTATAATAGAGAGGACTAAATATATGAGTGCTTTTAACGAAATGGTTGGAAAAACGAGAGACAGAAATTGGGGTGGAACTGCAAAATCTGTAGCATGTGAACCATATCTAAGTGGATATAGTTATGTAAAATGGAAATTACCAAAGCCACTTAAAGACTTTATAAGCAAATATAAAGTAACTAATCAAAACGATCAAGCAGACACAGCTAATAGTGATATAAATGCTTCTGAGATGTTAGAAGCAGCATGTACTTCTGTTACACCTCCCGGCGGAACAATCAATAGAGCTGAATATACAGGTTTAGGAGGTGTTAAATGGTCAGTTCCATCAAGTATGGATTATGGTGATTCTATCACCTTGAGATATATAGAATTTTCTGGACTTCCAATTCAGAGAATTCATAGAGCATGGTTTAATTTTATCAGAGATAATAAAATTGGTCTAACTGCACTTTCTGGAAGTTCACATTCTAATACTGTTTCACCCGGAACTGTGTATAACAAACGTAATTACTCAGCAACTCTTCTCTATTGGACAACGAAACCAGATGGTGTTACTGTTGAATTTGCTGCAGCATACTCTGGTCTATTCCCGACAAAAGATCCACATGATATTTTTACTGGTGATATTACAGCAATAGATAAAGTTGAAATAGATATGGATTATAATGTAGATATGATCTGGCAAGAAGATTGGGTCTGGAAGATGGCACAAGAAGAAGCTAAGAATTCCAAACAAGGTGCAAACAATCATACTCTTTGGTCTAGAGATGGCTTCAGATATCAAACTCAAAGACTCGGATATGCACAATTTAATGACATGCCATCAAGACTCTAATAACGAGTTATATATTATCCAATCCATACGTTTTCCTTTTAGCGTATGGATTGGACTTTTCCTCGCATTTTTCTACACGAATAAATAATAAATTGTTTATTATTTAGAATATTCTTATGAGTGCTTTTAATTCTGTTCTTAAACAACATAGAACTAGAAATTTTGGAGGTACAAGCAATATTTATGCTTGTGAGCCATATATTAGTGGTTTCTTCTTCATTAAATGGTATCTTCCTGAAACACTAACGAATTTTTTAAATTCTTATACTACAAGTATAGAAAATAATCAGACTGATTTTAGTCAAGGTGGCGGAAAGAAACAAACATGTGAAAACATTTTATCTGCAGCATGTGTCGGAGTAACTCCTCCGGGACAATCCATAGACTTTGTTGAATATAGAGGTTCTTGTGGAGTTGTATGGAATAATCCTATGAGAGTCAATTATGGTCACTCACTAAATATAAAGTATATAGAAATGTCAGGTCTTCCTATATATAGAATACATAAATGCTGGATAGATATGATAAGAGACGCACATCAAGGAGTTGAAGGAAAACCATACGAACCAGAGACAACATTTCAAAAACAAAATTATGCAGGAAGCGTTCTATATTGGACAACAAAACCAGATGGATGTACTCCAGAATATTGCTGTGCGTATTCTGGAGTTATTCCAGAAAGGGATAATCAGGAATCTTTTGGAAGTGATATAAGCGGAATCGATAAAGTAGAACTAGATATGTCATATAGAATAGACCACTTATGGACAGACCAATGGGTATGGGATGAAGTTAAAAAAGTACAGAAATCAGCACCATTTGGTGCAAAAAATGGAACATTATGGTCTAGAGATGGATTTATGAATTCAAGGAAAGCAACAAGTGCTAATCAAATGTCAAGTAAATTATAAAAAGAACTATTGTCCTAATTCAAAACCAAAACTCTAATAAATAATAAAAGTTCGGAGATTTATACAAATGAGTGCTTTTAACAAAATGCTTACAAAAACAAGAGACAGAAACTGGGGCGGAACTTCCTCAAATGTCGCTTGTGAACCATATATTAGCGGTTTTTCATATGTTAAATGGCTTATGCCAAAGACACTTCATGATTATATTGCTGCTAATGCTTTTATATTCAAAACAAATGACCAGACAACGCTCTATGGAAATAAATATGATAACGAAGTTCTAGAATCATCTTGTGTTTCCGTAACTCCTCCAGGAGGTACACTCAATACAGTTGAGTATCAAGGTCTCGGTGGAACAAAATGGGGTGTTCCTGGTGGAATTGATTATGGTAATACAATCTCTCTTAAATATATAGAGTTCTCTGGACTTCCGATTCTTCGTATTCACCGTGCTTGGGTCAACATGATCCGTGACAACAAGATCGGTTTAACTGCTCTTAAGGGTTCAACTCAAGCATCACAAATTGCTGGTGGAGCAGAATATAACAAGGCAAATTATTCAGCAACACTTCTTTATTGGACAACAAAACCAGATGGTTGCACAGTTGAATATTATGCTGCATATTCTGGCGTCTATCCTACAAAGGATCCACTTGACCTCTTTACTGGTGATATTACAGCAATTGATAAACTTGAAATTGATATTGATTATCACCTCGACTTCATTTGGCATGAAGACTGGGTTTATTCATTAGCATGTAAAGAAGCTACAAAAGCAAAACAGGGTTCCACAGGAAATACACTCTGGTCAAGAGATGGTTTCCGTTACATGGAACAGAATGCAGCTGAGTTTATTAATACTCCTGCTGTTCTCTAATTATGCTAAAACTCCAGAAAGTTGTAAATAACAGAAAGAAAAACTTTGATCATTCTAACGATGTATATTACAAGTTAGAATTAGAAAGTGGAACATGTCTGTTATTTACAGCTTTCGAGTTAAATAAAGCATTGGATAGATATAAATCCTGGATTAAGAAGGCAGAGTCTTTTAAGTAAGACTCTGTCTTCTTTGAATAAATATAAATTTTAAAGTTGAAGTTGATTAAACTAATCAGTAGTTTTTTAACATTAAAAGATAAGGATAATTAATCATATGATTACACCAATCGGAACAGAAGTATTCACTGGATTTAAGATCAAATATCCAGAATTTGAAGTTCTAACTCCACAGAGAAAACAAACATTCAGTGTTCGCTCCATGACAGTTTCAGATGAAGAGGCGTTGAAAGGAAGCGTTCTCACTCCAATTACCGTGCCAGAACATCTAGCACAAGTTCTATGGGGTTGTCTGGTAAAGAAACCAGAGGATATTAAAACATACGATGATTTTATTAGTAGAACAACGCTTCGTGATCGTGATACTCTTGTTTATGGTCTCTATGTAGCCACATATAAAGACACACAGAACTTTAATGTCACATGTCGTCAATGCAATACTCAGAACAAAGTTAAGATTGACATGGAAAAAGGTTTTAACTATCAGATGTGGGACAAAGAAGAAGATTGTCTTACTTCTAGAATAAAAGTTCCACTTAAGATTCTCGAAGGCGTGTCATGTTATCTCAAAGCACCAACAATGAAAGAAGAGATAGAAATCTCTAAAACTGCCGCTTCTATGTCCGAACAGGATGCAGCAATGGCTACAGATCTTCTTATGGTTGATCATTTTGAAATAGCCCCAACTGCAGATAATCCAAATCCTGAAATTGTTCAAGATAGAAATAATATTATGCAGGCATATAATCAACTCCCGGCATATGATAGAAAGCTAATTACCAGAGAATACCAAGAGAACTTCGATAAGTGTCGCATCAGCGTTCAGGCTACAAACAAGTGTAAGTGTGGCTATGAACAGAATATTAACGTTGATGTGACACGCCAGTTTTTTCTCGCATTGTACTAATGAAAAGGCAATCAAAGAGTATCTAAAAATTACTCAAGAAAATATTTTCTTTACAATGCAGATGTCTGGAATGTCTTATATAGACATTATACAGATGCCTGTAGATACTATAGGAAAATATATTGATTGGAAGGTTAAGTATGACCAAGATGTAGAAAAAGCTAAACAAAAAGCTCTCGAAGATCTTAAGTCCCAGAGACGTGCGAAAAAACATTAGTTGAATTATAGAACCACATAATTTCTTATGTGGTTCTATAAATACTCGATTTTTTAATAAATTAAAAAAACTTTTTTTACCATGGATAATAATTTAGAAAAAAAATTTGAGACAAAAGAAGTTGGAACGGCTGATTTGATTAGAGATATTGTTCCAATTATAGATGCTAATGGAGACTTTAAAGTCGTTGAAGGAAAAGATGCTATTATAGCACAAGTTAGAAATCTTCTTATGACTCCTCTCGGTTCTTATCCATTTGATCCAGAATACGGCTCACTTCTATATAAACAATTATTCGAACTCATGACAGATGCCACAGAAGAACAGATATATTACGAAGTTTCCGACAGAATAGAAAAATACATAGATGGAGTTCGTGTAGATTCTGTAAGCATAGACTGGAGAGAAAAGAACAAAAGTTGCACAGTAGATGTTATGCTCTATGTTCTAGAAGATGAAAACAGAACAAAATTGAGTCTGTTTATGCAAGAATATGGTAAAACAATGTACGATAGCGACGATGATCCAGTATATGGAGATTTTCAGTTCTAATGAATAGCATATTTATAGGTAATCAACAAAAATTTACAAATAATTTTGAATTCGTCAACGAATATTTTAAACTTCTAACTCGATATTATTCCAACTGGAATTATACAGCTATACATTGTACATATTATTCTCTTGATTTAGAAAACAATGTACAAGATATAGACAAATTGGTAAATGGTTCTTATGAAATGATTGGAAAATTAAGTGGATATAGATGGAGAAAATATTTAGATATCCCTCTTAATAATGTTGAAGCTCTTTCTACAACTCCAATGACGGACGAAAAAGGTGTGACAAACTCAGAGAAAATTACAACATGCTGGCTTCCAAGTTCTCTCGAAATAGAATGTCACGTGCATGACTTTTTATTGTTTTCAGATACACAAGATTCTGATAATTATTATTTAAGAAGACCACCTTTATTTGAAGTTGTAAATGTAGAAAGATCACCTGATTTTGATTCTACATTTTATAAGATCACAATTAAGATTTCTTATATATCACAAATCGATATTGACAAACAAATTAATGGTCTTTTCCATTATAATGATTACGAAAAGAAAATTTATGGAATAGATGATAGTATTACCTTAAATACACTATTATCTGAAAGAAAGAAAAATCATTGCAATTCGTTTTATGACAGAAATACTGGCTTATATATGGAAACAGTAAATTTAAAAGAAATAAAATAGACTTTACTTAAAATGTTAAAGTTAAAGGTCACGAATAAATTATAAATTTTGGACTTTTTTATGGCTGATACAACAACTACTAAAGATGACAATGTCCGTCTAAATCAAATTATTGATAATGGATTAAACATTTATGGATCTCGTGAGAAAATTAGATCGGATTTGATTAATCTGGCTAAGAGATATCTTAACATGTCCAATTCCAGTGATATTAGTAAAGCGAGTTATCTAGCTTATCTAATAGACATGTTAAGTATTTTAAGCAGTAACCAAATATATTATCAATCAAAGATTTACAATGAGTTCTTTATTGTCACTGCTGTAATGAACGAGTCCGTTCAAAATCTTGCAAAATGGATTGGATATACAATTCCTAAAGCAGTATGTGCTACAGTAAAGATAATGTTTGTTGTACCATTGAAATTTTCTTTGGATGCTGTTAATTTCCAATTCGGAAAATATTTCCAATGCCGTGCCGGTGAGATACCATATACAATTAAAAGCAATAATAATTTATTTGGTTCTGCTACAACATCAGCGGTCTTTAGTATGAGTAAACAAAAACTTACATACTCATCTAAAGGTCAAATTATTAACAATTCAGCTATTACAGTAAGAGACTATAATGGATTCTATACTCCTGTATTTCTAGCAGAAGACAAATCGTATTGTGCATTCTCACTAGAATTCGAACAATGTGAGTATCAAGTCCAAACTTTTAATATTCCAGAAACATTACAGATTAACCAATTTTATCATAAGAACCTAGCATTTACAGGTCAGGTTGCAGATCTTCAGGTTTGGATATGTGAACCTACAGATGGTCAGACTTTGGTTTTAAATAGTTCACAAGCTGATGATATTCAGAAGGTAGAAAACTTTGATCCAAGTGAACCAATAATAGACTCATCCGGAAAATTATGTTCTTTTACACAATGGACAGAATGTATTAATGGTATCTATACAATATCAGCAACAGCAAAACAATACGATTGGGTCGGATATTACAATAGAGGAATACTATCTTTCGGAAATGGTGTTCTTGGTAAGCAACCAACTCCTGGATCTTTTGTCGTAGTTGTTTTAAAATTAACAAGAGGTGCAGATGGTAACGTTATTGATAACGTTATTAAGGAAGGTGATGAACTCAGTTTTAAGGTAGATGCTAATACAATGGCAAATGTTGCATATAGCTGTACAAACAATAATGCAGCATACGGTGGAAAAGATATTCTAACTACATCAGAGTTAAAAAATAACGCAATAGTTAACTTAAAAGCAAGAAAAAGACTTGTTACAGAAGATGACTATAATAACATTACAGCTGTAATACAAAATACAACATTGTCTGATTGCGTACCTATTCTCAAAAGAAGTGATATTAGAGTTAATGATATCACTCTATACTTTATATTAAATTATTTAAATAATTCTGTTAACGAAATAGTTCCAACGAGAAATATTCAGATAGACTTAATAGAACCAAATTTCTCAAATTACGAATATACAATTAACAAAAACTCTATATTTCCTGTTGGTCCAGAGCAGTTGCCATTTGCTACGGTATTTAATATGACCTTAAATCAAAATACAAGGATGGCAGCATTTGATTACACATGTACTAATGTACAAGGTGTTGCTTCTGAATTATATACACAATCTGTATATGATACATTAAATCAAGCAGCATATATTAATGCTAGAACTACAGACTTTAGTATAGATTTTGATACAGCTGCAGCAATTAATGGAAGATATCCTGTTATTGTTACATTAAATATGGAGCATATTCCAAATAGAGTTCTTATAGATCCAGGAAAAAATAGAATTGATATTAATTATGTGTGGCTTGTAGAGGATTTATGCCAAAGATTTACAGATTATAATAATGCTAATACTCAAACAGTTAATAATTTTGAAATAATACACTTTAAAGCTGTTATGACAACAAAATGGGGTGAATTTGATGATTATACAGAATTAACTCCAGGATATAAGGAAATTGTATCTGATGTAGAAACTGAAAAGGATTCTGAAACTGGATATACTTTCTCTAAAAAGACTTATCAGGCTTTTCAGTTTATGATACCTTCTTATACTCTTGTTCCACAAGGGAAACAGAGATACGAATTCCAGATTCTTTGTTATGCACCAAAAACAGATGCCGATGGATTTATTTATGCCAAACATGATTGTAATATTGTTAGAGCAGTTGATCCACAGGGACATTATTATGATGCTGAAGGTGCAGATTCAACAGATCCAATAGTAATGGAATGGAAAATAATGAAAACATATTATTCAGATGTTATTATTACACAAGATCTGAGTAATTACATGCAATCCTCCATTACAATAGATAACTATTATAGAGGAGTTGCACAATATAAGTTTGCTGCCACGGGAAGTAGATTTGATGCATACGCTTATTCTCAAGAACAGATACAAGAAATGTTAGAAGATGGCACTATAGAACCAGTTGATGTTTACCATGTTCATGAAGTTCCATCAATTTATCAAATGTATTATAATAATGTAATGAATAAAAAGAATTCAGATTTTGAATTATCTGTTCTTCAAAAACTTCTAGAAAACATTAATTTCAGTAGTGCTAGAATGATGACAGACTTTACGAATGTTAAATTTGCTGACACTTATGCTTCTATGAAGAATCTTATGTATAATACTCCATTATATGTGGTAGAATCTAGATATAATCATACACCTTGGTGGAAAGACCAGCAAGGAACAACATCATTCCCATTAAATGTAAATACAAGAGAAAACCCAGAGTATAAAGAACCTGATATTCTAGAAACTCCTATATATTACATCGCCAATGGAAGATTAGATTCTATGGGAACAACTCCAGTTTCTGAGTACTTTGGATATATTGTATTAAGAATTCCGACAATGGAAGGAACCGGAGTGAGATACACATATACGTTAATCACTCCAAAGATTGGTGACTGCATTAAAATTAAGGACGAACTGGACTTCGAAGGAAATATGCAAACTTGTTATTGGACTGGTCATGAATGGATGCCAGTAGAACAATATACAATTCCTATGAAGTTATCTCTTAGAATTCAAGTAGACGAAGATAAAGTCTCAATGTCCGATGATGCACTTAAGGAACAAGTAATAACTGTATTGAGTGAGTATTATAATGATGAAACAAAGATGGGTCTACAAAGAGAAATAGATAGATCAGAAATTACAAGAGTTTGTAGATCTATTGATGGTGTTCAGTACGTAGAGGTACTGGATCCACAATTCGATATTAAGTTTGATTATGAAATAAACGATCTAACACAAGAACAACTTCTAAACTTCACACCTCAATATACAGGATTTAGAACATTGACTGGTACTGTTACAGATTATAAAGATACATCCATTAGCGTTGAAATAGTTAGAAAGTAAGGAAACTATGATTTTACCAAAAAGTATTATTATTAAAAGTTTAACAGAACAATCAATTATAGCTGTTATAAATCTTCAACAGACATATAATTATATAATGAAATTTGTTGCACAAGAGTTAAGCAGTCTTAGTGAACCTTGCTATTATCCAAAAATTTCGACAATATATCAAGATCTTTTACATATGTGCAATACAGATGAAAAGAAACTGATAGAATACAGTCATCAGAAATATGGAGAACAGAGAGCTCAGTTTAAGATTGTACACGATCCATATACCACATTGTTAATACTTCTAACACAAGAATTTTTAAAATATAATTCTGTTCCTGGTGCTCAAATGGCATTTCATCTTTTTAGTTTGAGAACATATACAAATACTTTTAGAAATTTTACAACTCCAAAAAGTGGTGGAAACAGACAAAGTTTATGTATTCCTGATATATTTAATACAGCATTAGAAAGTCTATCTAGAAACCATATATTTAAATCTAAAGGAACAATTTCGGCATCCATTATATATTTCTCGACTTATATTTTTAATAGATATAAGAGAGATATTGAAGAAGATAACAGTAATCAAATCTTTAACATGATATATTCATTAAAGAACAGAATTAAACAATCTATTCGTTCTTTCATGAATAAGTATTATGATATTTATAAAAATAAATCTTCTAACCAAACAAAAGACGAAGAACAGTTTGATAGAGCACAAGAAACAAAACTCAGAGAGTTTATCAACAGAATTACAGATGATTTGTGCATTTATCGAAGAAAAAACAATATGTTCTATGATATGGCTGTTCAGTTAACAAAATTTAATAAGAATCTAAGTAAGAGATATGTTGAATGCCTAATGCAACCTTCCATGAAAGAAGATTTAAATAAGGCATATTTCCTTCTTCTTAGAGATGTGAAAGATTATTCTATATTAAAAACAAATAAGTTCTTGGAATATGTACGTCAATTAATGAGTATAAAGACAACAAAACAAGTTTTATATTTCAAAAAAATAATTGACGAAATTCAACTTAAAGTTATCGAAGAATTGAATATTCAAGATTGGTATAGCAAATTAACAATCCAATCTAAAGCCGTTGGTAGAAACTTTATAGCATATTATCTAGCTTTATATCTTAGATATTATATATAAAGATAATTCCGATTCGGGCTGAACTAGGAATTAACAGCCCGAATCGGAAAAAGATTAATGCTTATGTGCCTTATATAGAAAAACTATTTTGTTTTCTTCTGCATGGACAGCACAATCCATACAGCCTCCAGCATGTGAGATTGTTGTTACGGCATTCTCTATCTCATTGATACCACAAGGAGTATCTATTTCTATTTTTGTTGTATCACTCATACTTTTACCTCCAATCTTTTCTGTTTTCTAGATCTGTAGATAGTGACAACATCATGTCTAAGCTTGTCATAGACGACATTGTAGTTAGTGTTATCGATAGGACACTGATATAGAAACATCGATCTTGTGTTGCTCATCTTTTTTACGAAATCCAATTTATTAGACTGGATTTGTTTTACAAGATCTTTAGAGCTTATAGGGAAACCGAGTCTTTCGACACACCGTTTCTGAAAATGTCTCTTAATATTCTTAGACTTGGATGTCTTAGAATATTTCTTCATATAAGTTACTTATTTAACCATGGAGATACAGATTTACTATGGAGTTTCACCCATAGCTGTGTCCCTTTTGGACATTGATATGGTTGAATATTATGTTCAGCATTACATATACCACTCATGTCACATAATTTGCAATCTTGTTTCTTTACTTTCTCTTCTTTGTGTACTCTCTGCATACTATTCCATCCTTAGAGTTTCTGTATATCTTCCTATACATTCTCTCCATTTTTCAAATTCTCTAATAGCTTTCAATTTAGAACTAAAAAGACCTTCGAATATGATTGTATCCGAAACCTTTTCACTTGGTCTAATTAATATTTTATCCAAACAATCTCTATTTACTTTTATAAAATTATTTCTATTTTTTATAGGCATAACAATATATCCATTTCGAGCACGTTTTCTATATTCACATTCGATATATTTAACATCCATAAATGGTGAACTATCTGTATCATTGTATATTATTTGAAGATATATATTATCCCTTAATTTCGGACGAGTAAAATTAACTGGAATAATTGTAGAAACTATATTTTCCGTGGTATTTTTTGTAGATGTCATGTCGTTTAATCACCATCAAATGTAAAATTCATATACGTCTTTTTAGGATATTTATTCATAACCCAATAACAACAATCTAGTATATGCTGAAGTGCCTTAATTACATTTCTCGGAGTACATGCCCAATAATCATCTAGAATTGGCTTTTGTTTCTCCATTTGTGTAATTGTGGGCTTTTTCTCTGGTATATCATATGTATCACAATGCAAAAAATCATTGTATTTTAATTTATCTGGTTCCCTTCCATCTACATCCATGTCTAAAACATTAACATAATCACTTCTTATTTTTAAGATGGCATTTTCCAGCGCATTTACACATCTCATAAAATCATTATTATAAAGATATCTGAGACCTTTTTCATCATCTAAATACTTATATAGAAGTCCAGAATAATTATATGTCATGTTGAAATCAAATTCACTTATTTTTAATGGCTGCATTGTTTTACAATCTACAGCGATTGTGCCACCATATCCAATAATATTACATACTAGACCTTTTGTTGTAACAGTCTTTTTAGATTTTTTATAACATAAGCGAAAATCATAACTCATATGTTTTTCTCCTTCTAAGCACACTTAAGAAATTCGTTAAAAGCCTCATTAAAATCTGTATATATGTTTGAATTATTTATGTTTAAAAGATGATATTTCTTAATAACGGGCATTATAGATTTTTCAGGATAAAAATCCCGTCTGGAAAGACAAATAATACTTCCATTATATATTCTTTCAGATAATTTATCTATTCTATCATTCCAGTTTCCCTTAACAAGAACTTGACAGCGCTTCATTTTCTTAATCATATTTTCAGAATTAAAAATTTCTTCAATACAAAAACATTTATCTTCTTGTCTATATGATAGAAGTGTATACTCCTCGGGCATAATAGAACTCCTTTCTTGAGTTTTTGTGTTCTACCATATATTAATATATATAGGAAAAAGAATATATTTTCTATTTAAATAAATTAAAAAATTTAAATAACGGAAACATGAGAATTAACGGACTATCTGACCAGCAGTTATTTCAAGTTCAAGAGATGATAAAATGTAAAAATGATATCATCTATTTTATAGAAAACTACTGTAAAATACCAACTCCTGGAGGTTCAGAAGTTATGCAACTTTATGAACCACAGAAAACTGCTATAAAAACAATGGTGAATGATCACTATATAGTGACTCTTAAAAGCCGTCAGGTCGGTATGTCATGTCTATCCCAATGTTATTGTACATGGTGTAATACCTTTTTCGAAAACGTTGTTACTGGAATTCTTTCTAGAAGTGGTGATGAAGCATCAGACTTTAATAGAAAAGTTACTAATATGATAGATGAACTTCCAGAATGGATGAGACCTAAATACGTTAAAAGAACAGAACAGACATTTATTTTGGAAAACGGCTGTCAAAGTTTCTCTACTGGTGTTAACCCAGCAAATCCATCATCTGTATTTAGAGGAAAATCCTTATCTAATCTAATTATAGACGAAGCCGCGTTTATTGCTGGAATTACAGATGCGTTCACATCTTGTGGTCCATCACTTGTTAAAGCACAAAAAAGTGCCAGAGAATGTGGAAACCCATACGCTACATTTATTATTTCTACTCCAAATAAAACATCTGGAATGGGTAAATTCTATTATGATATGTGGAGAAAGGCAAATTCAGGAAATTCCATTTACAAACCAGTTATCTTAAAATGGAATATGATTAAGGAATTTGCTGAAGACCCAGATTGGTATAAAACACAATGTGAAATTCTCAATAATGTTGAATGGAGAATTGCACAGGAACTTAACTGTGAATTTATACAAGGCGGTGATTCATTCCTTCCAGCTGAAACAATTAAGGCGCTTCAAGCAAACGAAAAAGAACCACTTAGAGAGTTTAACTTAGATGGTGGCATATTAACACAATGGAAAGATCCAGTTCCAGACAGATGTTATCTCATAGGTGTAGATACAGCATCTGCATATGGATCAGATAGTTCAACTATAGAAGTAATAGATTATATAGACTGTGAACAAGTTGCAGAGTTGAGTTTTAAAGGTAGAGTAGATGAATTCTGTCCAATAATTACAAAAGTTGCTACAATATATCCAAACTCTATAATTATTCCGGAAGCGAACTCGTTTGGAAATCAGGTATGCGAATATCTAACTAAACTCGGAGGTCAATTTAACCTATATCAGAGTAAAGTTGTTCCAAAAGAAGTTAAAAATAGAGGTAATTTAAAATATAGATATGGAATATATACGAGTCCATTAAATAGACCTTTAATTGTAGATGCACTTTATACTGCTGTTACAGAAGATCCAACTTGTATTAAATCTAGAAAAGCCATACTTGAGTTAATTGGTCTTGTTTCTGATGGAAAAGGTAAGATTGCCGCAGATGAAGGTGAACACGATGACCTCTCCATGGCTTTAGCATTTTGTTTCTATGTTAGACAATATGATCCACCAACTGGATTAAAATCTATTTTTGGAAATAAAGAAGCTATAGAAGATAGTTTAGAAATAATTGGCTGGAATGATACAACAAATGGTAATTTTAACCAATCGGCATTAGTTAGAAATCCATATAGAACGGAAGAAGAATTAAGAAAACATGATGCTAAAGAAATGTTAAATAAACAGATTCAAAATTTTATAATGGATAATTTTAACCAACTCGTTACAACTGGATATAACCAGCTGGAAGGAAATAGCACAATAGATATAATGTCCTTAATTGGAAATAATTTTTTAAGATAAAAAACAAAGCTCACTCTTCCTAGCTGGTATGCTAAGCAGTGAGCTTTGTTTTGGACGACATTGTTGTGGCTTTAGGATACCACTATATATCTGTCATCGTATCTGTTGTCTGGCACGACTTTTTGAATTAGACCCTCTTTCAGAGCCAATTCACGGAATTTCTCACCCTGGAGGTACGTCCATCCATGCCTACGTACAACGATTGACCATGAGATTTCCCCACGGCAGTCGTCCACGATTCGGAGGAGAATCTCCTTATCACGGTTCTCTTCGCTGTATCTAATACGAAGAGCTTCTTCCTTTTTCTGTTCTGCTTCAATTTTCTGAAGCTTCTTCAGAAGCTTTTCAGCTTTCGTTCTCTTCATCCATTTTGAGAAAACCCACACGTACCCTTTTGCTTCCATCTTCTTCAAGAAGTCAGCCTTTTGTTCCTCCTGCTGAAGTTTCATTACTTCAGTATATGTTATGTCGTTTCCTGCACACTCCGGAAAACGATAATTGATTTCGTCCGAAGTCCAGATAAAGTGCCAGCGACCATTTATTTGGTCTATGATACCCATAACCAGCAATTCAGTTTTAACTGTCTCTATTGTGTCCCAACTGAATTGAGTTAGCTTCCTCATCTGACGCCATGTTGCTCCAGCACAGAGCCACTTCAATGCCAGCTTAGTGTTCTCCGTCAATTCATATTTTTCATCTTCAAACATTGCTGGTGCAGGGGTAATCTGCTCGCTGACTTTTACAACTACTTCCTTGATCTTAGGAATATAATATCCCTTGAGACAGCCTTTACCGAGACCCCCTGCTCTCATCTCGGCATTCCACCCGCCTTTGGAGATTCTAACAATACCGAGACGTGTCCGTTCGGAATTGATTTTGTCCAGAGCTCTTGCCCTAGACATTAAGGGACTCTCCTTTGCCAGGGTGAGAACGAGTTGTCTCTCTTCAGCAGTCAGAGAATCACGTAATGGATCTTTTGTTTTCATTGTTTGTTTCCTTTTTAATAAATCGCTAGCCGAAACCGCTTCGACTGATAACGACTTATCTAAAAATGTATATATATAGAAAAATCGAGATTATTTTAGAACATTTAAAGAAAAATCAAATAAAATTAAAAAAGATTATGAAATTATATTCCTTTATCAATGAGAATTGTATGTGTTCTGCAGGTTTATCATCTTACGAATCTCTAGCTACAAATTCTGGAACCTTTCAAGATGTTTACATGGGTGATAAAACAAAAAAGAAAAAGAACAAGAAAAAACATAGATACTTTAAAATAGAATCTCCTCTCAAAAAATCAATACATTAATAAATTATATATGGCTGAATTTAATTATCTACATAAGATTGTACCAGAGGTTAATTTCTGGACAAATAGAACTTTATATAATAATTCATTCAATAATTCATATATATCTTGTCCAACAAAAATATCTGATTTTTGGAGATCCAGAGATTCTGTGGTAGAACTTCTGTTTAATGAAACAGCAGATCCATCCGGAAATACATATGACGATGGATATCATTTTATATGGAAATACAGAACAGTTAACATTGGAAAACTTTATATATACGAACCAATGATGTTTAGACGTGTACAAGTCTATTATAATTCATCTTGGGTATATGCGGCTAAAGACGATGAAAAATTTAAAGATATAATGAATTTGAATAATTCAACTTTAGATCTAAAAGACGGTGATCCAGATATGGATTATCCTTATGGAATTAAACCAACAAAATATTTGAATTATAATTCCCATATAGTAGCATCCGGAACAGACCAATTACATTATGACGATCCACCTTTCGATCCAGAATCACAAGATGATCCAGAAATTATTATTTACGCTGAAGATGAGAACGTTTTTGGGTTAACAGAGGAGGAGCTTGGATTATGTGAATATCTATATTATTACAGAACTGGACAATATGAATTAATAGAGCCTTTTGATGAGAACTATTATTATACATTACAATCTCCATTATCTATATGGGTATACAACTATCTTATGTGCTATATGTTTAATTTCGTTAAATTCGAGTATCTAAAAACAATCACGGAACCATCTGATGGATATTTTAGATGTCTTGTTGAAAAACACATGCAAGATAGAATCTATGAATATATCCAGAAACATAATCTATGCTTATGGGAAAATGTAAGAGATATGATTAAAGTAGATAAAAGATCTTACGTACCATATTCAATGAGAAACAATACATATCTTCAGAAAGGTAGAATGACTGAAGATGATGTTAATAATAGATGTATTTTTCTAACGGATATTGATAAGAATCCTGAAACTTATAACAACTTCGAATTTATTTTAGATGGAAGAATTTTAAAACATGGGCAGGATTACAAAATAGAAAATATTCATAAGGAATCCAAGAAGAAAATTAGAATTGTTATTTTTAACAATGTAGAAATTAATCCAGATCAAAAATATCAATTTATGTACAATTACACAGTCACCCAGACACCAATCTCCGGCATAACAGAAATTGATGAATTTTAAATAAATTTAAAATAACTATGAAACGAAACATCTTTTGTAAATTCTGTTACTTCTATAGGAATGATCCAAAATTTAAGTATCCTCCGGATAAAAATACAGGAACCGATGTTCATACGGTTTGTACATGTATTCAAAATATAGATCCAAGACTACCTAAACATGATCCACGTAGGTATAGAAGTTGTCCATCTATAATCAATAGAAACCATGACTGTAATTGGTTTAAAATAAAAGAAGATCTAAACACATACGTATGGAGTCATGATAAAAAAGTTCCTCCAGCATACAAAGGAAATGATCCAGGAACGTATAGTATTAATCCAGTTAATGGTATAGAAGGATTTTACATAGGTGATAAAAACTTAAAGGAAATTTTAGACGATGCTACTGGTGGCGGATCTGAAGAGATACAGAAACTTAAAATGACAGTAGCAGACCATAGCAACAGCATTGAGCAATTAAACAACAATATCGAGATACATAATACAGAAATAACTAATATTAAAAATGATATAACTGAATTGCAACAACAACTGGATGTCGAAACCGTACTTGAAAACAAAGGAATAGAAGGTGGAACATCCACTCAAGTATTATAAATTAACAAATTTAAACGTTCTTAATAAAAAAAGGATATACGAATATGGCAAATACCATTAAAACTAGAATTAAGCTAAGAACAGATACCCTCACAAACTGGAATAGTGCAGCAAACGCTACTAAAGTTAAGATTTATAAAGGTGAAGCAGCTCTTGGCTTAGATTCAACTAATAATAAATACATCGTTAAAATCGGTGTATCTGATAGTGGAAACTATTGGAGTGAGTTAAGTGAAGATTTAACAATTCCAGTCGCTAATGTTAGAGGTCTTGAAAATTCTCTTTATGAGTATCAGTTAAACACTGAATGGGATTCTGAAGCAAGTGGTCAAAAGATCATTCTAGAAAGAAAACTTCCAAATGAGACAGATTGGACTATAGTTAACTCTATTACTATCCCATTAACAGGACAATTAAGCAGTACAAATCCAGTTACAACAAAGGATTATGTAGATGAAGCCGTTTCTAATGCTACAACAAGTTATTTCGAAACAACAAGACAAACTGGTGAAAGTGATCAGCAAGCAATTAATAGATATTTTACAGATCACCCAACTGAAGTTGCTACCGTAAAAACTGGATCCACATTTGTTATTAAAACAGCTATTAACTCAACTGAGTTATATGAGTACATAGCATTTACAGCTAAAGTAACTCAAAGTGGAATCACTTGGGCAGCTATGGATGGAAATTACAATGCTGAGAATGTATATTTCGATTCTAACTTCGATCTAGCTGGATCCTATACAAACGTTGGAAACATAAAGCTTTCAGATGGAACATATAACGCTGCTGGAAAGAATTTAAAACAGGTTCTTGGTGATATTCTTGACCAAACAGTTCAACCAACTATGGGAACACCACCAGCTATGTCTGTTACATTGACTGGAGCTGGAGTTAAGGAAGCTGGATCTTCATTCACTCCAAGTTATACTGTTAACTATACTCAAGGAAAGTACAATACTCCATGGAATAACTCTAGTGTAAACGATGGTACATCTGTAACATCATATACTGTAACAGATACTGCTGGTGCAACAAAAACGGCAAAATCAGAGTCATTTGCTCAATTTACAGTAACTGATACTACAAGTTATAAAGTCACGGCTGCTGTAAATTATAGCGCTGGTTCTATAGCAAAGACAAACAAAAATACAAATTCCAACCCAGTTGTTCAGAGAAGTAGTGGAAGCATTACAGGAAAGAATTCAAGTACAGTAACTGGCGGAAGATATACTTTCTATGGATATACAACGACAGCTAATCCAACAATAGATAGTGCACTTATTAGAGGTCTTCAAAATAAGACATTTAGTGCTCTTAGCAATACAAACTTAACAATTGCTAATGGTACGAAAGCTGTTGTTATAGCAATTCCAAAGTCTAAACCAACTGGTGCCACAGGAACTTATGCTACATGTACTAAGACAAATCTTGCATCCATCAAAGATTCAAATGATTCTAACAAGAACATTACAGAGGCGTTTGTAAAGCAAGATGTATCTGTTAAGGATGCTAGTGGTGCAAATCCAATTACATATTCTGTTTATGTAATGAATAGACCTGCTGGTCTTGTGGTAGATACATATTCAATTACAGCTTAATTTTAAGGAAAAGGATATAAAACATGGCTACTTATAAAAACGCAATTCCATCTGTGCAGTCTAACGTTGCTGCTGCAATGGCATTCCCTGCACCAGTAGATATTAATGCTTACTTTGAAAATTACAATGAAGCACTTATGGCTGCAGCAGTTGCTGTAGAAGCTGGTGATACATCTAGTACTGAAGCAAAGAACTATTTTGGTCAGGTTGTTTCTGTTACGATAAATGGAGTACCTACCATTTATAAGATTCAGAAAGATGATTCTTATATAATAGAAACAACATTCATAGACTCAGAATCGACTATAGTAAAAGTTGATTTTGATAAGAAACTTATAATAAGTACAACAAATCCTTATATTGTCGGAGTAGACAATATAGAGTACAATAACAATAACTATTATTCTCTATGTTCAGAAGACACAAGATTGTGCTATGCACTTGTTAAGGATATTCCTAATGGATATGAACTTGTTACAGATATTGACAATATTAATCAAGTCCTTTATAATGGAACAAGTAGTAGTGGTGCAAGTTATGGCGATGGTTATTTTAGTCCAGATACCATTACTCTTACAAAATCTAATGGTAAACTTGTTTCACTTGAAAATGCTAGTGAAGTTGGTGAACAGGTTCTACAAGAAGCTAAGGCTTACACAGATGAACAGATTGCCGGCTTAGATGTAACAGATACTGCTGTTTCAAAACAATTTGTAACAGCTGTCTCTGAAACAGATGGTAAGATAACAGTTTCAAGAAGAGCTTTAACTGGTGACGATCTTCCAAACGTTTCTATTGATAAACTTGTTGCTGGCACAACTAATCCAACAATTCCAGCTGCACTTCTTCCAGCTTATGTAGACGATGTTATAGAACTCCAGAACATTACTGGTACAGTTCCAGCATCTCCAGTCAAGGATATGGCTTACTATTCGCCAAATAGTGCAGCATCAAATAAGAATAAGATTGTAACATATAATGGAACATCTTGGGTTGCTACTAATCCAGAATCTGGAAAGATCTACGTTGATTTGACTGATAATAAGACATATAGATACGGTGGATCTGGAGATTCTGGTCTTGTTGTGATATCAGAAACATTAGCTCTTGGTGAAACATCTAGTACGGCTTATAGAGGTGATAGAGGTAAGACGGCATATGATCATGCTACAGACTCTAGTAGATTAACAACAGCTAAGACAACTGCAGCAATCTATAAGATTACCACAACATCTGAAGGTCATATTGCTTCTGCTACAGCAGCAACTGGTTCAGATATTGAAACTCTTCTTGGAACAAGTCTATCCAGTAAAGCTGATAAGAAGGTTCCTACTGCTGCCGGAAATGTTGCTACACTTGATGCTAATGGCAATCTAGCGGATTCTGGAATTTCCAAGAACTCCATTATTACAGATGTTTCTGATAAAGCTGATAAAGTTACTGGCGGAAGTACAAATGGAAAACTTGCAGCATTAGATTCAAACGGAAATTTAACAAACAGCAATATTACAGCTTCTGAAGTTGTTGTTACTGGTGACTCACGTTTAGCACACGCAAGCGATGGTACAGAAGATACGGATCTTGGTTTAATCTCTAAGGCAGAACTTGCGAAGATAACTGGCAGCGGTACTGGCTCTATTGCAGAAGCAAAAGGCGTAGCAGACTATGCTATTGATTTAGCTGCTTCTAAACAGGCATTTCTTGGAACAACAAACACGAATGTAACAGCTTCTGACGCTTCTGAGCAGATTACAATTTCTGGTGAGACAAAGACGGCAGCAATTGGTGATGTATGCGTTTACAACAACGTAGAATACCGCTGGATGGGTAGCACTAATAAATGGGTCAAAGTTGGTTCTGGAAGTAATGTAATTAACTCTATTACATTTGCTGGAACAGCAATGACAATAGATAGCACTACAAAAACTGCATCTATTACAAAATCTGCTGCGTTGTCTGCGTTAAATGTTGCTGATGGTGCTGAAGTTAACGTTCAATCTGACTGGAATGAGACAAGCAACACATCAGACGCATTTATCAAGAACAAGCCAACTCTTGGAACACTTGCTGGAAAGAGTTCCATTACAGATTCTGATGTTGCTTCCAACGCAGCAATTGCTACAAGCAAGATTAGCGGTTTGGATGCAGCATTAACGAAACTTAATGGAATTGCAAATAACGCTGAAGTTAACGTTCAATCTGATTGGAATGAGACGGATAATTCAAAAGATTCCTATATTCTAAACAAGCCAACTCTTGGATCACTTGCTGGAAAAAGTACAATCGATAACAACGATATCGCATCTAACGCAGCAATTGCTACAAGCAAGATTAGCGGTTTGGATACAGCATTGGCAAAACTTAATGGAATTGAAGCTGGAGCGGACGTTAATGTCATAGAAGAAATTAATGTTAAGTATAATACATCAGATATTGCTACCATTATTCCAGATTCCAATAAGAGTGTTACAATTGACATTAGTGAATTGATTCTTGATGGTGGATCAGCTACAGAACAAGTTTCTGTTAGTTAAAAAGAAATATCTTTCACTGTTTTAAATTAAATTTAAATACAGTGAAAGATATAATCTATTAATTATTCTGAGTTAGCATAGAGTGAAATATATCTATGCTAACCAGAGTAATTAGTTATTTTTTATAAATAGAGAGGTTTAGATATTTTATGGCACAACAAATCAAAGTCCAAATTAAACTTAGGACAGATACAGAAAACAACTGGAATACACATCCTAACACAATAATTGCCAATAAAGAGTTAATTGTTGTTAGATATTCTGATGGGACTATTGGGTTTAAAATTGGTAATGGTTCGACTTATGCCAATACTCCATTTGTAAAGTTAAATGATGCGATTGTATCCAAGATATCAAATGGAACCTATACATATAACCTTCCATCTAAAAATGGAACAATTTCTTTAACATCAGATTTAAATGATTATGTAACAAGACAAGAGTTTGAAGATACTCTTGGTGATCTAGAAACAATTATAAATGGAATCTAAATATGAGTATCGCTAGTGCTATAAATAATTTAAAAGATAGAATTGAAGCTGCCTATGCTGCATGTGAGTCAAAAAATGCTACAATTCCACAAAATAAAATAACTGCTAACCTTCCAGAAACCATTAGCAGTATTAATTCAGCTAATCCAGAAGATATAAAAAATTTAACTATAACTAAAAATGATTTATCTTCAGATTCTACAGCATATATAATTCCAACATTAACATCTGGAAATTCTGTAGATGTCGTGTCTAATTGGCCCATATATTATGCCACTATTATAAATGATATAATATTCGTGTCTACTTCTAATGGCTTATATTATTCTACAAATACAACAAACTGGAATCGAGCAACATTTAGTGATAGTAATGCTACAACAATTAAAAAAATAATATATGTCCAGAATCTAAATAAATATTTTGCTATACTTAATAATACAAAATCAACATACTATTATTACTCGGATAATGGAACTAGCTGGACAAAAGATGATTCCTCTTATACTTTTAATTATATATATGATATAACATCGGATGAAGATAATATCATTGTATCCATGAAGGATAAAATAATATGGTCGAATAATCTTACAAATTGGAACGAATATAGTCTATCCAATTATAATTACAATATATGTTATGGTGATAATAAGTATGTATTAATGAATTATTCTTTAGGAACTGGTAGAAAATTATATTATTCAAGTAATTTAAGCACTTGGACACAATGTAATATTGAAGATATATCTGGTGGTGTTTTGATGTCTACGACATTTAAAATACAATATTTAAAAAATAAATTTTTATTTATTGGTTTTGCTGGTATATTCTATTCAGCAGATGGAATAACTTGGACTAAATCTACTAGCTTTGACATTAGTTATTTCAATTCTAATAATCAATCGGCTACATGGACATCTTATTGTATGTCTAACAACAATATATTATATTGTCTAATTGGATCAGGGAACCAATATCCTCTTGGAGTTGCAACATCTACAAATGGTGAAGATTGGTCTTGTTATAAACAATCATATGGTACAGCTGGATTTATTTTCAATAATAGACTCTATTATGGTGATTCTAATTCTTCTGGTTCTGGATTAAAATATATAGAACTTACAGGATATGACTCTATTAGACCTTTTAAATTGAATGTTCCAACGTCGGAAGTTAACATAAGGGCACTCCCTTGCGCTGGCACGATGAGCTATATACCAAAGTCCTCTGATGTAGGATTTTCTAAAGTTATTACATCAAAACTTAGACCAATAAGTCTAACTATAGATCCAACTTCTAATCAACAAATAGCCAGCAATCATTCCGATGCTCTTGTTTGTCTCTCCAATTCACCTGGAATTTATAATGTAAATAGCTATGGATATGCAATTAATTCAAATCTTCAATTTACAACAGATATTAATTTTCATTCTATAACAAAACAAGGTGATAAGATATTTGCTGCAAGTAATAATGGAATTTATTATTCGAATGATAATGGTATTACATGGAATCTATATAATGATCTACAATGTTCTATTATAGCATTATCTATAATTACTTCTACTATGTACACATACCTCTTAGCAGCTCGTTCTGACGGAATTTATTATAGTTATAATAACAATTTTACTAAAGTATCATCTGTCTTGGCAACATCTCTAATACCAATAGAGAAACAAAATAGCGGTGATTCTAATGTGAATTTTTTAATCGGAACAAATGGATCTGGAATATATTATGCAAAATCAAATGGATCTAGTATTAATCAAAGTAATATAACTTCCGGTGTCGTAAAAGCTATACATAGTGCAGAAAATGGAATAGCAGTCGCTGGAATTGGAAGCAATGGAATATATAGATCTACAGACTACGGTATAACATGGGAACAAACATCTCAAATAACAGGTGAGTTTACATCATTTTGTTCTGGATATGGCTGGATTTTCGCTGGATCTGGCAATGGAAATGGAATTTATAAATCCACTAATGATGGATTAACTTGGACCAAAGTAAGTGGAACTTCAGGCAGTTTTCCTCATATGTTTACAATGTGGGATAACTATAATGGAATGTATGTTAATGTCATGGTAACAAGTGATGGTAAAATTAGAACATATCGTCCAGGAAACAGTATTTCAAATGCGGAAAATAATATATTAGGTCAAACATGCTGTTATTGTAACGGTGTAAATCAATCTTTCTTACACAGAGTTATTGTTAATCCAGTTACGTCTTCTGTAGATTCAAATATTCAACCAGAAAATATTAAAAAAGATGTTACAATTTTAGGCGTAACTGGTACATTAGAAGCTTCAAATCCTTATATTATTAGAGTTGCTGAATTGCCTGGATACCAAGTAAGTGTAACTTACAATAATCAGATAATATTAACAGATACTACATCTGAATTACAATGTGATTTGGAATTTCAACTTCCAAGTCTAGGTACTTATACAATAACAGCAACCAACAATGTAATAACATGGTCAAAAATTGTACAAATTACTGATAAAGGAGTTGTTCGTGTTAAAGGTCGTAATTTAAGTAGCACCTCTGCTAAAGATATATACGACTCCTGTTGTTATGGTATTTCTAGCAAAATGTTCAGTTTAAGAGATGTTTGGACATTTACTGAAGATCCAAATAGTTTATATTACAATGAAAAATTTTTTATAACAGAGTTCTTTGATAACGGAAATGGAACAGAGAGTGTTCAGTTCTGGGCGTGTGATGATAAAAAATCTCCTCTATTAACCTTTATGAAATCTCAATATATTATATTAAGTAATGGCTCACAACAGGAAATTCTAAAACACAATGGATATAAATATTCACATTTACGATTAGATTTTTTGGAAAAAGACAGCAAAATATTCACAACTATATCTGGATTAAAATTTTCCGATAATGGAACAATCGGCGGAATTCTTGCTAGTAATGAACTAAAATATCATAATAATAAAAACTGTGATTTATATTCTTATAATTCATCTTCTGACTCATTTACAAAGTTGAACAATTACCAATATAATTCAGGAGAACCTCTTTACATAGAAGGTTATATAACTCCAGTAACAATTACAGAAACAGAATTTTATAATGGAACTTATTATACAAAAGGATATGCCGACGGAAACAACTGGAATGGTAATGTATATAATACAGCTCGTACTTATAATTCGAGTGTGCAATATTATGGAATATTTGAAACTTTACAAGAAGATGGAAGTTATTTTAAAGAATTTAGATACTTAATAAATAATAGATATTTAGTCAATTGTACCTTATATCAGAGAAATGATAGAAATAGTCATTACGATGGAAATATAATAGATGATAAGATATTTATACCATCTGTATCTGAATTATTTGGTTTAAAATATACTTATACTGGAATAGGTAATGTTAATAGAACCAAAAAGTATTTTGGTGATTCTGTTATCTTTTATAACAAAATGTGGACTGGAATAGAGTATCCAGATTGTTTTACGGATAGAACATGTTTTACCAGAACATTAAGTAATGTACAAAATTCATCTCAAGTTATATTATTAAGTAATGGCGGAAATTTAATGGAAACTCCGTCTCCTACCTATTGTTATTATTCTAGACCAGCATTTAGATTTGGACCAAATTATATAGAAAGTGAAAGTGAAAGTTATCCAGAAAGTTGGAATGAAAGCTGGAGTGAATCCGAAAGTTATCCGGAAAGTGGATATGAAAGCTGGAGTGAATCTGAAAGTTATCCGGAAAGTGGATACGAAAGCGGGAAAGAATCTATTCCGGAATCTTGGAATGAAAGTTATCCGGAAAGTGAATATGAAATTGAATCTATTCCAGAGAGCTGGAATGAATCCGAAAGTTATCCGGAAAGTTGGAATGAATCCGAATCTATGGAGAGCTGGAGTGAATCTGAGAGTTATCCCGATGTCGAGAGTGAATCTGAGTACGAAAAGATATATGTAAGTAATTATTCACAGCAGTATGTTACAATGTCCATAAAAACATATGCAAAGGACTATCCTTTATATCCATATGATAACTTATATATAAATTCCGATAAAATATATTACAGTAATTTGAATTTCGTTTCAAGTTCTAGTATAATAATTAATTTTATTGATAAATATGGCAATTCGATAACAAGAATAAAAGGTACTAATAATTTAGTGTATATGGACTGGAATCTTCTTGAAACACGCTATATTGAAATATACGATGACGACACAGAATCGGAGAGCTGGAATGAATCTGAAAGTTATCCGGAAAGTGAATACGAGAGTTGGAATGAAAGTTGGAAGGAATCTATTCCTGAATCTTGGAATGAAAGTTATCCGGAAAGTGAATATGAAATTGAATCTATTCCAGAGAGCTGGAATGAAAGTGAAGATCTATAGATGTTAAAGAACCATTAGTTTTATACTGATAATATTCACGAATAAATTTAAACATTTATTTGTGGTTTTATTAGACAATGAAAATTATTTCTACAACTGATGGTGTTTCTAAAGGTTTATCTTTTACCTTTAAGAGAATGATTCCTGTTTCACCAAAAATGGTGACAAATCTAGATGTTAAAAAGAAATACATAGATATGCTGTCTAAACATCTAAGTAGTTCCATTGTTAATGAAATTATTAAGCTAATAAACAAAGAGAGAATTGTTCCAGTAGAATGTACAGAGGACTTTATAAGGATGCTTAATAAAAACCTCAAAGGTGATGCTTGTATGAATGCCAAAGAATATGAAAATGTTCTTGGATTCTATACATCTAAACAGAACAGACTTTATATATTAATGGATAATGTTCAGAGGTTAATGGGTGCCGGAAGTCTTCCTATCATGTTTACAACTGTACATGAACTTCAACACATGTATTGTTTTAATTTCACAAGTGAGTTTATAAAACTTTGGGAAAATGAATTATATTCTTTTTATGGATATTTTTGCGCATGTTTGTATAAGGCTTACACGGGAGGTTTTAGATCAGCATGGAACTCATTAACTGGAAAAGATAAAACAATTGTCAAAAATCTCCTAGAACCAGATAATGGAATTAAATATCTTGTTCAATATTTAATATATAACCACGAATATCTATATTCATGTGCTGGTTGTGCTACATCAGCCACAGATTGTAAAGCAATCGGTGAAAAGTTTGGAATGCTTTTAGAACAATGTGGTTGCGAAAGTGATTTATCTGCAAAAATTGCAACTAAAATTGCAGTATTAGCTAAAGATATATTTAGTGGCAGAATAGCTGGAACTTGGAGAAGTCCTGATAACGCCACTATAATTAATTGCTTTAGAGAAGCATACGTTAGAGTTTTCTCTAAGGACCCATGGAAAGATAATACTTTAATATATCAAGAACTTATTTTTCCAAGTGAGATCGTTAGTGTATCAAGTCAATATTACTATAAACATAGTAAATATTATAAATTCTTAGGATCTTTATAAATATGAATAGTTTTAACAATTCAGATCAAGCAGATTTTGATAAAATTGCTAGTGGATTAAATAATGTAAGCAATGAAATAAAATCACAAAAATCAATTCTAAGTAGAATTAGCGATGGAATTGGCGGCGTTGGATCCATAGTTAAATCTGGAATTGCTTCAGTTGGAAGAGGTGCCAATAGAATTTATCAAGCTAACAAACAAGATTTCGGTCCAGATACCAATGAAATGAAAAAGATGGTTGCTAACGCAGCAGTTGGACCAATAGGTGCTGCTATTCAGCAAGCAATGAACAATGCTGGAATAAGCTTCAGTGGCATGATAAAAAAATCTATTTCTAGTGTCATGAATAGTTTTCATGGTCATGGATCTAAAGGACTTAACCTAGATAGATTAGAGAAAATTGAACAGAATGGAGTCCAACTTCAAGGTCAAGAATTACAAGCCATAAATTCTGGAACAGCTAAGCAAATTCAAAACGATAACGCTAATACAAGTAAAATTATCACAAGTATTAATAGTTTAGAAGATAGTTTATCTGGGAAAGGAAATAGAAGGAACGGACAAGGTGCTTCTAGGGGTGATAGACCAGTAACTGTATCTGAATTAAGAACAATTCTAGCAAGTTCTCCAAAACAAAATAATGGGTCTGGTGGTAGTGGTGGAATGAGTGTCGGTAGAAGTCCTGGATCCTTGAGCAGTATTCAGGGCAGAGTTGCTACTGGACAGAATAATCCAGCTGATGTAGCGGCACTATTGTGCGAACTCATTAAAACACAAAAAGAGTTTGCTCAGAATTTCACAGATCCAAATGCTCCAAAAGGCGGTGGTATACTACACACACTATGGGATCTTGGTAAAGATCTTACTGGTATCAATTTATTATTTTCTGGAAGATATGCTAAAGATATTAAAAGATCTCCAAATCCAATGGAGACTATCACAGATGCCTTAATTAAAATTTATGAATGGGAACGTATTGGAATTGATCTTTCTAGACGTCAATTAAATGAAATTATTAAAGCTGTCGGTGGAGCACCTCAAAAATATGTTGGTCACGAAGGTGTGGCAACAACTGTTCTAAAAAGAGCAGCTGGAAAACTAAAACAATCTTATGATGATTCATCCTTTGCAAAAATTCCAATTCTTGGAAAACTTGGAAAAGCTGGATTAAATCTCGGTTCTTTCTTCCTCGGTTTTAATGATGAAGATTGGAAAGATCAAATGTCCGCTAAGTGGTATAATACACTTACCGGAAACAGGAGAGAAAATAAACATTTAAATAATGATCATAGAGTTAACGAATTTCGTGATGCTGTCTTTGGCTCGGATGTAGACTATGCCGGTTATGGTAAGATACAGAGAAAAAAGATAATGAAATTCAAAGGGGAAGATAATGTCAAATATGATCAGGTGTTAAAAGATCCAGACATTGCTAGATCCCTAAGAGATTTAAATACAATTAATACACATCCAGATTTATCAGATAAAGACAGAAAAAAATTTCTAAAAGAAGCTACAAAAAACCTTAGACAGAGTATTAAAGCTGCAGAAGATGAGTATGGTATAAGTGGTCTAATGGATCACATTACGGAGATTACTGGACTTGGTGGAGGTTTTCTTGGAACTGGTCATAGTCTTTTTGGAAAATGGTATAAACCTGGACATCAAACTCTCGAAAAAGGAAAAACATTTGATCTCAAAGATTTTCTTTCAAATAGTGCTCAGAAAGATGATGATGCATATTATAAAGAACTAGAGGAACTCAAGAAACAATGGGAAACAGAAAAGGATCCACAAAAGAAACATCAAGCTGGAATTAAGTTAGTAAAAGCACATGATGAAGCACAAAAAAGATTAGAAGTTGGAAAAGAAAATACAGTCAAAAAAGTTGGTGATTCAATTATTCCAGTTACAATAGTACAACCAAACCAGTTAATTTTAAGTGCTTTAAGATCAAAAATCAAAGGAGTCCCACAACAAAACTTTAATGTATTTAAAGACCAACTTGCTGCGTTACAAAATATTAAAGATATATTGGAAGGAAAAGGTGTAGCTGGCGGAGTTGTGACATCACCTAGTGAAGCTGCTGCTGATGTTAAAGAAGGTGGTGGAGATGTTGAAGATGTTCTAAATGGTGATAGTAGTGGACAGGTAACTGTAGAGCAACAACATCTAGAACACGAAGAAAAAGTTATTAGCTTACTAGAAAATGTTGTGAGCAATACAGATAGTTTATCAATCAGATCAGGTGGAAAGGGGTCGGAAGAAGGAGGGCTTTTCAGCGGATTAATGAGTTCCATTGGTGATACACTAAAAGGTATCGGTGGATTTATGATGAATCATCCATTGTTAAGTGCTGCTGGTGGAGCTGCAATTTGGGCATTATTTAAGAAAATGACAAGTAATGACAACGCAATGCCAAATTTGAAAAATCCAAATACATTTGAAGGCAGTGTTTTGAAAAACATGATAAATGACCCATTAAAAACACTAGAAACAGCATTTCTACCAAGAGTTTTAAAAAGTGGAAAAGCTGGATGGGTAGCACCTTTAATAGAATCTTATAAAATATGGCAAAATGCTAATAAAGGAGATTATCATAAGTCTGCTCAAGGTGCTAATTTATTATATAATTTCATGGCGAATCCAAAAGCTGGAGCATTAATTTCATTATCCCAATTCTTAGGAGCTGGACCACTACAGCAATATCTAGAACAGAATATGGATTATGTTGTAAATGATCCAATTCTTGGAGAACATAAAGTATCCTTACAACTTCCAGCAGATGATGTATACGAAGGTGCTACAAATATGTTTTTAGATACAGCAAGAGGATATTCTGTAGCTAAAAAATATATGGATTTTGCAAAACTTGGGTCCTCCGGAACGACTTTCACAAATATTAAAAATTTACAAAAAATATTTGATATATTAAAAAATAGACATCCTCTAATGTATAGGAATCTTGCATTAACTGCAGAAGGGTCATTAATGAGAATGAGGCCGGGTTCTGTTCCAACAGCAGCTACTAATTTAGAAGCAACTGCTTTTAGAACTGCAGCACAAGGGGAAGTTGTAAGAGGAGTTGGTAAAACTGGAAAAATATTAGGAATCGCTGGAGGCCTACTTGAAGGAGGAATGTATGGTGTTCAAGCATATAATGAATTTAAACAAGGGAATATCGGATATGGCTTAACTAAATCAGCTCAAGCATTTATTAGTCTCGCTGGATTAGTAGCATTATATGCTGCACCACTAACTGCTGGTACGAGTTTACTGATTACTGCGGCATTAACTGCCGCACAATTTATTATAGATTCCATTGTAACCTGCTTTAAAATTAAAGATAAAATAGAAGCACAGAACGATTGTGAAAACGTAAGAAAAATGTTTCTAGATGTTAATTTCTGGACACGTGAAAATATAAAGCATGTAAAAGAATTTGATAAAGTCTTAATTAAATATAAAGACAAACAAAATGAACAATTAGAATGTATTAAAGAATTATCAAATGTTTATAAAGCATATTTATCAGAAGTTGGAATTATTAATAAAATATCCAGTTATTCTTGGAGATCAGATAAAGAATTTTTAGATGAATATAAAGAACTTATAGCAAAAATAAAGCAATTAACATTACTTATCAAAATAAATGGTGGAAATGATCCAAAAATTTCTAAAAAAGATTATGAGAAAAAAACAAATGCCGTTTCCCTAAAATGGGATTCAAAAGAAGTACAGAATATGTTTGCCCAATTTTATAAAAATTGGGTTTTAAATAGAGAAAATAAAAGTACACAAATAAACATAGATGAAAGAACAGACGAAGATAAAGAGATAACAGAAATATTCGATCCAAGCTATAATAATGATATGGATTTTTTAAGCCATAGTGATATCCCAACAGAACAGAAAGATTATTTTATCTCTAGAAGAGAGTTAATAAATAGAAATAGAATTGCTAGATATAAATCTTTTAATAAAAAACAACAGGAATATCTCAAACAAAGAAAACTCACACAATACGCAAGTCTGACTTCATATGATGAAGATAATCCAAATATCTCTAATCTAGAGGAATTAACACTTCCATCTAATACAGATACACATTATAATGTTGCCAGAATAGCTATATCTAGTGACAAATTCCTAAGTAAGATAGAATCTAACACAGCAGCAGGATTTAAGGAATTAAATATTCAAACTATCAATACGGAATATACTAAATTCTTTAGAAAAGAAAATCTTATAAGGTCAGCAGAGAATATCTCTATACATAATGCGTATATCAGTGATGCACTTTCGGATAAAGAATTTACTAAAAAAATAAAAGAAGAATACCCAGAAATATTATCTTTTAATAATTCTCTTAATCCAGATAACTGGGTTCCGAATTTTAATTATTTTATGTATCATATAAGAGATGCACAAGGTCCACAATTCGACAAAGTTAATAAACTTGTTAAAAAAATATGTGATGAACATAATATTCTGCAGGGTAAGCGCTGGCCAAAATTTGGCGAGAATTATATAGTAAATCCACAATTCAAAAATGCTATATTTAAAACATTTAAAGCTAATTGTATTAATGATTATACTGGTAGTACTCTAGTAAATCAAATGGAGGCAGTGAGTCCTCAGTATACTATACGCCTGCGTTCTATATGGACAAATAATGATATAAACTGTATAGATACATATACTGCTACCTATGGAGTATTATATGAATATTTTGAAGAAAATTATTTGAATTATTTACGAACATTAGGTAAAAATGGCTGGCGTCAGAAATTTAATAAAGAAGAAGCTGATACTATCAGAACTAAACAGCCTATGCCATTATATGTTATAGCATACGCGCAAACAATGCTTATTAGACGCTATATGGAATATATTATTTCTAGTGGTCAAATTGCTAACTCCGATTATGTTAAAGCATCTAAGTCTTTTATAATTCCAGATAATAATACAGCATCTAGACAAAGAGTTAGCAAATATTTACTAGCACTTCAACAAAATGGAAATGATAAAAATAGTGCTCTATATAAGCTTAAAGAGAAAGCAACTTTTAGATTACTTGGTACAGATAATGTTTTAGAAGGACATTTTAACCCACAAGCAAAAGGACAGGGACGTTTTGAAAGTTTAGATCTCGAAACTAGAGGCGGATATTTGAGCAACATAATACAATCTGCTAGAGATATAGAAGAGACATTTGGAATTAATCTACAAAATCCAGAGCATATGGATTCTGTTGGTGGAATTTTATTTCAGTCTGTATTAGACAATGATGAACTATCAGATGATTTAATCGAAGCATTAAATATGCCATTAGAAAATAGATCTAAAGCATTAGAAACTGTAAGAATAAAGGCACTTCAAAAATTTGAAAACGCTGAATTAACACCAGAAAAACTAACTTCCGACATAGAAAAACTTTTATTAGATAAAGCTGCAAAATTTCCAAAACAACAGACAACAGAAGAAGATGTAGAGTCAGCTAAAAAAGAGTTAGAAGAATATGCAGCTAAATCCTCAACAGAAAACACGCAAGCTTTAGCTAATAATACTATAGCTGTAGAATCCAACAACGAACAGCTTATAAGTATTAATGAAACTTTAAGAGATATAAAAACATATACCCTTTCTAAAGAAGCAATGGTATATGATAGAAATATCTTTATGAGATCTGTAGAAGAACAGGTGAGAGCATTAGAAGAGTCTGGAGCAACTAAAGAACAGATAGCATCATTATTACCAGCTATATATAAGATAGCAGCAACAAAACCAAACTCCATTAATATGGAGGAAGAACAAAGTTCAGAAAAAAATTCTGAGGTATCTCCTTCAAATCCTACTCCATCTCAAAATGCTGCTGGAGGTGTTACAACAGAATTCTCTAAGCAAGCTAGATATGAACCAGAAGATAATGCTATTTGGGGAGAGGCTGGACCAGAATATAGATTTACAAATCTTCTCGGTAAAGGCAGTCATTTTTATCTTCCAGCAACATATAGACCTGGAAACATGCTTGCTAAAATCACAGAAGCAACTGCTGCAAAACTTAATGCAGAAGGTTCTTATAACGCATTTGGTCCACATGATCAGGAAGGAAGAGATGCGATAGAGGCAATTTCTACAGAAGTAGCCAAAAACTTCAAGCATGTTGGATTTAAACCTTCAGAATTAGAAATGTTTAAGACTGGCGGAGGAACTACTCCGAGGGATGGATCGGAAAATAGTTCTCCAGAGCAAACTACTGCTAATGCCACAAATGTAATTGCTAAAGAAGAAGTAAAAGGCAACAAGTATCTAAAGGAGATGTCTGATAAATTAGATAAATTAGTAGACACATTACAAGATCTTCCATTAAAACAATGGGGTCAAAAAGGTTTAGATGCTGCTAAAGATCTCGGTGTAAAAGCAAAAGATGCAATTTCTGGACTACTTGAGCCAGATTTTGAATGGACAGATTTTCATTCTAGAGCTGGTAAATATATAACTTCCAAAGTAGAAGATAAAGAATTAGAAAACGAATTGACACAAGAAATAGAACGATTAAAAGAAGAAGAAAATTCTCTAAGGGCTTCCGCAGAAAATGGTGACCCGAATGGCTCACCAGAACGGCTTAAACAAATCCAAAAAGAATTAGAGTACTTAGAAGGTAAAAAAGATAAAGATGGAAATATTGTAAAAGGAACTGGTATTCTAGGAGCCAGGAAAAAATATTTAAGCGATAAGCCAATATCAGGTGATTCCAGAGAACTCTTCTCTAGTCTCAACGCTAATGTTTTGAGTAGATATGGAAGAGATAAAAATGACAATAGAACTGTTGTAAGTACAGTAATTGATTTAATGAATCCAGAACAAAGATTAGCATTAAATCGTGCTAGAACAAAAAAAGCTAATGGCGGTCAATTAACAAAAGAAGAGCTAAAAACTATTGAGGAACTCTCGAAGTTGGAATATACATTCAATGGAGATGAAGCACAATATGTGCATAGTCTTTTTGAAGATGAAAATTTCGATTTGAGAAAATTTTCTCAGGATTATAGAGATGGTAAAATAAAGAGACCGAAATTTGATGAAAAAGTATCTGAATTCCTTCAGTCGAACACTACTAAGGAACCATTAATTAGTGCTTTAAATGAAGATAAACAACTTCAAGAGGAAGCATCCATTTATTACGGTAGCGAAGCAGAGGAACCAGACAGAGAAGCACCATCTGTATATGAACAGAAAAAAGCTGAATTAGAAAAACGTGAAAAAGAAGGTCCAAAAAATAGAATTGAAGCTGGGGAAATTGAACAGTTACGATCGGAAGTAGAGGATATGGGCCGTCCTACTCCAGAGTTTCCATTTTCTGAGAATGAATCAGATACTCCGAAACCTCCGTCTGTTGACGCTGGAAAGAAAACGGCATTTTCAAGAAAAGATAGAACAGAAATTTCCCTAATTAAAAAGAATGTTATATATCCGGCATTAGAGAAGAATGTTGATAAATTCATTACAGAAGATCATATAACAAGAAATAAAGTAGGATCCGCAGAATACGAGGAATATGTTAAGCAATTATTAGACGCTAATGGAATAATGGACGAAGATGCTAGAGAACATATCGAGGCACAAGCACAGGATATATGGTCAACTGTTTTAATAAAGAAGAGAAGAGAAGTAGAGAAGAAACTTGGTCTATCAGAAAATGCTGAACTACCTAAAAAACTTCCAAAATCCGCCGGCGTAACTCAGACAGCAGCATCAATTAAGCCAAAAGTTGAAGCAAAATTAATAAAGCCAGAATTAATAGGCATAAAGCCACCAGAAGTGAAATTATCATCAGTGCCAAATATTCCAGAGCCAGTAGCTGATCCATTTGCTGATAAAGAAAATGGTGTACATAAGAGCATACATAAATTAGAAGACAGATTTAGAAAGTATGCAGAGGATAATCAATATAAGTTAAAATCACACTTATCTGATCAGGATATACAGAAATCAGAATTTATAAAAGACGGATTAGAAAAGAACTCTAAATATTTTGAAGAACATCCAGAAGAAAAAGCATTATATGATAAATATACGGATATTCAAAGGCTAGAAGAACTTGCCAAAAAGGAAAAGTTATCACCAGAAGAAACCAAAGAATTAGAATCATTAAAGACTAAATATAAAATACCTTTAGAAAATTTATCATATACAGCTGGACTAAATGGTCTGCAATCTACAGACGAAAAAACTTCATTATTATTAGATAGATTCCAGGGAAATGTTTGGTCTCATGATAAGAATGAAGTAGGGTTAGGTTTTAAATACAAGAGTGATTTAAAAGACATTTTCACACAGTTTGCACAAACAAACAAAGGCAAGCAGTTATCAGCATTTCGTGATCAATATCTACAGTATGCTCAAGGAAGATATGACGAAGACTATAAGCTAGATAGAATTAAGGAACTAAAAGAGAAATATAAAGGTCTTAAAACGAATTTCAGTCTCAAAGATATTTTCTTTACAGATTATAAAATGTCTGGACCAGGAATTTATAGAAATCCAGAAAGATTCTTAGAGGATAGAAGGCGTGATTTAAATCAACTTGAATTCAAAGAGATCATGGAAGGTGATGGTGGTCAAAAGTCTACAGCATACGTAGGTGGTAGATATGGCAAAGAATCCAAAGAATATCAGGAAGCGTTAAAGAGAGAACAAGAAATAAAAGCTAAATACGCTAACATGTGGAAGGAACTGGAAGAATTCTATACTCTTCAGGATGCTTATGATAGACACCTTCCTTCAGCAAATGATTTTAACTATACTCAAGATTCTGTATATTTCGAACCAACTAACGGGATGAATATGAGGCATTATGGTGAGGATTTCTTAAAACTTCACCCAGAATTCGCTTCACAAGTAAAGTATGAAAAAGGATCATTGTTCCATAAAGCAACTGTTTCCATGGATGAACCTTATGTATCAACTGCAGAGTTAAAGGCCAGATTAAATCAGATGGGAGGTACAAAGACACCTCCTACAGATAATAAATCTTCTTCCCAAGCAGTAGGTGAAGCAGCAGGTATGGCTAAAGCTGTAGCAGAATCACCAATAGTGAAAGAGAAAACAGCAGCAAATAAACCAATAGCACCTTTATCAGAATTGGCATCAAATGCTTCAGATGAATTGAGATCTGAAGCCGAAGCAAGAGATATCGATGGAAATCCAATGGATGAAAAGAGATATGAACAAGAAAAAGGAATAGCTGACGCTATGGCTAACCAAGTCGGTGTAATTGAAGCTGCTGGTGGATTGCTAGTTAATAGTCCAGAAAAAAAGAAAGATAAAAATACAAAGAAATTTGCTAAAGGAGGTTTAACAGAAGGCCTTCCAGATCCTAACAAGCCAACATTTATAAATTATGATGTAACAACAATTTCTGAAGAACACACAAGAAATGGAAAGTTAGTATCCTCATCTTCAAATTCCATTGATAATTCAAAGACTAATATTACACAAAATTCTTTAACAAAAAATAGTCCAAGATCTACACAAACTAAGAAATCAAATGATTGGATATTAAATCAAACACATAATGGTCTTACAGAGAAAGATATTGAAAAACTCTCCGATTCAGAATTAGAACAGAAATATTATTATTGTTTATATAATGTTGGCGGAAGAAAAAATGCTGGTATAACATCGAATAGACTTATGGCTAAATTAGATGAAGAATATCGTATTAGACAATGGAAAAAGTCTCAAGATCCAGCTACTGCATTTTTACATCCTGTAGCACCAGGATATGTTTTAAATACATCATCTACAGAAATTGTTCCACATAATTGGTCATCTTATAATTATCCAGAATATGTTAGAAAAGCTGTACAAGAAAAATATGGTGGTGATTTACCTACAAGAGATTTCTTAAATGAAGTTCTTAGAGATAGAAGATATTCTATAGCTGAAGAAAATGGTTTAAATGCTGATGATATGAGAGATAATGATAGAATACTTTATCTCATGTCAAAAGAATTTAACGAAGATGTTTTAAGAAATATCATAAGTAGAGATTTTAATCACGATGATTCCGTTGGTGGTGATACTGGTAAATTTTCTATAGAAAATGATATAGCTAAAATGTTCATGAAAAAACAATTATACGACTTAGCTATAAAAATGGGTAGAAAAGATCCTTATGAATTCATAAATAATATAACAACAGGAACTGGAAAAGCATCATTTCATGAAAACTATCTTGAAATATTAAAAGCTGCTGGTTCTCCACAAATTTATGATTTAAAATTTGACGGAGATAGTTATAAAGCCGTCATGAAAGAATTTAAACCAAGAACTTATTTTGCTAATGGTGGCTCAACATCTACAAATTCCACAAGTAATGCTATAAATACAATATCTTCTCTAGTTGCTGACAATCTAAATAATGTTGCACAATTTGCCGAAGGTGGCTTATCTAATAATATATACGATTTTATAAGTTCTAGTAGTAATTCTAGTTCTATATCTTCGATTACAGATAATCTATATAAAAATCCAGAAATATCTAAATTTGAAATAGAAAGATATGCTGAAGGTGGTTATACAGATGTATCAACAAAAGTAACTAAGTTCAAAGGTAATACAGCAACTAAAATTAGAGAATTAAGTAAATTAGCAAAAGAGTCAGCATCAGAAGCATTTAAAGAATATCAATCATCACAAAATTATTTTGAAGCTAAAGAAAATGCTACTAAGAAATTTTTAGATGACAATAGAGAGTTATTATTACAATTCCCAGAATATAATCGCGGAACAATCTCCGATATTTTAATTAGAAAATTAAATTCCAATTTCGAGATGTTAGTTTTGGATAGTCTTGGTTATAAAGGCGGTCCAAATAGACTAATGTTCACGGAGAAAGGAACAGCATATTTAGCCGGAGGTAATAATGATAGAAGTGCATTAGAGAAGGAAAGAGAAATCTATGAGAAAGAAATGGCTAAGATGACGGGCAGTTCTTCTTCATCCACATCAGTATCGAATACAGCAAATAATGTTAAAAACGAAGTTACAAATAATAATTCTACTTCTAACATAACAAGTATTAATGCTGAATCGAAGACAGCACCTAATAGTGATGTAGCTGTATCTGAATTCAGATCAAATATACAAGCATCTACAAGTTCAGAATCTAATAGTTCTAATTCTAGCAGCAGTTCACTTTCAAGTAGTGCTAAATCCGTAGCGCAAATTTCACAATCAGATGAACAAGAATATTTCAAATATCTCCAGGAAAATGTGAAATCAATTGCTTCAAAATATAGTGCTAAGAAAACTGGAACTAGATCATTATATTCAATAAGAGACTATCAGAAGTTACTAGACGAAAAATTAAAGAAGGACCATCCAGATTGGACTCCTAAGATGATCACAAATAGTCGTAATCAAATATTATCTAAATATGCACAAGATATATATAATCAACATATGCAGATAATTAATAGCAGTAATAACGTTTCTGGTGCAAATAACGATATGGGATCGAAAGTATCACAAGCTATATCTACAACATCTAGTTCATTTGGGTCACTCTTTAGTAATATGTTAAATTCTGGATCTAACATTATTAATAAAACAGGATCTTCTATATCTAATGGCATCACAGGAATAGTTAATAGTACAAATAATGCTAGAAATTCCATTATGAATGGAATTCAAAGTACTTTTAATACTGCTGGAAATGCTATTAGTAATGTTGGTGCTAGTGTTTCAAATGGAATTCAAAAAGGCGTTGCTATAATTAATGGTGAAATTGTTCCAAATTATAATGTTAATCCTAGAATAATGGCACTTAACACAGAATCCATGTCTACTGTTTCACAATCCAGAACAACAGAAGGAACAAGTGAACAAATTGAAAAACAATTACAAAAATCTATTCAAGCAATTAATAGCAGTAATATAAACATAGTTAAAAATATTACATCCGGTGGATCACAACATGGCGGAACAGTTATTAATAATTACGATGTAGATCAGACATATAGAATGATTGAAAGTGTAGGCATTGTAAAATAAAAGGTTTATTATATGGGTCAAATACAAGATTATATTGGATATCCAGGATCTCAGCTTAATAAAATGGGTACTGAAACCATGGAGTTCAAAAATCATCTAGATTCTAAAATGGTTATTGCTGAAATTAAGCCATGTAAATCTAAAATAGATAAAGACGGAAATATATATCAACCACAAGATGCGTTTGGTGATTTTGAGACAGATCTTGATGCTGCTGGTCATTCCATGAAAGGAAAAGTTCTAAGAATTGTTATATCGAATCCACAATCTGTAACTGAAACATATTCTAATCAATTTGGTGACTCCGAAATCTTTGGCGGCGCCGGTAGATCTCTTATGGGAGGTGCTGGAGCCGAATTAGCATTAATATCAGGAATTAGAGATACAGATCAATTAGATCAAATGGCTAAAGACTTAGCGAAAGATAGTCCATTATTTGGAGGATTAGCTAGCAAATTAACTGGAGCATATAAAAGTGCTACAGATTGGGCTATTCAACAAGGTGCTAAGATGAAATCTGCTGGAAACGAAGGAATTGGTGCAGCATTAGAAAAGCTAGGAGAAGTTGCTAAAAGTCCTTGGTCTAAAGTAAATTGGCCTCAGATGTGGAAGAACTGTTCTTACCAACAATCATACGAATTAAATACGAGATTATATTGCTATTATAATCTAGAAACAAGAGATTATGAAAATAATATATTAGCACCATTAGCAGCATTACAATTGCTTGTAACTCCAAAATCAAAAGATGGGATATTATATACATGGCCATATATATTCGACTTTAAAATAGATGGCGTCTTGCATATGCCAATGGCTTTTTGTTCCAATTTAAGTGTAATCAAAGGTGGTGATGAAGGTGACTTTGCCGCCGATGGAAGACCAAACATAATAGATATAAGAATGTCTATACAAAATTGCTATTCTGTTATGGTTAATTGCCCAGCACCAAAAAGTGAGTCAATTCCAACAGTTAAACGTGATAGCGAAGGAATGCGAAAAGGAAAGCCAAATTCTACAGGAAAACCAGGATCTGTAGGAAAATATGGCAGCGGTGGAAGTTCTAATAGTAATTCATCTCCTGCTGATACTAGCAGCTCAGCGAATACTTCACAAAATAATAATCCATCAAATAGAGGTTCAACAACTCAACAAAAAGCTGGAAAAAAAGGTCTAAATGAGTAATTGAATATTATTTGTGTGATTGACTAGTTCTAACTGCTGTTATCTCGCATGTAGCAAAAACGGTATCATGACCCATCTGTGGTCCTTGATCCCTTGTTAACTTTAATATAGATTCTGTTATAAGGTATTTTCCTTCATAATCAGAATTTGGATATTTCTCTTGTTCAGCATATGTTTTTAAATAAAATGGTTGCCCAACTTTCATTACAATATGTGGCTTAATCTTTCTCAATAATGTTAAGTAAACAAAATTCATCTTATAAGCTGGATCTATGTAATTAGCTGTGATATACTTATCATATGTAGATCCATTCTCGTCACCGAGATTATGATCAAATGCACATATTCTCTTTTTTAAAATTCCATTATTCGTTTTTAAATCTTTTTTACTAGAATGTATTCCGTATGTTGTAGCCTCTCCGATTGGATCTGATACTACAAGTTTAGAGATATCCCAATTTGGGTGAAATACATGTAATTGTTGACCACCATCCGGGACAAATGGATCATTTGTCATACATATTGTTTTTATATTATTATATGTGATATAATTATTCGGTGTACTTCTAGCTAGTTGTGCCGGAATTGTATATACTGCATCTGATGTGGAATAGGAAGGCATTTTATGAACTGTATATAATCCACCATCACCAAAATCATCCCATTTTGTTTTTAGTTCCCACATCATAAAAGTTCCATTATAATTAACATAATAGAATAATTTTCCTTTATATATTCCATAAGTTTCGTCCATGTATGTAAAGAAATTTTTAAACGACATAGGTGGAATAATAAATTGCTCTAGAAGAGATGTATTCATTTTTCTAGTGTCAACTATTTTAGATTTTGGATTTACCTCTCCAATAACTCCCATAACTGCACCTTGTACAGTTACTGGATTCTCCCACATTCCATTAATTGTTACGTTTAACAATTCATGACATTGTTTTGGAACACATGTTATAATTGTTTTTTGTCTCTGAATATCAGCAGTTTGTGTAGCAGTAACGTTATTAATGTATTTTTGTGGAAGATCTACATTCATCTCCAGTATAACCAGATTGAATATAAGTGGTTGACCAAATATTTTGTTATCTTCATCCGAATAGTACAGAAGCATTGTAATTTCACTCTGAGGATATAAATTATATTCGATGAATACCTGATTATCTATAAAAAATTCCAAAAAAACAAGAGGAAAATGCCTATCAATCTGATTATTAATCCTTATTGTTCTAAAGTTGGCTTCTAAATATTTAGCACCTGGACATTTGAATTCCACTTTAAAATATCCAGCGTTAGAACTATAAAACGAATTCTTTCCCTTAACCATATTAAACCTTTAGGCAAAAGACAATATGATTAACGATTGTATCCGTCATCCTGTTCTTCTTGATCGTATGGACAATTTAAATGACAGCACAGTTTGCCAGTTTTCTTACAAATTGGTCTATCATTTTTAATTTCACAATACGGACAACTTTTTTGATCTAAACTAATCTTTATCATAAAGCTTTTGACAATAGAAAACTATTATTAATTTTTTCTATCATTTTATTTGTTTCTGAGACGAAAGAAATTGAACATAATTTCTTACTTCAGACAAATGCTCCAAAGGTACATCTATACTGGTAGATTTTTTATCACTGATATTATCTTTCAGTTTTTTATTTCCTTTTTCTATAACTTTCTTTGTTTCTGTAAGTATATCTCTTATACAATCATTAATCGTTTTCTTCAGAACATTATCTACAAATTTTCTCTTGTCCTCAAAATAATCCTGTGCCTGAAAATTAATTGTGTTAACAAGAGCATTTGTAAGATATTCCTTAGATTCTTCTATGGTTTCCTTAACAATATCCTTTGTAACATTTTCAGCCTTATCAACAACGAGACCCTTAATTGTTGTAATAAAGGCATCGTCTTTTTGAATTATATGAGATATGTTTTTAATAACTTCTTTTCTTATCTTGTTAGAATCTGGATTCTTTGGATCCAGCAACGTATCTATTACACGCTTCAAAACAATAGGATCAGTTAAATCCTTAATGTTTATGCAATCTCTTTTCTTTAACATTGTAGCTTTCATTTTTAACCCTCTTCAGATACTATTAATAGATTTTTACGACTTCTTGTTACTGCTGTATATAACCATCTTCTCCACATATCATCACTGGACCAATAAGAACACTTCTGTTCTAATACCATTACATTTTCCATTTCACTACCTTGTGATTTATGGCATGTAATGGCATATGCGTAATCAAAATTATCTAATGCTATTCTCTCTTTTTTTCTTATAATGTTGTTATTAACACTATAATAATCGCCTACACTATTTTGTTTCTTCCATTTAAGTATTTCACTTTTGTAAACATACTCCATTGGCGGTTGTTTCTCTGCATTAAAATTGTTCTTATTTATATATCCCTTGTATAACTCTGTTTCACCATCAAACCTACAAGATACATCATAAAATTTTTCACAAGAAAATTTTTCAGTTAATGTTCCAATCATACCATTGTAAATTGGAATATCTGTTGCGTTTTTATTATTTCTTAAACATATAATTCTATCCCCAACAAGAGGACAATCCGGTCTCTTGAGCCAAGTTCTAAATTTTCTATTCATTTGTATTCTTGTGTTGTTAAATCCAACAACACAAAATGAATTTTCAAAATTACCCATCATTTTTACGAACTGAGTAATAAATCCAGATTCTTTAGGTTTTACTTTCAAAACATTATCACCATAGATACCATACTTAATAAAACCATCTTTTCTAGCAATTTCTGATATCTTTAACAATGGTGATTCTTCCGAGTTATCATATCTATGTATAATCTCTAGTCTAATTTCTGGATTAGACATTAAATTAAAATCATCATCAGAAATTGGCGGCAATTGACCATGATCTCCAATACATATAATAGGTTTCCCATAAGATAATAGATCATCAAATATATCTCTAGAAACCATACTGCTTTCATCTACGATAATTAGATCATATTCCAAAACTGGTTGTTTTCTCCATCCTATAATTTCATCACCTTGAAGTATAGGTTCGTATATCAAAGAATGAATTGTTCCAGTTTTATCATCTTTATATATGGACTTGTTCTTAAGAAGTTTATTCCTGAGAACAGATGTTGCCTTGCCTGTATAGGCACAATATGCAACTTTTAAATCCACAGGTAAAAGGCTGCGTAATTCGGCTATAACAGTCGTTTTACCAGTACCCGCATAACCACCTAGAGTTATATATTGCTTGCGTGTAGGTGATTTATACCAATCCAAAATCGTGGATATTGCATCCTGTTGATCTTTACTCAGTTGCATATTGTGCCATCTCTCTATTACGAATCAAAGTAAAAACATATTACTGTTTTTGTTGGATCGTAAAATTTTGTCTTCCATTCTACTTCTGGATCATCTTTGACAATATATTTCTGAAGTTTTTCTTTAATATCTCTAAGAGTTTTTAATAAATACTCATCATCCGGATCATACCATACATAATCATCGTTATCATATTCATCGGAATCAACATCTATACTATCATTCCAATGAAAATACCAATTTTTTGGATACTTCTTTTTAAGATTCTTATATTTTATCCTCATTCCTTCGAGAAGTTCAATTCTGTCATCCAAGGCATTATCTAGATCCTTTGGATAGAACCATATAGCACTATGAAAAGGACATTCTTCATACATCTTCTTAAAAATCTTAGATGCAAAGTCCGGAACTCCATATCCAGAAACATATTTTTCCGGAATTTGAAGTCTATATCCTCTTACTCCAGCCAAGACAGCAAATAGATCATAATACCGTCCCGTATACAATGGAGGAAAGCAATAACTATCATATTCATCTATCTCATGAATATCTAAGTATTTTCTATCCTTCTTGGAATATATCCAAGTTCTTTGGTGCATATCACATCCCATCAGTTGACTCCTTTTCTGTTGTATCATTTTCACTAAGTACATCTTCCGTTACACACGGAACTATCTTAATAATATTTCTTTTTAACTTAGATACAGAATCAGAATCTTTTCTAAATGTTAAAAGATTCTCTGGTATTTCATATCCGTCTATAACTAAATTCTTAGATTCTATATCAGATATAATCTTTACATATAACTGATAACGACCTTGATAATAATTCAAGAGTTCGTTTCTAAAAAGATTTAGAGATTCTACACTATCAAAATTTAACATCCAGTTTCTAAGATTTACATCTATATCTACAAGTCTTGGATCCTTTATTGGTTGTTTGGTCTTGTAATCACATAGAACATCCGTAAACTTTATAACATACTGTTTCAGATAATCGAAATGTACACAAGAACACTTTCTAGTATCCGTTATTTCAAAAACTTTATCATTAAATTTTTCATCTGATACAGATGTCTCTATAATGTCAAATTGCATTAATTTTCCTCTGAAAATAGATAATGCTTTACAAATGTTACGAAACCACGATCCAAGTTTAGAGTTGCTAAAACATCCAAGGATTCCATATTGTCTTTTATCCATTTTTTTAGACCTTTGTCATAGAAGTACGCTGCATCTTCATCATCTGCAGTTTCATGAATTTGTTTCTTATACTCCTTGACACATGCCTGGAGTTTTTTACAATAACTTAAAAATTCATTGCCTTTCATTTTTACTCTCTTGTCTTTCTTTTTCATCATCTAGTTTAGATCTTACATCTGTTACGCCATTAAGTTTGAGATCTCTTAAGATATCTTTATCTACAAGTGTTCCATCCTTGATAAGATTTGTAATTACTCTTTCGCATCTAATAAGAAGGTCTAGTGCATCTTTAACATCTCTACGTTCTTTCTTTGTCATAAAAAATCTCCAACAAAAAAGTGGATCACAACGATCTGTAACCCACTTTTTGTTATAAATATTGTATATTATTTCTTTTCCCAGCCATATGATACTATTATTTTTCTATGATGTCCTGGGAACCAACATACCCATTCACGTAAACCGCCAAGGAAATCGAAACTTGCTAAACTATTTAACACAGCTCGTTCAGACCAATATTTTTCATCATGTAGCTCTAAATCGTCCTTTTCCTCTCCCTCAGGAAAGTCGCTACAATAACTATATACATCACGTTCGATATCATCATATAGCGTATCGAAATCTATAAATTTTTGTTCCTTAACATTTCCTCCAATATCATCATCATATATGATATAAGAATACTCAACTTTATTCATGCTGTTCTTTCGTAAGACAATTCATGCTAGATGAGATACTTAATTCTGGCGAGTGATCACACGTTACTTTATATATCTCATCCCATTCAGGTTGTACCTTTTTATCATTATTTGTATAAGTAATGTTCGGATACCAAGGCTGCTGTTGATAATGCCACGTTACAGGGCATTTATCAAGAAGGTACTTGATAATCTTTAAATACATATCAGAATTAGATTTATCATCCCTAGCTTGTTGTAGACAGAAATGTATACATTCATCAATACTCCAGTCTCTAGAGTGATTATAAGAATATTCTACTGTCTTGTTAGATGTAGCATTGGATTCAGTGCATTCTTTTTTCTTAATTGACATAATTGATTCTCCTTTATGTATTACGTTCTATTCCATGAATTGTTTTTAAAGTTGGAAATCTCAAAGACTTATTACCATTTTTATCTATTGTTTCTTCAAAATATTTAACTGTAATTGTTTTACCGAGAATTAAAGATGGGTTCTTCGTCCACAAACGTCTCATATCTATAGACATCCCTGAACCAACTCCAACTTTATTTCCCTCATGTGTAATAAAAATTGTTGTAACTATATTTTCTGTAGCTTCATATGCTTTTCCATTAGCATCATAATTGATGACCCTAAATGGTCCAACTTCAATATCATTTACAACATACTCATGTTCACTAAACTGTTTAATCTTAAGAAGGTCATTAGACCTATCTCCTTTGTATGCTGTATTTTTTCTAAGCATTAAACCTTCCCAATTATTTTGAATAGCCATTTTTTGTAACTGATCTACATCTTTCCATGATTTAACCATCCAAGCGTCTACATATCCAACATTAGGAAGATTTTTGCCAAGTACACTTTGTAAGCAATTATATCTAAACGAATACCGAGTATCATCTGCTTTAGCATAGAATTTATCTAAAGGTATTATGTCAAAACAACGGTATGCTGCATTTTGAATCGTATGGTCTTTTCTACGAATTTCTTTCATCATACCTTGAAAGTCATCCGTACCATCAGAATTCAATAAACAGCACTCACCATCTAAAACTACATTATGAAGTTTTAAAGATTTAAGTTGATCTTCAATAACACCGAGTGTATTATAAATCTTACCATTTCTAGATTTAAATGTAATATTCCCATCTTTATCTATAATGGCTATTGTACGAACGCCATCAAGTTTGCGTTCTACAATATACTCGTCTTTTGTAAAATCTATTTTAGTTCTGTTTGGATCATAATCACTAAGTGAGTTAGCTAACGCTACACTAAACTCACTAATGCAACCAGGAAAAATTTTATTAATAATCTGAGATCCAATTCGTATCTCAAGATTTCTATCTATAACTTTAAGAATTAAGTTTCTATAGGAATCATTTTGTTGTATAAATTTCATACATGCCTTGATTGCGTTATGACCAGTTAATGTTCTGTTCGATAACGCAATCAAGAGATGTTCTAAATCTACATACTCTACGGCATCAGACAAATCCAATGTCGAACCTATGTTTAAAATACTATCTGATGTTACACCATATTGATACTTAATTGTATCATATGTATAAGATAGAATTTTTTGGCAATCGGAATATTCTTTAAGTAATAAAATCTTTTGGTTTGTGGCATTTGTACTATTAAGGCTAGATATTAATTCATCTAATCTCTTTAGAATTGGATCTGCCATTAATTACCTCCAGCTATTACGCTTTCCTCTTGTATCCTCATCATCAGAATTATTATCATTGAAACGGGAGCGTTTCTTTTTATTTCTATTTTTGAAACGCTGGAAATTCCCACGTCTATTTCCATAATCCTCTTCGTCGGCTGTATAGTCACGATTTGGATCAAATCTCCATTTATCTGACATTTATTATTATTCCTTGTTTATTCTTTGTTGTATTGATTTATAATAGTACCTCACTAAGATACTGTAATCCTTAAACATAAGTTCGAACCAATCGATTCTCCCTTTTGGTAATCTTACTGTTTGTTCATTCCACTTACAATCACATCTATTATATTTCTGAAAATCTGAAGGTTTCATATCTTCTTTGTATGGATTAACTTTAGAGAAGGCACATTCTATTAATCTATAAAGGAAACGAATCTCACCTTTAACACCAAGTAATCCATCTAATAAATCTTCACATTCGGAAACAATTTGCTCTGGAGTTCTATTATTTACAACAATATAGTTAAAATTATAGTGTTCCGGGAGGTTGGATATTTTTGTCTCAAAACACAGCGTCTTAACGGACTCGAACTGCTTGGCACTTTCGTCTACTACTTTTTTAGATGTATCAGCGTTTGTGAACTCAGAATTAGGCAATGTTTTGCATTTTGGTATGTATGTCTGCTTTATATTAGTTATATATTTTCTTTCAGCATCAAGACGATCATCTAACGTCTTAAGTATTCTATAATACTCAGAATAGAACGCCTGTGCTAACTGAGGATTAACAAACTTCTTGCAATGTATTGTAGAATTATCCAATATATCAGAAAAATAATCTTTTTCCTTATTATTTATATCAAATTTAAACTCTGACCAATTTTCGTGAAAGTTTCCATCTACGCCAGTAATAGAATAATTCTTTGGAACGAAATTGGTCATTGTTCCATCAAATTTCTTCTCTGAATAACTTTCATCAGCAATTAATACACTAAACTTAAATGTATCTTTGTTGCTTACAAGTGATAATATTTTTCCTTTTCTTTCAGAATCTGTTACTATCTCATTTTTGTTTACTCTTGTAACAGTTGTTGATTTATAATAAGGAATAGAAATATCACAATTCCTATATCTTAAAATCATAAGTAGAGTAGACATATCTAGATTACTTGAATTTAGTTTTTCTGGATATTCCTCTTTTACAAAATCTATAAACCTCTTAGTATGATACGGAAGGAACTCTTTCGTATCTTTTTGTATACCTAGAATCTGTTTATAGCTTCTACTTCCATCTATTACATCCTGGTACTTTATAGCATTGTTTTTCATTGTTTGTTACTCCTTTAAACGGCTAATATGGTTAATAAACTATCGTCATAATCTGAATACTGACTATTCCGTAAATATGGATTCTCAGAAACAAGCTTATCTCTAGATTCTATAAATTTTTGATAAGTATCCTCTGTTATATTTTTTATATCTGGCATAACTGTTCTATGTCCACTATTTCTTGTTATCTTGAATGTAAATACACAATGTTTTATCTCATTGTTTAATTTAAAATCTATAATAAAAGAACCGATATCAAAGATAGAACATTTATCCGGTGTTACCTTTTTATCTACACATGTTCTATAGCAAACGTACTCTACGTTATCTATTAGAACAATATGCTGTACACCATCTTCTACACGTGATATATGAGACTTATAGAACCAGAAATTTAAAGGACTATACTCTACATCTATCAATTCAAACTTATCGTAATTCACATATATACGAATCATGTTCTTAAGTGTTCTGGCTATAATTTCACCATATTTAACAGTTCTTAATGTATTGCAGCACAATAATATTGTCCGTCTAAATCTGTCTAAACAATCTTGTTCAGATAGAGATTTCTTATACTCTGTATGTATAAAGTCATCTAGATAATCGGATATTGTTGAATAATTCAATCTATCTGTAGATTTCTTAACTATAATCCGTGTATCATTTTCTAAATTTTCATTCAGTTCCGTTACATTCATTTGGCTGTAACCTCCGGCAAGCGTTTAGAAGTAGTTTAAACTTCAATTCAGTTGGATCAAGATCAAAACATGTCTTATTAAAAATCTCATGAGTTTTCTTATTAACACAGTCCAAGAGTTCATTACAATCAGAATCCTGAACAGCTTGATCTAAAGAATCCTTTAGAAGAATAGCGCTTATATACTGAATAAGTTGCATATTCTTGGCAATCTTTTGTGCCCGTTTTTTACAATCGTCACATTCCTCATCTATAGACTCGGAATCGAAATCTTCTTCCCCATCAATTGCTCTATAATACTTCTCAGCAACATCCCTTCCAACTGGTCCGAAGTTAAACTCAGCTGTCTTTATAACTTCTTCCCTCATATGTTCCAGGGCTTCATTTTCAAAACCAACAACCCAATCAAAAATATATTCTTTAGTTTGTTTTTCCATTGATAATCCCTTCTATAAAAACAGAATCAGTGAATGGTTTAAAATAATGGTTAAAATATCTATATTTATCTATCTCGTCCAACTCTACAAAGTCTGGATCATAGGTACGTACTTTCTTTCCATTCTTTAATATAAATGTATATTGAACATCATCCCCATTTATACCGAACAGAAGCTTATCATTACTATTAACAACACTATCTTTTATATCTTGTAGTTGAATACACAAAGTCCGTGTATCATAAAAATCTAAATTAAGAAACTTTGAATATATCTCATCCAATTTCTCATAATAATATCTAACCCCCTTAACATATAGTTCATCTGTCTCATCGAAGTATAACATGCCTTCTCGTTTCGTATCTATATACAAAAGTGGAAGTGTATGTCTAAGAGACATTTCTATATATAGATTATTTTTAGGAAGTAGTGTCTTTAAGATAAATCCATCTTTTTGTCTAAAGATAACGTCCTCATCATCTATCTCATTATATTGCAAATAAAAATCTGTCAGATATTTAACAGAATCATTTAAATAACCAGATAAATTTTTGTTCTTTATCTGTTGTTTACCGATAAAAGTATTTCTTTCTTGTTTGTTTGTTAAATCAATATTTCCAAAATTAAAATTCTGGTTCTGCATGATTGTTGGAAAAGCACTAACTATATCATAATAATATAAATCATGCAGAACAAGTGGACATTTTTGATTAATCATTAATTTAAATTTCTGAGAGTTTTTTTGAGTATCTGATCACGTAACGAAAGGTTAATACCTTTTTCACTCACAGCATCATGAAATAAATGCTTCAATTACGGATCAACTCTTATCTGATTAGCAACCGATCTTCAAACGAAGTTCTGCAATTTTAAACATTGCATTGATATCGTCTACATTGTTGTAGCTATTCTTAACCTGCTCGTAAAGCTCAGGTATCGTCTTATACTTTCCACATTTCACAATCTTCGGAAGTACGCTAGAGATGCAGAAGGAAACAACATCATAATCCAAAGAAGGCGGAACTTCTACAACTACATTGTTGTTTGCATGCTTGCGATTATATTCGCTAATGCTGACGATATTTCCAGATTCATTGAAAATGATATCGTAGATGAAGTTCTTGGACATAACAAGGTCACGTCCCGGACACTTAATCACAAAACCAGAACGACGTCCTTCAATCGACGTGATGTTCCAGGTTCCATCAGCATTCTGAACAGATGCCTTCGGAACAATCAATTTCTGACAATCGTAAATGCACGGAATCTTCTTATCTGTGTTCACATATACAATGTAATTGGAAACGTCAGCATCAGCAGAATTTGCGTGAACGAGATCATTCAAAAGAGTCATCTTAATATGTTTATCTACATTTTGAAGAATAACATCTGATACAGTTACACAATCAGACTCGACAAGAACAGTCGGATCGACAACAGGATCAGCTTCCGGTGCAGCCTCATCAGTCGGATCACCAACAGGATCAGCTTCCGGTGCAGCCTCTTCCACAGCAGGAACTTCTGTTTCAACTTCCTGTGGAGCTATATTTCCCATCGTAACGGTCTCAGTTATCTCATTGACTACATTTTCTTGTTCGTTCTGAACTTCATCATTTTCAGATACATTAATCATATTTTGAATCTCATTCGTCATTTCTTCGTTCATTGGTTTCTCCTTAGAACTTTTTCTGGTCACTTAAGACCAATTAGTGATAAGAACTCTTGTCTAGTCTCTATCTGTGTTCTAAATTTACCACGCATCTGTGATGTTACCATATTGCTTGTTGCATTACGAACTCCTCTGGCTTTCATACAGAGATGCTCAGCAGTTATAATAACTCCAACACCTTGTGGTTCCAGAATTTTCTGTATATAATCTGCAATCTGTGTACAGAGCTTCTCTTGAATTTGAAGTCTCTTTGCAAAATATTCTGTAATTCTTACTAACTTAGATACACCAATGACCTTCTTATTCGGAAGATAACCAATATGACAATATCCATGAAAAGGAATCATATGGTGCTCACATGTAGAATAGAAATCTATATTCCTACACATTATAATCTGACTCTCATCAAAATCACCTGTGTCATCCTCAAATGACGTATCCAGCTTTGTATTATTGCATTTATAACCACCATATATCTCGAGCCAACTTTTAACAACCCTGAAGGGAGTGTCTTGTAGACCCTCCCTTTCAGGATCATCACCAATAATGGCTATTAGCTCTTTTATCTTCTCCATAGCGCCAGGATATATCTTTTCAAGAGCTTCTTTAATTTTCTCTTTGCTGGCACCTTTAAGAATCATATCTTTAACCATATCAACTGTCATTTCTTCCATAATTTACTCCTTATCATCACTATCGTATGTATCATTTGTATCATCGAGGACTTCCATATCTTCCTCATTCATAAGATCATCCAAGATCGGATCCGTATCTGTCACCTCTTGGGTTTCATCATCAGTCTTCTCACTGTTGATCTTAAAATCTATACCTATGGACTTTAAGCAACTTTCCAACAACCTAAGTGATTGTGGAACCTTATCATCGTCCTGGTCTGCGAGGAGTTCCTCGTTTCCAATACAATGGGAAATATACTTGTTCCTCAATTGAATACTATCTGATTTTGTTGTAATGAACTCATTTAAATTCTTTTCATCACCATGTGCTATTACAGCCCATATTTCCATCTCGCCAAGTCTTTGACCACCTTTACGGGATTTGCCACACAACGGCTGATTTGTTTTAGCCGAATATGGTCCAATTCCTCTATAGGCAATCTTATCTTGGGAAATATGATTTAGTTTCATATAATAGAGCCAACCGAATACAAGGTCGTTCTTGATTTCCTTTTTGCATACAGGATCATATACACGAACCTCATATTTAGTGTTTGTATATTCCATAGCTTTCTGAAGTTCCTTCGTTCCAATGCTCTGGAATGGAGGCTGAATTACAGTAAAGTTTTTAACCAATGAACACAATTGCATAAAATTCAACCCATTAATAATTTCTTTAGCTTGAGTCGAATATGTTTTATTTTCTGTACAATCGATTATATCAATAAATCCATTAATATAATTCTTTACACCATCTATATCAGGATCCTTTATTACTACTGTGTCATTTGCACCATGAAGCATTACATGACACTTCTTACGAAGGTTCATAACAGCTTCGGACAAATGACATTCAAATACCTGACCGACATTCATACGTGAAATAATACCAAGAGGATTAATCACAATATCGGCACGAGTTCCATCTTCCTGATTTACAGGCATTAACTCATCGGGAACAAACCTTGAAATTGTTCCTTTATTACCATGTCTATTTGCCAGTTTATCACCTATTTGAAGATCACGGTCATATTTAATTGTTAATTCAATTCTAACTCCATCAATGACATCACCTTTGTACTTGTAATTGTTTTTCTCGGATTTATTAATATCCAATGTAGATACAAGTTGTTCAAGTTCGTCACTATTTAGATATTCAGAAACTTCCTTGACAAGGTTATCCCTTTCTATCTTATTCTGAGCTATTGAACTCTTAACGAAATCATTAAATTGCTCAAAGTCAGTATTCCATTTGTTAGCATATACCTTAACATCTATTACCTCACCATCCTCATCACTCTTAACTTCAGAACACTTCTCAAAGATTACGCTCGGGAAACGCTCTTTATCAATTGTTTTGAGTTTAGCTATTACCTCGCCACGTTTAACCTGATCACCAATACTTGGAATTACCTTATAGGTATCTTTGTTATCCGTGATATTCAACAGAACCTTATTCTTCGGAACTTCTATTACAATCTCTTTATAGTGAACAGATGTAAACATCTTTTCACGTCTAACCCTTTCAGATAGCACAATCGCATCCTCGTAGTTTAGACCATAATAAGGAGTTATACATACTCTCAGGTTCTTGCCGAGACAGATTTTTCCACTCTTCATGAAATTAGACTCAGCAATAATATCACCCTTCTTAAATGTATCACCAACATTATAATACACATGATAGAAATCTAGAACACTAATATATAGTTTTCTATATCCAATATGTAATGTCTGGAATGTGCCGTTATTATATTTAACAATTACAATGTCGCGATTTTTATAGATGACTGTTCCATCATCCTTTGCTGTATATAAGAAAGATGTATGGTTAGAATACATTCCCTCAATGCCAGACTGAATAATTGCAGAGTCGAAATTCTGCAACATTACAGCATGGCGTTGCTGAGATGAACTCATTTGAAGTCTAACAGGGTCATCATGTTCACAAAGAGGTACAAAAGATGTAGACACAGAGTTAACCGGAGAATTCGGTCCACAACTTTCTAAACAACCATCTTCCTTAAATTTAGCAGAAGGTACAATATATTGAATTGTTCCGCAGCCATCACGGTCACCAGTATCAGACGGATCTATTATATGAAGCATTGAACTATGAATATCCCTCATGTTCGTAGGAACATTCTCTTTCTTAAATCCACCAGGACCAGATAGAGATGTTCTAGACAATATAGCTAATTCATACAATGGATTAATACATGTGTCGAACTGAACAATACTTGAAACATTGGCATTCTGTAGAATAACCTTATTGTTTATATTGAATCTCAATTTCTTAATGCTCTTTGTCTTAATCTGGTTAAACAGACTATAAAGATCTTTGATAACCCAGCAATATATCACCTGCTCTGAGAAACGAAGTCTCTTATTGCTGTAATCTGAATCATCATAAGTTCCATTCTCATATATAGCAAGGAACTCATCAATAATGTTTCCAGTACTTAAATACCTACTTGTGAAAATATCCAGATCTGTAATTAGATCCATATTTTGTACAAATTCAGCATCCGTCATTTTTGGAAAATCTGTCCTAAATAGACGGGCTTTATCAATAGCAGCGTTAGAAAGAACATACTTCATATCACTACGAAGTAGTTGAACCTCTTCCGTTTTATTAGCATATTCAGCATCATCAATATATTCAAAGTTATCATCCAACTTAAATGTCTGTTTACACCAATCGATTCCATGTTTAGCTATTAGCAGATAAACATAAGGAAATTTCTTATTGAAGAACTGTGCCTCAAAATTTATCTTACTCTTTTTCGTTGGTTTCTTCTTTTCTACGTTAAACGATTGAAACAACGTAGTCTTTATTTTAATGATGTTCTTTTTCTGAACATTAATAATTGGCTTGTCATAAAGTTGATATATTGCTACCTTGTAATTACCACCAATATAGAAATGGTTGTTAATTAGCCAAGGTATTTCATAGTCCAACGGAATATCTATACTTGTGTCACCATTATGATAAACAAGATCTATTTTAAGAATCTTTGATAACGTCTTTCTGATCTCACTGGAGTTACTCTTTTCTGGTTTTTCCTCTATTGAGACATTCTTGACGGTAATGTTATATTTCTCTGAATTCTGAAGTATCTGTTTTATAACATTTATAATCGTGTTAGAATCCCATTCATACTCACGAAAGTTAAAAGCATTTAAATCAGACAATTCAAAAGAAGGAATCCTTATCATTATTTCATCCTTTCATTAGACTTTGTTTATAAGCATTTTTTCTAGAATACCATCTGTTGTTTGGGCATTGCCCATAATAGCACCTATAATATAAACATATGGCTTTGAGAAAGCTAGTGCCAAGAATAGAGATTCAAGTGATGGAACTTTCTCAATAGATACTATATTAGGTTCATGTTCATCTCTATTCGGATCATTTCTCCAGCGTCTAGAACCAGATCTCATTAGCTGGGAGACAGCTAACTCAAAATGATTTAACATTAGAGTTTTATGGTTTGAATAGATATGGAACAGATTCATAATCATATCTTTATAACCAGTTGTATTCCAATCATTACCACCATGAAGAATCTTCTTCACGTTCGTAAGATCGTTAATAATATCTTGTTGTGTATCATCCTGCTGACCCTTGTTCATTTGGGCAACTCCAGACACATGGAATGTTCTCAACGTGAGCTGAGTTGCAACCTCACCAAGTGCTTGTGCAGCAATAACACCGATATATTTACTATGAAGTTGTTTGTACAAATCACCATAGCATTTCTTACATATTCTCGGATTCTTACAGAAGATGGGCGAACGAAGTTTAATTGTCTTTCCTAAGAGATTCTTGAATCCATTTTCAGTAACCATCTTAAGCTGACCATCCTCGTCCTTATACCATCTATATCTTAAAGATTTAGCAAGTTTTATTGGACTAATGCTGTTAGCCTTCTTAATCTTAAGTTCATCTATCTTAAGTTGCTTCAATTTAGGATCAGCAATATCAGCTGTTAATTGCTCTATCTTTTCATCTGTCAATTCCTCAGGAATTGTTAGTTCCATATATTGATCTGTTCCACAATCATCACAGTTTTCATCCAACTCTACATTAACAAGTCCATAGACAAGTTTACGAGTTAGATAACCAGACACAGCAGTATTTAACGCTACATCCAAAAGTGCCTTACGAGCACCATAACAAGATGTTAAGAACTCATCTCTAGTTAGACCAGTTACAAGATTGTGTTTAATTGGAGTCTCCACAACTTGTCCTTTAGAGTTAGATACATATCCACGACACCATATTAACTGGTCAGCTTGATCCCAAGTACCACGTGATCCAGATCTAATAAAGTTAGCATACGGGAAGTTATTTTCGACTTCCTTCTTCAATGGTGATTCAGCAAGTTCAAAGAACTTTTGTGCCAGAGACTTCTTATTATCATCTACAATCTTAGTTATATGTTCTGCAATTCTATCATCCGTTGCTAGATTCTTTAACGAGAACGTAGAACCAATCTGTGTAGTCTTTGTAAAACCAAGAACCTTGATGTTATCAAGTACTTTCTTGATTGTATCTTTATCATAGTTTTTACATATAACATTCAAAAGACTATGTATTTTTCCTTTTGTGAGTTCCTCATTAAAGAATGGGAAGTTACTCGGTAAAATGTTATTGAACTCTATCCTGCCTTCATATGTTTCAAGAACATCACCATCTTTCTTTCCAGGCCAAATCTTAGGTCCCGAATATGTTGTCTTTGGAGTTGCATTGTCTTGTGTTAGAAGATACAGACTCAAAACAACATCTTGGTTTACAGACAAACATACATCACCAGTAGACGGTGATATCAAGTTCTCCATAATAAATAGATGATCTCTATTAGATTGTTCCGTTTCCGGATACAATGAAATATACGCAGCCATCTGATCACCATCGTAGTCTGCGTTGTATGGCTCACATATAAATGGATGCGTCTTGATGACATAATCCTTATGAACAACACAACGGAATGACATTAATCCCATTCTATGAAGTGTTGGCTGTCTATTTAATATAAACAACTTATTATTTGCTATTTCACTTACAATATCAAACAAACAGAAATCATGTTTCTCGATACATTCATCAATGAAATCCAAAACTGGGTCAAATCTGTAGAACTTATGTCCATTGAAGTTTTTCAACTCCAACAATCTATTAGCAACTTGAAGTTTATAAAACTCTAGTGCCATTAAATACGGAATTCCGCACTGATCTAGTTCCAAGTTTGGATCCGGATCAATTACACATCTACCAGAAAAGTCAATTCTTTTACCAAGAATAGATCCACGAATCAGACCAGATTTCTTAGAGAATTTATCAAATATAAATTGATAAAGATCAAGTATGTAATTCTGAAGGTTTTTAAAGCTAAACCTATAAATATCATCTAGAGCCTGCTGAGGAACTGGATTAACAGTCTGTGTAGTCTCTGTCTGTTGTGATTCATCTACCTGATGCTGAATGTTTTCAGCAAGCATATCTATAGCTTGTTCTACATTTTCTATCTCAGCAACACTTTCATTCTCATTGACAGATTCAGGTTCTGACTCAGATTCAGATGTCGGCTGGAGATTAAGTTGATTATCTTTATTGACAGCCTTGAATTCCAATATCTTCAAATAGAACTTGTTCATCTCGTCACGCATCTGTTGATTGTTACTCTTAGATACTGGACGAAACTCTGGTGGAACAACTCCTATATTATGCATCCAATAATTATCAAGTCTATCATATATAAACTTCCAATAACGACTCGTTTCCATGTTACGTTCAGCTTCAAACTTAACAAGATCGAAAGTCTGTTTTGGACCACTATATAACGTTACTCCATCCGGAATTGCCGTTCCTTCTGTGTCTAACGTAGGTTTAAGAACCTTAATAAACTTTTCTTTATTCTCGTCGAAGTAATAACCCATAACATCATTATCCATGATCATGCTCATGATGATGTTATAAATCTCCAACTTCACTCTCTTAATTGTAAAGAGCATAATTGGATTAATTACCCCAAACGGCAATACAATCTTAGCCATGTTCTTTCTACGAACATTGCTATTCTCTATTTTAGTTCCACAAATTGGACATACTGTATTATGTTTCGAACGCCCATAATAAATTCCACAAGAGCATGTATAACTCTTCACAGGTCCAAAAATCTGTTCAGAGAATAATCCTTCTGGATGAAAGATCTTTTTAGAATATATCTTAGATGTTGTTACTTCAGGTAAGTTCTTACAGAACTCATCGATATTGAGCCAATCAATCTTCATTGATATTCCTCCTTGAAATCAATTGTTAAACGAGACTGACAACAATCTTACCAATTGGATATTCTTTATTAAAGACCTTGGAGGCTACTACTTTATATTTATGTGAAACAAGAAATCCTTCAACTAATTTCATTTTCAATCTGAAATCATTTACAGAATTATTATTAGAACCAAAAATTTCTACCATAGCATAACTCCTGCTTTCTGAGGCAGGAACATTATAGAACGTAGCAACATCTGGATCATGAATTGCCATGATACAGCGTCTTACATTGAATTTGCTTTCTCTTACGAGACGGCAAAGATCCATCATACCCTTGGCTTCTTTTCTTTTGACTTCATCGTCTTTTGCATCTAGACGTATAACATTGACTTTAGAGCCATCGGCGTTTGTTTTAATTGCCATTGTTTCTTTTTCCTTTTCTAGACTATGTGGTTGAAGAACTCACGTTTGAAATCGATCATACTGACAGAAATTACAGGATAGTTATCCCTATTCGAATTTATATAATAATTCTCTGTCTGGTCGTTGCATATATGCATTATATTTTCAACTTTGTTTTTTGTATACTTTACACTACGCTTTTCATCTAAAATATCCTTAAAGATAGAAAGTTTAAAATCTGCTGAGTATTCAGCTAGATTATATCTTTTTAAAAACTTCTTATATGTAATAATTTCACATGGTGTCATTCCATTCTTAAAACAGAATAATTTTATCCAAGGGATATCTACTCTTGGTCTATTTGTAATAATATTCCACCTAATATCTAACTCATTTGGATTGAAAATTGACTTATTTTTGAATAGACTAACGTTCCGTATAACTACATTATCATCATACGGAACGTTGTCAACCAAAACACCATCCAATTCAAAACAGTACATTAAATTGGAACATTTCAACATAAAAGTTATCTCCACAATATATTCAAGTGATTTTATTTAAAGTCTTTTTAGAACGGAAACACTCTATCTGGATCTACATCATCCGGAAGATCGTGTGTTACCAATGTTATATTTCTACCTGTTGTGGATTGAACCTTAACATTAGCACAGAACATCTGTTTACACTCATCATCCAGAGAATCCAATATCTCATCATAGAAGATATGGAAGAATCTCTTTTGATATAATCTTTCAGCTAGAGATCTTAATGCCGACATACAGCACAAATCTACGATCCTCATTTCGCCTCCGGACAATTTCTTATGACCCGTAGATTGAGTTTCGTTATTCAAAATATTGATATTAAATTTATCACGAATCTTACCTGACTTCGTTTCAGACAATGTATCAAACGAAACCGTAAACTTTCCAGGTGCAGTTCTTTCTAGTTCTGTACTGACGCATTCGTTCATATGTGGTAACGCGGAATCTATTAACATAGATTTAATTCCAGTATCAGAAAACGCCACTTTCCAGAACTCCAGTATTTCTTTCTTCTTATTATATTCCTTAAGATCCTGATTCATTTTATTTATTTTGTCATTCTCTGTATTTAGAAGAACTTCATATTCCTTAAGATAGTTATCACAAAATTGCTTAGAGGATTCTATTCCTTCATTAATCACTTTAATTTCATTCTTGTATTTCTCTATACAAATATTACAATCATCTTGTTCCTTCTTTATATTATCCAGATTCGTTTTACGAATTTTTAAATCTTGATATTTTTCTATGTAAGTTGTCTGTTTATAATTAGAATAACTAGATTCAATATCTTGAATTTTCTGTTTGATATCTTCTAATTTCTTATTTAATCCTTCACGAAGTTTATCTAGTTCTTCTTTATATTCAGCTTTAATTTGATTATCTATTTCTAATTGTTCTTTTTTCAAAGATTCCAATTCAGATTTCTTTAAATCACCATCTTTAATAGATGACTCCATAATTGTATTCTTTAATTGTATTTTTGATTCTTTAACCTCATTTACCTTAATAAAATATTCATCATTTATCTTATCTACTTCCTTATACAATATATCCAATTTAGACTTAAATTCTTTAGAATCTTCATCCTTCTTTTGAACAAGTTCTTTTATTTTAGATTTTAAATTATTTTCTAAATCTTCTATTTGTTTATTATACTCATCAATTGTTTTTTGACGTTTATCTTTTGCTTCTTTACCTTTAATACCTTCAGATTTAATCTTTTCTAACTCTTTTTCTAATTCAACAATATGTTTTCTAATATGGTCTTTATTAACCAATTTTTGACCACATTCAGAACATATAGCATCTGGTTTATCTAGTGCTTCTCTATAATTCTTAAGTTTAGAAATTTTATCTGTATACTCAGTCCTTAATAGATTTAAACCAGCATCTGTTTGAAAAATAAATTCTCTTTCTACACTTATTTTCTTTTCTATTTCGCTTATTTGTTTTCTCGTCTCATCTTGTACTAATAATTCCTGACGATGGCATTCTGAACCCAATTTAGCAACTTCCAATTCATATTTCTTAATCTCATCTTTTTTATTAGAAATAACATCATTTTTTTCAGACATTAACTCAGATATTTTATCTGATGATTTGGAATCTATTTCAGCTAACATCTTCTCTTCTTCAACTTTTAATTTCTCTATCTCAGCATTAATATTTTGAATCTTAGATTGAATATCACGAGAACGTTCTCCTCTGAGATTTATATACTTTTGCTTAGTATTATGAACCTCATTAGAATCGAAATCATCCATAAGTTTTTTATATTCTTCTTTTAACTTAGTTGTTTCTGATTCCATATTTAGACGACGTTCTTGATTCTGCATTTCCAATTTAACAAGTTCGTCATCTACATTACCATATTTTTCTATTTCCTCTGTTAATCTATCTAACTCCATTCCAGCAGCTTCTAATTTCTGCTCTATAATAGAAATTTTACCTTTAGATGTTGTAACCTGATAATCATAATTCTTCTTTTTATCTTCTATGTTATTCTCTAAATTCTTTACTTTCTCTTGTTGTACAAGATATGTAGAATTTAATTTCTCACAATCAGAAGTTACTTTTTCAAGTTCCTTCTTAGTGTTTTCATAATAACTTTCATATTCTGAAAGATCCAATATAGAGTTAAATATCTCTTTCTGTTCTGAATTTGTTAATGATGTAAAGAAATTCTTGCAGTTTTGGGTAAAATAGTATGTATTATGATAAACGCTGCTGGGAATTAACGTTCTTTCGATTAACTCATACGTCTCAGTTTTACTTGCAAGTGATATATCTTTTCCATCTTTTACAAATACAAGTTTATTATTATATTTTGAATGTTTATGAAACAAATGTATTTCATATTTTGTTTCCTCTGGTTTATCATCTACAGTAGAATGAAAATACAAATGTATTTCCAAATTCTTTTTATTCTTTTCATTTACAAGATCATCTATAGATAATTTTTGGTTTTTTGCACCACCATCATCTCCATATAAAGCCATTGAAACAGCTTTAAGGATTGTGGATTTTCCAGCACCGACCTTCCCTGTAAATACAGTAAGGTTGTTTAATGGAAAATCCATTTCCATCATTTCATCACCATATCTACGAACATTTCTCAACTGGATTTTATCCAATATAAAGTTAATCATACGAATCCTTTCTTTTTAATCATAAAGAAGCTGAATTCCTTCATTTTCATCACCATACGAAATATGCTCGTATACTAAAAGTCCTGGTGCCAATGTTTCAAAATCATCTTCTGTAGATTGGTATAATCCTCTAAGTAATACTTCGTATTTATCGACTCTTTCTTCATCATAATCATCTTTATCTTGAATATTATTTTCAAAATATTGTTCTAATAATTTTCCGAACTTATTATCTCGACCCCATTCATCTAATATTTTATTTTTGAAATCGACAAAATCTTTTTTAGTTACAAATCCAACAACAAAACTGGACGAAGAACTATTTGATACGAAATCGTTCCTTATCATTTTGATCCTTTCTCTTACCAGCGATTATTGTCTAAGAAATCAAGCAGATAATATAATCTATAATAAACATGACCTATCGTACAACCAACACTTAATTTTAAATTATATCTTCTATTTGGATATTCAGCTCTAATTCTACTATGTATTAATGTTTCGGCATTTATCAATTTATCTTGCAACAACATATCCCTTTCAAAATCAGAATCCGTTATTACCATGAAATCTACGTATCCATCGTAAGGATGTCCGTTATTCATACATAAATCAGCCATATTTGGAAATTCATATGGTATTGGAACATTACGAAGATTTTTGGAATTTGTGTATATGTCACTCATTCTGTCACCTCCAAGAGTTTAGAATCATTTAGCACTTTTAAATATGCCTCACGTTCATCTTCCGGAATGTTTTTAATTTCCATGTATTTCTTGCATTGATCCAGTTTAGATTGCTCAACCGTGATTCCACGATTTGTAACATCTATTTCCTGCTGTTCCAATACAATCATATCGGATATATCATCTTCTTTGATTTTCGGATTGTTTTTATTAATAACTCGAACTTTATTTCCTTGTTTCTTTATAATTTTAGCTCTATTCATTTCAGATGTAATGAATTCAGGAGTACTCTTAGGAGGAATTACAATCTCAATATACTGTGGAACACCACAATCTAAATCTACACTTTGAACTTCTTTAGTAATTGTATCTAGAACTAGAAACCTTTTCTTTTCATTTTTATCATTCCAGTCTCTTGGAATAAGAGATCCAGCATACCATACATGAGTCTGATCATTACCAAAATCTTGAGGTTTATGATAATGACCCAATATTGCTAATTTAAACTGTTTTAGATCAGATAATTTAAGTTTGTCAACTCTACTCAAACCAGATTGTAGAACAGCCTCATTTAAACCTATGTGTGAAAACAATATTGTATCAGGTTCTATGTTCTTAAAGTTCTTTATACTATCTAGAAAGTTTCCTGAATATGGTACAAAGAACAATGGAGTATCTACTTTAACAAATTGACTTTTATTTATAATTACTGGTTTTGTAAAGCACTGAACATTATTCAATTCACCAAGAGCCAGTATTGCAGACTTTTGGTTTTCACCAGTAGATGATAAATCGTGGTTTCCACTTATTATATAAAATGTTCTATCTTCATACTGCTTAAAGAAATCAAGCAACATTGCCTGACTTGTATTATATATAATTGTTTTATCATGGTAAACATCACCAAGAATTACATAATGTTCTATTCCGTTTTTTCTGCCATAATCCATTATATATTCAAGGGATTTCTTTATATAATATAATCTTTCTGGGAGGTTATCTACTAGCGGGTCATCCCCGAACCCGCTAGCATGAATATCACCAATACAAATTATTTTCATTAATCACCTAGCAAGTTAGGATATAATTCCGGATCGGAAAAGAATTCCATAGAATCCGTTTCCGGTTCTGATTCATCATCTAAATTTAGTGCATTTGGATATACATGCGGCATTATTATCTCCTTTGTTTCTTTTCCAGTTTTTTCATTAAATCCAGGAAAATACATTCCTGGAAGAGTAGGAACATCCAATGGATTATAAGGTCTGTTTAATTGATAAGTCTTCGGAACATTTTTTGTTATATTATCAATGTTAATTCCGCATACACATTTTTCGTTATCCATTTGAATATTCAGATCACATTGTATTCTATGTATGCCATCATAATGAATATTAATAATTCCTTTAGATATTTTTTGCTGAACATATAGCAATGAAAAATCAAAATTGCTATTAATATATTTTTCATCCGTTCCACTAAAACTTGTACATCCATCTGGATGCTTATGCAAACATCCATTATAATGTGGTTCTGGTTCTTCATTATATTGAACAGATGCACCAGATACAACTTGCTTTGGAATATAAAAATCCTCACTAACAACCAAATATCCATTCGGATCATAATCACCATGAATGAATATAGAGAATTCATTAGATGATCCAAATTTCTTATTGACACCTATTTCGATCTCCCTAATACTATCTAAAAGTTTAGATGGAATAATACATTTAATCCTTTTAACCGGAACTATATCCTTGTTTATATATTCACCAACTTCAATAGACTTAGGATCAAATTTTTTATCACTGGTCACATTTACAGATTCTGCTTCCATAAGATCTTCATCGTCAAACATTTCCAATTCCTCGGATTCTGAAGTAGATTCAGAAAACCCAGTTATCTTCGGACAAATATTATCTATCTCATTGTTGTTCTGTTCCATTGTTTTCAGACTCCTCTGTGACTTTGTTTGGAAGATTGTCCCAAGTTTCATTGGGAATAACATACTGGTGATTATTTTCCATAAATTTCTGAAGAATATCTGAAACATTGATATTGATTGTATCATTTAACCTTCCAATTTCATCAAATTCAAAACAAGGTCTCTGATTGATATATGGAAAATCCTCTTTCTTTGCCCATTTGTATATAGCATGTCTAGTTGGCATATTAGAACCATCACGCCTATACATATCTGTATGTTTTGGATATAACAAATCATTTACAACAAGAATTGCTGCAAGCTGAGCGGATCCGACATAAGATGGAGTAACAGAATATGATCCACCACGCTGACCATGAACTTCCGTTAATCTTGGATTGCCGTCTATTGTTATCTCCGTTCCATCATATCCAACTTTATACAGTTTGCAATTTAACTGATAACAATCAGTGTATATATCATCACGACAATCTACAAAAACAGTATCTGTATGATAATAAGAATTATCACCATTAAACAGTTTCTCTATAAATTTCTCCGCTAAACTATCATTCATAAAACATTTCATTTTGTTTATTATTTGATTTGGTCTTCTTCTTATTATTTGATCAGTTACACAATCTACTTTATAACATCCTATATCCGTGTAATCAAATAAAGTTCTATTTAGATTTGACTCTTCAATTGTATCTGGGTCAATCAAATAAAGACTACCTACCATTCCAGACAATGCTAAATCTAAAGCTACCCAATTTCCTATTCCGCCACATCCTATTACAACAGCATTATCATAATTAATAAGCTGCAATTTTTCTTGTCTATTATAGAGATCAGCGCTAGACATTCTTAAGATTCCTCACTTTCAGGTTCCTGTGGTTGCAATACTGCCGGAGTTGCTACTTTATTTTTTAAAGTCTTTTTAATTAAGATATTTCCTTTATTATCAATACATTTTAAATAGATTTTTCTATCATCCCAATCAATCGAAATTTTACAGAATTCATTCGATAATATTGGCTGTGTGTCCGTTTGATATGTTATATTTCCAATATCATCGTCTGGATCATATTTTATCACTTCAAAATCCTGACAATACCGTTGTGAATTTTTATGTGGTCTTATTGAGACACACCTCTCTGAATATCTCATTTTATATCTCCTCAAAGTCATCAGATTCTATTATTCCAGAACCTTGTTGCTCGGTCGAAGAATTATCTGAAGAATCCATGGATTCTTCTTCAAAGTCATCTTCCAACTGCACAGCGTTCTTTATTAAATTTTCATCTTTCTTTGCAGCTTCTCTTGCCGATTTATCAGAATCAAATCCATTTACAAAATTCTTATAGTCCAAACTGTAATCTGGATTTGTAAATACATTCTGACCACTACTTGTATATGAACTAGCATAATGAATACATGTCAGTAATTTTTCACATGTTGCTAAGTTAGATATTATTACATCATCTGATACATCCTGGAAAACAATTGTTCCTTTTATATCTCCCATACAGACTTGACCGGACGAAGAGACATTAGGATGCTTTCCAATACATAGCATAGTGCCTTCATTTAAACATATAAACAATCTTTTAACACAAATCCCATATTCGGTTCTGAGTTTATGAATTCCAGCTTCATTAAGTTTTCTATACTTATCTATTCCAAAATCTCTAGCATCAGTATCATAGAGAACGCATGTATCTGGGATAATATTTACATCTTTCCATATATACTGGTTATTATAGTTCATCGTACTCGGTCTCACATCACGGTATGTCTTATTGTCATAAATATTCCACCCGCACCGTTGACAAACCCTAGATATTACAAGTCCGTTACGAAAGGCTTCGTTGATCTTGCTAGCATAAAGACCTTTCATCTTATACTTTATATTGTCTATTAAGCTTACAAAGCTAAAATCCTTTAAACAATAATATGTCTTGACATAATTATCTACATAAGTATAAATTATTTGTTTAATATTACTCTTGATATAATCATCCGTCACAGCATCATTGTTAAATTTATACTCAAAAAGTTCACTGAAATCACTTGAGCCATTTTTATCTAATTCAGCAAACACATTATCTTTTAATGTATCATTTATAACGAGATTTGTTATATCATTCGTGATATATTGTGCCATTGGGACATTTAACATCAACAAACAATTAGAACTAGCATATCCATACAGTTTCAAAACAGCATCTCTAAATTGTGATTTATCAGCAGTTGTATCCAACTTATAAATAATTTCCAGCGTTTTCTGGCTAACATATATATAATGATATTTATCCATTACAGCAAGTAGATAACATTTATCTCCAATAAAAATAAACTTTTTTACATATTCATATAGATTAAATGTGAATTCAGCTTCAGTAGAGGTATGATTTGGATTCTTACCTATAAAATCAAGGGCTGTTAAACACGTTCCTTTGATTTTAAATGTACAATCCAAATTTACCATTCTACTAATTAAACTCTTTAGACAATCATCGACTCTCGTTTGACGTCTATCACGTGACGTAGAAGGCATATTTATTAACATATTACTATATAAAATAGCTACGCCATTATCTAGACCTATAGAAGACGGGCTTCCGTTATATCCAAATAGCATAGTGAAAAACTTCGTATCCATTTTATTAACAATTCTAATAATCTGAGAATTGTTAGCTGTATTATCATGATTCAAATCACATTGTATTGTAGTCCACATATACTTATCATTATAACTATCCCTTTCTATTTTTCCATAATCCGTAAATCTTTCGTAATTACATAACGAAGCATCATTTCTCAGAACATTAACAAGTGCAGTTTTTACATCAGTTATTACTTGACTATTTGTTTGAGGTGTTTCTTCTGACATTTGTTTCTCCGAGTAAATTGCCGGACCCACGTTTAATACGTAGGTCCGGCAATCAGTTTAGCTGCTAGCTATTAAATCATGCAGCCTTGTTGCACTTAGTGATCTTATAGTCAAGAACACCAACAGCCTGATCACGGCCGATGGATCCAAACTTGTGCTTAATGGTGTAAGCGGTCATAGAACGCTCGTGAGTATACTGCTCAATGAGAGTAGAAATCTGAGCCTCAGGGACAGCTCCATTCTTCGAGGTGATAATCTTCACGTAATCACCATCGTTGATATTTACAAGAGTATCACCATTCTCAACAAAATAGCTGGTGCCATTCGGAAGAGTGACCTTACGGCCAACCTTGTTATCCGACTTGCGCTTACCAGCCTTCGAGACAACATATCCTTCCGGAAGCTTATTGGCAGCCGGCGTAGTTACGGTGTCAGCAACAACAGTCGTATCACGAGCAGTCGTCTGACAAGCGCGGGTGCTCACAGGCTGCTCAGCAACCTTGTAAGTAGGATACGCGCCAGACGTATTCTCAACCAGCTGACCATTGTCAACAAGGTGACGGATCTCATCAGCAATCATATAACCCTTAGATTTACCAAGCTTCTGGGCAAGTGCCGTTGCAGACATAGCATATGTAGCAACACGCAATATTTTTGAGCAGACATCAGTATTCATTGTTTTTGTTCCTTTGTTTTCGAAGTCAGTTGATGTGATTTATCAATGAACTTCAAGTTAGTGTTTTCAGCTTGTTCTCTACCAATCATATATGAAGTCTTAAGTACATTAGACTTTCTATTTACATTCTCATATCGTATGTTATTCATGTTCTTTTTGATATAAGAATCTATTTTCTTCTTAACGTTTCTTAAATATTCGTATAATTGTATATCTGTGTTTTGTTCATACTTAGCAATTTCTGTATCTATTTCACTCTTCTTTTCTGGAACTTCATCCACAGATACATCATCTTCACTCTCAAATTCTTCAAAATCATCATCTACTTCCTCTTCGGACTCTTCGAAATCATCAGCGCTGAATTCCTCAGCATCTCTTGTTTCGTCCGAACTTTCTTTCCATGTATTTTCACTAATATCTATGTTGAAAACTCTTGACCTTTCTAAAAGTCTAGAAGTAAATCCTTCGCAAAAAGATCTCCAATTCGTATAATTTCCATGTATCTCTTTAACGTGTTTATTCGCTAATTTATACGCCGTTTTCTTAAGGAAATTATAGAAATGTGTTACTTTATCTAAATCAGCAGCCAGACACACAAAAACAATGCTTATGTGAATGTAACCACTACTTTGTGGCACCTTCTCCAATATGCAACTGCAATTACAAATATTATTCACAGTATTGATCAGATTACACATCCATATTGGAATCTTGTAAACAGAACATTTATCAACTGGTCTATGTGTTATATCAGATTCCTCAAATGACTCTTTCACTTGCATCATATCCAGATGATATTTCTTCATCATGGATTTAGCAAGTTCCAAAGCACAGAATGCTTCATGTTCTGAATTTATTTTTAAACTTCCAGCATGGTGATCTAATAGTTTCTTTATTTTCTCTAGAACTTTAGGATCAGCTTTAAGCATTAAAAAACTCCGTGATATTGGATAGTTCAATTCCATCGACACACATGGAATATGATAATTGTTTATATACCAAATTCCAAGGTACAATGGCAAAACCATAATTACCCCACTTCTTATACCCCCATGAATTCTGTATATACAAACCATCCTCACAATATCCACATCCTAAAACACAATGACCACCGAGAGTTTTAGGAGTTTTCTTTTCTTTAATTCTATATTTTCTATCTAACGAATACCATTCATTTGTAATGTAAAATGCACACATCACAACACCATACTGGTGAATAAAATATTTTATATCTTTTGTCTCTATCTTTTTTGGAGTTCCTTTTATGAACCCATCTGTCTTCAATTGGGATAAAACATATTCCAATCGAGTTCCAGTTCTTGTATCAGCTTTATATTTTCTACCTAAATCATATAATTTCTCTGCATTTATTTGTCTAGGTATATGTGTGTTCTTCCAATTATGTACCTCCAAAAAACCACCAACAGTATAGCCAACACAATGTGGTGTATTCCCTTGATTATCCGTTGGCAAACAAAAATCTCTTAAATCAATAATGTTTGGATGTCTATATTCGACTGGAGTTGTTCCCCTAGAATGTCTTCCAGAAAAAGAAACATCTACATCATTATCAATTTCGAACTTCATTAGCCCACCAAGGAATGTACTTTTCTCTGGACACACAACCACCAGTTATAAAAATAACAAGTAATATGAATGTCCAGAGAATTGTATTCTTATTCATATATTAATATATTTAACATCTAGAGAACATTTTAAGTAGATTTAATATCTTTAAGTCATATTTATCTCTTCGCCGTCCTTCATATCTGCTACCATCTTTGCTGAGGCATCCATTGTCTTAGCCTCTAGCATTTCAGCACGTTTCTTAGCACGGGCAATAACATCAATCTTCTTTGCCTCTATAAGTTGCATCTTAGATTGATCCATTGTTGGGACTGGAATGATCTGTCCATCACGTGTTTTAAACTGCTTGTACATTGGCATTCCAGCAGATTCTTTATGAATGACGACCTTCTTCTTTACTACTTTATTTGGAGATACCATTGTTTTGGAAACAGTTTTTTTAGTTGGCGTGTTTACAGTAGAAACAATGGTAGAGCTCCCATCACTAAATGTAATTCTTGCCCTTGTAGCAGACTCATTTAATTGAATCTTACTTACAGTAGCACCTACTGATGGTAATATTAACATATATATGATCCTCTAATTAATTAAAACGTTTGCTGTGTTGTAACATCCGGCATAAACTTAATGGTTTTAAGTTCATTATAATAATTTTCAGATGTTCCTAGTGCTGGAGCAAACTTGATGTCCATCTTCAGCCTCTTATAAATTTTATTCGGAAACTTATTCTTATTAGAGTTAAATGCCCTTACAACAGCAGAGAGACTGTTATTGGAATCATCTACAATATATGTGAACTTATTTGCCAGATAATTTTCTATCAATGTAAGTTTTCCAGAGAGAACAATATCAACTGGATTATTATAGAACTTCTTGAATACAATAGATTCCTTAGGTGACATGAAGCTAAACGTAACTGTAAACTTACCGTTGTTGCGTATTACCATACAATTCATGTTCTGGAATGTTAAATAATATCTCACTTCCCTAATATCTACTCCACTAGCCTTCAACTTGTTCTTACTGAGACTATACTTAGTACTAAGTTTATCCAGAATTTCCGGTCTATTCAAGATACCATTCTTTATATCCTGAATCGTGATGTCATCACATGCTTGTACTGGAGTATCATACACAAAACTAGATATATCTCTGAGATAAAGATACGGAACAATCTTCTTAGGAAGACCCTGCTCAGGCAACAAAAGTCTATTCTTAGGAAATTTGGAGCTATTCTGATTATATGCTATACAAATAGCATTAATGGAACTTCTAGCCTTAATACCTTCGTACTTAAACTTTCCACGGATGTAATTAATTAACGTCCATTTCTTATACTCATCATAAAAAGGATATATATTAAGATCTGATGGATGTATAAAACTAAACGCCACAGAATACGTATCTGTCTCTGGATTCCTTATGACAACTGCTGAACAGAGATCTATAACTTTATAGAACCTAATATTCAAAGGATCTACATCATGTAAGAAATATTTACGGATAGACTTCCAGCGATAGTTCTCTATATTCTTATCCATATTATTAATGCGGAGTCTGGCAAAAATTTCAGCCTTCTTCTCCGCACTATAATTGGCGTTATCGAGATTCATCTCAATACGCCGAAGATACGTTTCTTTATCGTGCTTCATTCGTGTTCTCCGTCTTGGGTGTTTCAGTTTTATCATTTGCATCATCTTCTACTATTGCTTTGATAATATTATCAATAGCATCTTCAGCTATCTTAACAGACTTATCTCTAGTAGCATAAAAAGACTCTAATTGTTTATTCATCCTGTCAGTTGTCTCCTTGGAGACGCTTGCCTCAGAACTAAAAGCTTCCATAATAGAACTCTGGAAGATTTTTGTTTCCTCAGCAATCTGAGTAGATGTTCTATGTTTCCAAGCATCTTTAAGCTGTTGTAAAAACTCAGCTCTATCTGGAAATTTCAAAAATACTGCCTTTAAACCAGCAATAGTTATTAATGTCATGAAATCTTGAACAAGACTCTTTGCGATATTTGCTGATGCTTGTTCTTCATTAATGGACAACTTTAGAATATTTTGTTCTTTTTTCTGAGCTGGAAGTTTTGCTTCTAGAATAACTTTTTCGTTTGTATTATTCATAATATGAATCTTTCTTGTTTATTGTTTTCATAACATATATTATATTATGCTTAAAGTTATATTTTTCTATTGGATGAGATAGAGTGATACCTTTGCTTGACCTTTGTAAAATCTGCATATAAGCCAAGGCATTTCATGGTATATATCATGAAAGTTTATCTCAAAACAATATGTGTTTTTATCTATTTCTGGTGTTTTGTTAAATTTTTCATCGAACCAATTAACAGATAACTTACCCACATTCTTATCAGGATATATTTTATACAGTTCCTTCACTGTCGTTTTCATTACGGATTTGCAATAATCCATAGAAAACTCTGTATTTTTTGTATGTAACTTAGAAAATAATTTCTTTATAGTTGCATACATTAATTTTTGTTTAACAGTTAACATTATTTTAAAAACTTTTCTTCTAACATCCAACCGGATTCTTGTTTTTTCTGTTCATATTGTCTTTTTCTGTAATCACCCCATTTTACCATTTCGGGACAACCAGAATCTACTATATCAATAACAATTGGTTGTGCTTTACCACTTTTCATTCGTGTTACTCTTCCAATCGCTTGATCTAAATTTCCCAGCGGCGTAGCCAATATTAAACAATCTAGCTCAGGATTATCTGTTCCGTCTCTTGCTGATCCAGGAGTAGAGAATACAATCTTTCTGTGTAGATGTTTGTCCCTATCCTTTCCAGTTCTAGGTAGAAAGAATCCAACATCCTCTTCCGGGAAACCAGCGGCAAGTTTATCTATAATTTTAATTCTATCGCATAATACCAAAATGTTTCTGTTCTTCTTATAAATAACATCTATTATCTTATGTACAGTTCTAATGTATCGTGTTTGTTTTTTAGATGTTAACATAGATAAATATCTATTTTTATCAAACTGTGCATAAGACTGTCTTTTTCCATCTTTATCAGGGAATCCATAATTTATGTAATACGAGAAAGTGGACATTACAAGAAAATCAAAATATGTCATCACAATTCTTGGTTTTAATGTATCAGATTTTCCTTTTGGCTCTACTACATTACCAAGGTGCATTCCAATTATATCATCATTATGGTCACTTCTAGATGGCGTGGCACTTAATCCAAAACATCTTCTTGCTGGAATATAATATATAGATTTTGAGAACAACGGAGCACCTCCAGTTGTATGACACTCGTCCCATATACCAATTCCAAAATTAGCTTTTCTGAAGTCTTCCTCTAATGTTGGATATTTTTTAATCATACTGTTCATTGTCTGAACAGTACCTATAACTATCGGTTTCTTAATAACTTCTAAATATTTGGATGTATCTAGAATTCCAATATCCTCTTCCTTAATATCAGATGCTTGTAAGAATCTTTCTTTCCATTGAGATACAAGACTGTCCTTGTGTACAAATATAATGGATTTTTTCTTTAATGTACATATAGCAATAATAGAAATAATTGTTTTACCCTCACCAGGATTTAACTTTAAAATTCCATCATTATGTGTACAGAAGTATTTAACGCCCTCTACTTGAAGTTCATTTCTTGGACTAAACACATTATTTATGTTTATATCTTCCCCTTCTGTCTTATACTCCTCTAGTTCTACACCATATCTAGCTAAATTATACAACCTAGGAATTTTAATCTTATTATTTTTTAATTCGTAGAACGTGACAGTTTCAACAGTATCTGGATCATTATAACTTTTTTGAGTTCTTGTTAGATCATTTAGAACTTGAGATACCCAGAAGACATTTTTACAGTCTCCTGGGATCTCAATTGAAGAACCAACTTTTAAAACCATAATTATCTTTCCTGATATGTAGCACAGCCAGATTCCGTTTCCCAAAACTCTACTTTAGTAACGCAAATCATCCAATTATTTGGTTCTGATTGTAAAATATGCTTTACAAAATAGAATATATCATACGCAAATTGTTCAGCAGTTGGATTCTTATCCGTAATTGTAAGTCTTTTATTATATTTACCAAGTATATCCAAATATTCCTTTGGAAAATCCTTTGGGATAAACAATGCATGATCATATTTACTCATTAGTGATTCTTTTATGGTAGCACTAATCTTACCAAAATCTATGACCATGTTATCTTTATCTAATGTGGCATTTTCATTATTTCTAAAAGTAATTCTTACTTTTCCACTATGACCATGAATTGTTTCATGACATAAATTTGTATATGATGTGAATAGCTGATGTGCGTATTCAAACTTATAGGTTTTACTACATTCAAACATTTTTAAAATCCTCCAGATTAATTTTTCTTCCTGAATAACTGCAACGTTTATCCATAAAATTATTCAATTCTACGATATCAGCACACAGTTTGGTTTTATTGCCCTGTACACAATAATATCGTATATTATACTTCTTTTGTGTCTTATTCTTTTTTGCTACTCTATAAATAATTATATCATCTACCTTATTTGGACTAATTAGATGCAATATGTTAATAATTGGACAATTTATACTAGATAAAACACATTTCTTATCATTTATATCATATCTAGCATACTTCTGCCATCCACCAAAGAACTCCTGTAATCTTGGATTTTGAGGTGGACATTCACAATTATAGAAACATTTAGAATACCATGGACAAGATTCCGTACAATCGTAAGATTTTGGATTATATTCTTCCGTTAAGTTACAATTGGATTTGGAGAGTGTCTCGAATAGTTTACAGCTGTTCATAAAGCCTCCAGACAAAGTTGTTGATGTTAACTAAATCATTTTTAAAAATATCCATTTTCTTACGCATATCATCAGTATCTGTTTTGCACTTAAGAAAACGTGGTATCGTATATTTATCAAACATTTCTTTAAGAACATCTTTATCAATAGATGTATCCATAGAAACACCGTTAATAAGAGCATCTATGTCTTCTGGACACTCTTTAAGCCATTTAGGCAAAACTTTCTTTACTTTAGATACCAATATTAATTCATCTATAATTTGTTGGCATTTCTTAATATTAAACTCTAACATCTTAATGTTAGCTTGTTTATATGTCTCATAAGATTTAAGTAAAAGCTCATCTATCGAAACAGTCTTAACGTTTCCATCTACATCACATACGTTGCATGTAAAGGAAACCTCACCGCAGACATTCTTTTGAATTAACTTATATAGTTTCTCCATATCCTGACCACGTTTAATTGCCTTAAAGACAACTTCCGTTTTATCACCACATGATTCGTCCAAGAATCCTATAGATTTTTGAACTTGTATTTGATCCTTTAACTTATTTAACAATCCAGTCCATTTCCTAGCTGGAGATATGGAATTAACTATTACGGCTTTATTTACCTTATCTAGTTTGACTTTTCCTTTGTACATTATCTTTGCTTTACCTTTTGTAAGAAGTTCTTTAAAAGGTTCATCATCCTTATCAAAAGTACAATCTGTCACTGGTCTAATAATTGGCTCCGCACCTTGTTTAGTTAAGAGCCAATTAAGACGTTTAACAAGATCTTCCTTTGTATAAGATGGCATATATGTTCTGAATCCAAATCCAAGTCCAATACAATAATTTGTCTTTCTCAACAAACAGAATGGAAATTTAGATGCTAAATATATTGGTTCCTTTGTAGGTAATTCCAATTCTTCAAATGGTATAAAATCAAGATGTTGAAAAGCCATGTTTACAACATCTTGATTCATTTTTACCTCTGTATATCTCATAGCTGCAGCAGGTTCATCATGTAATCCAATAGATGTACCAAAATTACCATTGTAATCACTTAATCCACAATTACACAATTGAACCAATGTTTGATATGCGCTTTGGTCGCCATGCGGGTGGAGTTTACCAATACAATATCCAACAACTTCTGCAGACTTTGTATATTTCTTTCTAGCAGTTAAATATTCAGAGTACAATATTCTTCTTTCAGCTAATTTTAATCCATCCTCGTATAATGGAAAAGCTCTCCATTTATTAATATATCTACCATATCTGCCATATAGCTCTTCACATTGTGATAGAAGAGTTCCAGTTGGTTGTATTATGTGCTCTGGCATTCGAATTATTCCTTTTCTATTTTATAATATAACCTACCAGGAATTCCATTGACATCAAAATTATAAATAATTATATCATTTCCAGTTCCATATTTATTTAAAACTTTTAATCTCAATAGTATTTCTGCTTGAGTACATGTTGGCTCACTTCTTCTATAGTATATTTCATGTCCATTAAACTTAGAGTCTAAATAATCATAAATTTCTTTTTCACGTTTCTCACCAAGTCCAAATAGCCAGCTACTTTTACTAAGAATATTTTTGACAAATTCATCAACTTCTTTCAAAAACTGTTTTGAATCACATGCCATTGTTTATTACTCCTTTAAGAATCCAAGTTCATATACCAAAGGTTTTAACTCATCTCTAAATGTTAAATATAATTCTCTAAATTCTTTAAACTCTTTTTCTTTATACTTTTTCCACATTGGTTTTAACTGATAATATCCGCAATCCCAATTGCAAACTTGATATTCTGGATGTTCATTGTTAAACTCATTTCTATATTGAAAAGTAGTTTCTAATAGATGAGAAGCTTTATCTAGAACTTGTAATGCTGTTCTACCAAAAGGTTCTCTATTTGTTATTTTTTGACCTATTAAAGTATATACATAAGGATCTGTTGGATATTGAATTAAATCATTATATACTTGTTCATTGTTATATAATTCAGCTAATGCTTTAATCCAAGAATTAGAACACCAGAAGAAGTTATTTCTAATATTCCATGTTTTATTATGATATTGAATATTACGAAGAGATGTTTGTTGTGATGAAGAATTGAATAGAGAGTATATTATAGAATCATTCTGGAATTGCTGGAATTTTGGATGTTGTTCATTTGGAGCCATATATTCATCTTTTTGATTTATCCATGTAGAATCTATAGCTTTTCTAGCAGTAAACGCTGATACACATTTTAAGAAATTTTGTGGAAGGATAGATGTATTATCTAAAGCACTACCATTTTTTTGTGTATTTGGACAAGTCATCAGAAATACAAACATCGTACTTTGATATATATTATTACAACAAGAAATTAGAGATCCAAAAGAATTTTCTATTAAGCAACATTTTTTACATTCATCTGATACTGGTATAATTCCGCTTTTTAATGCTAAATATTCTATTTTATTTTTTAAATTTTTGATTGGTTCTCTATACCACTCCAATAATGTACCAATATTATTATCTCTATTATAAAATATTTTAGTTTCATTACTATCAGCAATTTTCTGTGGAAATTCTGTCCTCATACAAAGTCCTCCGGATTTACTATAGATTTCCATATTGTAAATGTAATTCCCCAATTAGAAGATACATTACTAAATTCACTACCATTAAATAGCCAAGAATCTACAAAATCAAATTCTTGTAAAAATATTTCTCTAAATTTTTTATAACCACTAGACTGCATATATGCAGGATTACATATTATACAAATATAACAATTAGTCAGATTAAATTGACGTTTAATTTTAACTATTCTATATAGAAATTGAGCATATAATTGTCTGGAAGATTCTGCAAGTTTTAATTTAAGCATTTCTTTATTAATTTTTGTTTTATATAATCCTTTACCTTTAGTATTACCTTCTTCAGTGGACATAACGCCACTCGTTCCATAAGGTGGATTAAAATAAAATATAATCTTCTTATTTTGTTTAAATGCTTCTAATAAACCTGTTGGTAATTTTTCTAATTCATCATTTAAGAAATCATATTTAAAACTAACGGAATTGATGTTATAATTCTGACTTATATTTAAATCTGCTTGTTCTAATGTAGAACAATATAACTCAGTAAAATTATAATCTCTTGTTAAATTTTTAGTCCCACAAGACATATCCCATACTACATATTCACTTTTCCAATTTGGACTAATTGTTTCACAAATTCTATTATGAAAATAATCACACCATTTTGTAGGGGTATAGAATTCACCATTTAATCTTCTTTTTTCATCATCTAATAATCTATCACAAATAGATGTAATTTCACGTTTTTGTCTTAGTGTAATATTTGTATTAAATTGTCCTTTAAAAGCATTATATTGATCTGTATCTACTTTGACCTGTCTATAATTATCTTCTGCAGTAGGATATGTCAATATATTCTTCTTTCTAGTCGATATCTCATAATTCTCATCATTTGTAATTGTCCCTAGAAATATCTGTATCTTCTCATTTGTATTAATCTTCTTATCTTTAATAACTCTAGTTTCAAAATCTCTATAAATTCCATCAATGTTATGTACTGTAATATCTATAAGTTTAGGAGCACATTCTAGAAAATCAATAAGTGTTTGTTTAACTACGTCAAAATTAAAATCTACATTAATATCAAACACCCAAGGAACAATCTGTTCATCAGATGTTAATTTTTCCATTAATATAGCATTATCAAAGAATGAAGAAGGTGCTATAGTCCAATCTATTCCTTCTAAATCCAAATATTTAATTAGATATCTTGTAGATATTACAAAACACTCATTTATATCACCTATTAAAACAACATCCGGTATTGTTTCACCATTAACATCAAATTTTTTAAGATAAGCTATAACCTGAGAAATAACTTTGCATTTATCTGTTTTTTCTTTTAGATTGTAATCATACTTGTATTCCAGTATACATTTTAACTTTTTATTTTCATTTTCTATTTCAAAACATCCATCACAATTGTGTGGATATTGAATATTAATGTTAGGAAAGGAAGAAAGCAACATTTCATTATATGTATCTTCTACTTTACGTTCTTCCCTACACGTCATTAATTTTTCTATGAATTCCTTGTTTGTCATTCATTACTCCTACTTCATTGTTAAAGGAACAGACTTAACTTTATCACCATCTAAATAACATCTTCTTATATCTGATATATCATCTATCGGAACATGAAATACAGGGCTTGGACTTATATATTCCGAATTATATGGTGCTAAAACACTATCTTTAAAAAAGAAAATGTAATATGTATCATCTTGTGGTATAGCATCTGCAATAATTCCAAATTCTTCTGTTGTTGTACTTTTTACAATATCACCAACAGAATATTCTATAGATACATCCTTTACAACCTTTTTCTTTACTGTTGCTTTCATGTGATCTCCTTCTTCATTGCTGGTAATAATCGAATAGCTGGTTCGGTTTTAACTACATCACCTTCTATTTTATATCTTATTATATCAAAAGGATCTTTAAGTGGAATATGATATACAAAATTTGCATCTATATCTGTTCCTTCAAATGATTCAACTATAGAACAGTTAAAGATAAAAGTATAGTATAAGTCTTTTTCTTGATCTATACTTACAATAATTCCAATTTGATTAGAATATTTATCAGTATTAATTCTTATAATATCACCAATAACATATTTAATTTTAGTTTCCTCTATAACTTTTTTTATAGTAACTATTTCCATCCTAATCCTCGTTAATTATACAATCTTCTATGAAATACTCTGTAGCACCATCAAAATAATAAGACTGTTCTCTTAACTCTTTTTCGGCTTTATCTAAATCATGTTCTGTGTCGTGCATTTCTATTTCATCCAGAACACTCTTCACACAAGAATCAAATTTTCTAAATACAGATGTACAAATAACTCCACTATCCAATTTTTGATTTAAAACATAAACTGTTTTAGATTCCTGATACATTCGTTTCCTCACTTTCTGCTTCAGTTTTATAATACTTATTGGCACAATCTAGAATATTATTAGCCCATTCTTTTTGTATTAAATACTCTCTATAGTAACTTTCAACATGTGTATTTAATCTATTTTCTATCTGTGTTTTATCTTCTATTGTGGATAGTGAAATATCATTTTTACAATTTTCGAATTTATACCTTCGCATTTCTGTATATCCATACTTATCATACTTTGGACTCAATAATTGATCGTAATTAAAAGCTGAATAACCTAATCCAACAATAAGCTGTGTTATAAATATATCATCCGCAGTTTTACTACATAAAAGAATTATAAGTGGTAATCTTGACCATAAAGGATTCCACTTAATAAACATACCTTCTTTTAAATCAGTCCAGTTCATTTCTTTTTTCACGTTTTATAATCTCTTGAACATAAGTTATATATATATTAGAATTAGTTTCACCTCTCTTTTGTATAGCTCTTGTAAGTTTGTTTATATGTTTAGTTGTAGTTCCTGAAGGAGATTCCTCTTTATCTACAATTTCAAAATAATGTAGAGATCCTGACATAAAATGTTGACATATAGGCATTCTATAAGAATAGAATATATTATTACGATAGTGTGTATTTCCATGATATTCAGATACATTCTGTATATTATCTACCATATCGTTTACGTATTGTTTACAAAAATCATCAGCAGACATTAAACTATCCTCCAGTGATCGAAGTTCTCTACAATAAAATTAGATAAATCCATACTTCTATCTAATGAATAACTGGAATCTAACTTGATGAGGTCTTTAATAATGGATATTGCTTTGCTAATATGTTTTCTCACACTTTTACATAAATCTCTTTGGTTTGTAACAAAGAATGTTCTGGCATGTTTATCATAATATGATATAAAGACATTATACGAGTACAATTCATAATACCGAACAATACATAGATTACTCCCCATTATCAAATGATCATACTTTTCCGTTAATTCTTTGACAGTATGCTCCGGAATATAATCTACGAATATATTAAGAATGTTCTCGTTGTTTAGTCTCATTTCTTAGTTTTTGAACCTCCTTGACTTCTTAGTCTTCGTCTAAGATAAGATTTCGTTTACTTTCAGAATCCGTCATTAACTTAAATATAGGTTCAAAATCTTCTTCTGATTTAATCAATTGTAATCTACGAACAGATGGATTTAGCAATACCTCTTTTAATTGATTTGGCATCATCTCACCAAGTCCCTTATATCTAGATATTTCTACATTCGGATGGGATTCTTTAAATATTCTCATTTCATCCTCTGTATAAAAAGGCAAGAATCTTCCTTCAAAATTTCTTACACCATACAAAGGCATTAACGCCTTATATACAATTCCCTGCTTAATAATCTCTGGAAACATTCTTAAGAACGCCGTTATTAAAAGAACTGATATATGATCTCCATCTACATCACCATCTGTTGCCAATATAATCTTTCCATACTTAATTCCTGAGATGTCAAAGTCTCTTCCACAGCCAGTTCCAAGAGCATTAATAATTTCAACAAACTCTTTGTTTGATAAATAATTAACAGTCTTCGACCCAAGGTTTGGAACTTTTCCTCTTAACCCCAATATAGCATGGTATTTTGGATTTCTGCACTGAACAAGACCGCCAGATGCAGAATCACCCTCTGTTATATACAATTCACATTTTGGAACATCTGTACTTGAACAATCCTTTAACTTAGCATCTATATTTGTATTATATCTATTAACAGTTCCAGTATTCTTAACAATCGTCTTCTTTGTTGTTAAAGATTTTCTATAACTATCGATGTAATAGATAATCTTGTTAAATACTTCATCATTAGACCGTAGAGTCTCTTCTATCTTCTTTTCAGCATTTTTAAATAGAAACTCGAGTTTATTCTTAGATGTAGAAAACTTTTCCTTGGATTGAGATGTAAAATCAGTATGATACAATTCCATACTGACAAACATTCTAAATCCAGTCATAAAGTCTCTAACATTATAACTCAATTTTTCTTTCTTGGCAATATTTTCAAATACAGATTGAAATACGGATAAAGCTGAAGCTATATGTGTTCCCTCTTTAACTGGTAGAATATTAATACATCCTCCAGTTACCGATGGACAATACTTATTCATATCCCATCCAAAAACGATTCTCAGTTCCTCACCTTTAATCTGTTCTATGAAATTAAACATGGGAGATATATTCTTTGCATCAGTTTCCCCAAAATAATTTTTGTTAAAATATTCTTCCATTGTCATTTTGATGACTTCTTTTTTGCCATCCGCAACAGATATTAATCTTAACTTGTCTATATGAACAGATGCCAATTCCAATCTTGTTCTAACTGGTTTAACATCTATCTTATCATCTTCAAAGTACTTCTTTATGGGCTTAAATTTAATACATGTAGAACATGGTCTTTTAGAACTATCAAAATCCTCTTCTGTATGTTTTACAACCTTACTATCTTCGAATCTATAAAAGACCTTCTTATTCTCTCTATATACAAGAACTTCCATCCATTCACTTAAAGCATTGACTGCAACAAGTCCAACTCCATGCATACCAATAGCTGCTTTATATGAAGTAGAAGATTCACCTTTTCTAAATTTTCCACCACTAAAAAGTTTAGTGGTAATTTCTACAATCTTATCATTCTTAAATGGAATTCCTCTACCATTATCCGCAACTGTAAAGATGGAATTCTTGTTATCTATTGAGACTAATATTAAATCCGCAAATCCGGCGTTTGCTTCGTCTAGGGCGTTGTCTAACGCTTCATACAACAAATGGTTCGGATTATCTGTAGAACCAATAAACATGCCGGGATTTTGCCGGATGCTTTCAACTTCAGATAATGTTATTATATCTTTCTCACTGTATTGTTCACTCATTAAAACCTCCAAACTATACAAGAAGTCTAATTATCCATATTAGGATAATAACCAATATTAACCAAGCATGCTTTATTATATTAATAATAAAAAGAAAGAACCAAAATCTAAATAAATATCCAATCATAGAAGGTGCTTTTTCTTTTTTCTTCTTATTTCTAACTTCATCTTCCGGAAAAACAACTTCTGGAATTATGACTTCCATTATACACTCCTTTCATTGTATTTTTGATAACAGTTACAACCACAACACAAATCCTTATAATCTTCTTTTATATAATTTAGAAATTTCTCTGTTGGATATCCATTATCATCTATACATTCGAAAGGATTAAGTTGTGAACATTTTTTTCCTTCTATGTTATTACATAATCTAATTTGAAATTTCTCGTTAATAGAAATAAAATTTAGATCTGAATTAATCTTACATTTTAAATCTTTCTTATCTAGATTGTTATATATAAAGTTTAATTCCCGTCTATTACTGATTAGCAATTCTTTATTGTCTATGATATTATCCAACGCTAATCTATAGCCAATAGAAGGCTGTAGACAATTAATTACGCTTGTTAAATTTGGATTATCATAATTTACAGATCGAGTATAATCTTTTATATATAGATATGAACTAATATTGAATTTAGATAACATAGACAACGTCTCATATATCTTATATGCGTTCTTCTTATCTATAAAAATAGTTGTTGTAAAATTTAAAACATTATGAATATTTAAGTTCTGAAGTTTATGATATAAATTCACATAATTTATGTTATCTGATCTATATATTGTATTTCCAAGATCACCAGGAACATGTAATGTTAGATTATAGATCATATAGTATATATTATTTAGATATACAAAATCATTATAATCATTACAATGAATTATATAATCCAATCCGCTTAAATTTAGACATTCAATTAGTTCATTTAAATTTTTATATTTAAGTGTTGTTGTATCTAATATTATTTTAACATTGTTAATTTTCTTGATATATTCTATGAATTCCGTAAATTTATCTATATCTATAAAAACCTCACAACTATTATCACAAACTTTTAGATAAATTTTATCTATATTGTTTTTAAGATTAGAAGAAAACATAGGCGTAAGTGCTCAGCCATGTATGTAAGAACATACATGGCTGAACTTTAGAACTTAAGCTTCTGTTATCTAGAAGTTAAGATCTATGTTAAAACTATCTCCTGGATTATGATCGGCACTCATATCCGGAACATCTACCTCTTCAACCTTCTGAGTTATAGGAGCAGATGGAACATCAGACTCTGAATTTACCGTCACACCAGATTTAATCTCTTCCGTCTTATCAAACTGCTTGTTAAAATCTTCTAAATGCTTATTGTTAGAAGCATCCAAAATCTTAAGAACGAGTTCATCCGGAAGTTGCATATCTGGATAAAAATCAAATATCTTGAAACGTCTATTATGGATAGGCTCAGACTGACCAATGGTAGCCTTAATCAAGAACCTTCTAGGATTGATGACATTCGTCTCGAACGTAGGATTATCCGATAGAGGTGATAGATTCTTCGCTGCCTCATTTACACGTTTCAAGAAATTAAATGCACAATTACACTTAATACCCTTGCAACGGAAATAGATCATGACAGGATCTCCAGCATGAATTTCATTCTCCTCCATGTCTTCCTGGTGCTTGACAATATTCTTCTTATCTTTATCCCACAGATATCCAGCAATAATATACTCTGTCTTTGCACCTTCTATCTTCTTGACCTTATCATCCCATCCAAAAGCAATACAAGATGGATATTCCTGACCATTCTTGTCTTTCACCTGAGTGTATTTAGCCCAATATTTCTTAACATAGAGCGGAATAAAATAAACGACATCTTGATTTAATACAAAGAACTTCTGGTTATCATCTCCAAATCCTGCCGGACAGTGATAAAAACCACCATTCATCTGACCACGTCTATCTGAACTGATAAATGTATTAAAAAACTTAGTTGGATTTCTCTGCCGCATTCCATTTGCAGAAACGGCATTTAGATTTTCATAGCTGCTTGCGTTGATTAGTGACATTGTTGAATTCCTTTTTGCTTTTAAATGAAAACAAAAATAATATTCTATATATTCCAAAAATTAATATATATTGAATTTCTGAAACATTTAAATAACTTATTTATTTTTTGAAGCATCTTTCTTTGGACGACCACCCCTGTGCTTTGGCTTAGGTTGTTCCACAGAAGATGTTGCTTCGCTTGTTTTATTTGGAATAATAATTACTTGAGGTGTGACTGTATTTGTGTCAGCAGCACCAAGTTGAAGTACGGAATCATACTTTCCAGAAATGGCGTTATCTAAATTTAGAATAACATTATCAGAACTTGAGATCTTAGCAATCGGAATAATTGCTTTGACCTGCGGACTAACATTCATAGAAAAACGTAGCTCTGTATTATCATTGAGTCTAACTATTATTCCATCATATGTAGCATCAATAGATGCCAGACATTTTTTGGTTATGTTATATTCACAACCGTATTTAATGATCTTGAACATTATTACTTTCCTTTTGTTTATTTTTCAGGTTAAATTGTTCTATAAAGTTAGATAACATATCATCTTTTAGAATTAATCTTAATGTTTCTACGCCATCATCTTTACTACAATACTTAAAATATTCTCTTATTAAAATATTACATCTTTTATACTTATCTAGTTTAGATATAAAATTATCATAATCACTTGTTAAGAATATCTTAACCATAGAATCATTCGTTAATATTTTTTCATCTATATAATCAAGACATCTCGGAAAATATTCTAACCAGTTGTTGTATACTATAAAGTTTATGAAATCTATAATATCATCATCTGAATATTCATTCTCTTGTAATAGAGAACTTAAATATGACATTTTATAATGTTTAATGATGGAATTAAGTACATTACTTAGAAACTGTCTAAATTGCTGTTCGTCACAACTTGATTTAAATTCATCCCAATACAAATCAAATTGTATTGCTGATTCTTTAGTTCCAACAGATTTAATCATACAATCCCGGAAATATTTCATATATCCGTCATACTCTAAATCCTGTTGGGTTTCATTTTCTTCCTCAAATGGTGATTTAATAGCACTAATATAATCTACTAACTTATCATCTAGCATTTTATTAATATCTTCTATTGGCTGCTTGTGTAAGAACTTCAGGTAACTGTCTTTCTTCACCAGCTATATAATCTGGTACAAAACTTTGTAAATCGTAATAGCGTCTACGTGCGGCTTTAGCTTCACCAGTCCATGGAACTTGTCCTGTAGTAATCTTTAATTGGTCTGGACCACCATGCTTACCCTGAAAATATTTATAGCCATATTCTTTAGCAAATGATTGGTTTGCAGCAATCTCAGCTTTTCTAACTTCTTCACCAACGCGTCTTGGATCTGTTATACCAGATTTAACAGCATTATTCGCTGCCTGTCTTCCAGCAGCTGTAACTTTCTCTGCATGGACCTTTTGTGCCAAATTTTGCATAGCATCCTGTGCAAATTGTCTATTTGTTACGAATCTAGTACCCATGCCAAGTGCAGCACCTGTTGTAGCACCTCCAGCAGCGCCTTTTATAAACGCCTTTCCGAGCCCGACTTTTGTTGGATCATCATCTCTTTTCATAACATTGTTGACCATATTTCCAACACCGCCAACGGAAGCTCCAACTCCAGCACCTCTCAAAGCAGCTTGACCATAACTAGCTCTAGAAAAATGTTGCAAACCCTTTAGAGCTTGTCCACCAAAAGATTCACTAACAACAAAACAATCGTACTGCCTATTTTGTTTTTGTGTTTTCTTTTTCATTCTTATATCCATAAAATTAACGTTAATTTAAATTTATTCATGATTAGAAATCCGTCTCTATCATGGTTCCTGTAAGATACACTTTCAATCTTTCCGTAGATGGAGAACGTCTAGGTTCTTTATATTCAGTATAGCCATTATTAATAATATCAGATATCATCTCATTCTTTGTAGCCATATCATCGGAAAGACCACCCATAAGTTCCTTTAATGTCGTTTCTGCACCATGTGAAATAAGACACCATGTATCCATTTCACCAACTCTCTGTCCACCACCAGCTGATTTACCTTGCGTTGCCTGACCAGTTGCCTGATTATACCTACCTGTAGATCTTACAGATTGTTTATATTCGGCTTGTTGTTCCAATTTCTTATAATATAGATATCCAACAGCAACAGGCTCTAGAGTTTTACTCTTAAATTCCGGTAAATCGAGATAATATCTCTTTTTAAGACCAAGGAATTTCATAGTTTCTTCTATCATCTGTATTGTTGGTTCTTGAAATTGTGGAACATAAATCGGCATAACATAGTTATCATCTATAATCTGATTTACAAACTTTGTGTATTGTTGATTTGTTAATGCTTTTAATGATTTAATTAAGTTTGTACTCAGAACCTTATTCTTTGTATTATCCATTAACTCATATACTTTAGATGCTAGGGCTATGGCTTTATCATTCTTATTATATCCAAATTGTACAAATCTTCTAGCAAGGCATTTGGCAATTAAACCAGTATAAAGTTCATAAATTGTTCCTGGATTCATTCTATTAACAACAGCCAATGGATTAAATAAAATATCTACTTTTTCACCCCAAGGAGTTATTGGCATATTTTCATCTTTTTCGATCATGGTCAGAGTTCCTTTTCCACCATGACTGTTAGCAATCTTATCACCAAGAACACAAGAATCATAACGTTCTATTTTAAATACAATTCTAATTCCTTGGAATGGTCCATTATCACCAGATTTAGCATTAAAGAACTTCTTCGGGAATTCTCCTTTTGTTTCTTGATACTTAGCCTTAAATCTTTCATACTCAGCTCTTAATACTGGAAACTTAGAAATAGAAATATTTGGATATATCTCTATATCAATAATTTTTCCTCCAGGAGATTTTAATATATGTTGTCCATCTATTACTTCACTAGAATCTATTCCAAGTATTTCTTGGATGTTTTTAGATGTTCTAATTAACAATGTATCTCCAGATTGTGTAAACTGACCACATTCAGCAATATACTTTACATCATCATCAGATGTAATAAGAACCTCTTTTTCTTCATATGAAGTAGATGTAAATTTACTTTTCGCTACATTTTCTGATATAATATAGCCATCTTCAAAAGCATATCCTTTCCATCCCATAACAGCAACCAAGAGATTACATCCCACAGAAATAATACCATCCTTAATATGCTTACCTTCGGCAACTATCTGTCCTTCTTTAACAGTTTGTCCAACTTGGACAACAGAATGGAATGAGTTTAAAGAACCTTTAATCTGTCCAACAGAAGTCTTTAAAATTGGATGGTCAAATTCCACTATTTGATTTTGACCAGTTTTAGACGTAATAACAATAGAGTTTGGAGTTACCTTACTAACAACACCATCAAAATACGCCTTCTTAACATAAGATTCTGTTAGCATCGATGTCATTATTGTCTCGTACCCAGTTTGAACCAAAGGTTTCTCGTTACCAATGATAGGGATCGCCTGTTTTCCTTGCGAACAAGAGAGCATTACACGACATCCATCATCATGGTTAACAAATGGAACAGATACTGTACATGCAGATAGAGATCCCGTACCTACATCATTTCCTTCTTCTACCTTACCAAAACTTCCTCTACTATTACCGATTAAAGCATCTACAGTCAAATGGTTTAGAATACCAATGTTGTTTCCCTCTGGGGTATCACAAGCATCTATATTTCCATAATATGTTGGATGTGTATTTCTGAAATCCATTGTCAATCCATCAGCATTCTGTACACCTCCATCTCCAGTTGGCGTAATAGCAGTCATACAAGCAAGTTCATCGTACGGATTTGCATTATCCAACTCTCTAACCAAAGAAGAAGATCCAGACTCGCCACTTTGTGAGACAATCTTTGTTCCAACTAGAATCTTGCTAATAATATCTTTCGTGTCACAGAAGAATACAGCATTATCATTTCCATGTTCCCTATCCATTTCGTATTGAGAATAGGACTTCTGTAATTGTTTCTGTATCTGATATGACATGACTTCAGAACAACGTATTCTCTGCTTGCTTATATCATTTCTATCATCTACTCTCCCATTTGCTATATTAACGCAGATATAAAGTAAACATCTAGCCAATTGCGTAGGAAGCATCTTTGCCTTTAATATTTGAACAGCAATAGGCTCCATAATATTTTTCAATATCTGATCTATTTTAAACAAACTATTTCTGTTTTGAGTCTGTTCTATTAACAGATTAGCTATAGAATTCTTATCATATAAATCGTTTATACTATTTAATGCTTTAATTTCCTTAATAGATTCCAGTAATGAATAGACATAAGCTGGAATTGTATCCAAACCTTTATAATTTGGAAAAATTATAGCATTCTTATCCAAGAAAGGTATATAATAGCAATCTTGTTGTTTAGCAATTTCTTCCGTTGTCTTTTCATATTTAATACCGAACAACTTACACATCTGATCAAAACCAATATAGTATATAAAAAGAAGTGATAACGGAATATTGTAACCAGTTACGTATGCTTCGAAATAAGACTTATATTTGGTTGTTTTTCTAAATACAGTAATTGTAGCATATGCAGTTTGAAGTTTACCTTCGTCCTTAGCCAAGAAAAAGATAGGATCAATTATTAATTGATACATGAAAAACTTTCTGTTGCCATTAATTAAGAATGTTCCATCTTTCTGTATTTCTGGAATATCTATGTTAATCTCATGGATCCTTTTCTTTTCATCCATAAGTCTAATTGTATATCTTCTATTCTTAGATGGTCTTAGATCACCAGGAGTAATAGGTATAGATTCTGATTTAATCTCCTTAATATACAAAGGATATTTCTTATTTTTAGATAATTCAAGAAGTGAATTATAAAGATCCTGTTCAAAATTCTTGTTGAAATCTACTTTTCTTTTATTTAAAATAGCACTCGGATTCTTATGATCATTAATGTCATTAATATGACTATCACAGTAGACATACTCTCTAGCATTGTTTTCATACTTATCATGTTCCACTATATTCGGAACAACTGTAGACTTTAAATTATCAATTGCTAGTTTATAGTTCTTTGGATCTATTTTTTGAACTGCATTTCTAACTAACTTTGTATCTTTAAAATTCTTTTGAAGAATAGATGTTAAAATTAATTTTTGTGATGTATATGGTGTAATCGGTTGCTTCTTTAACGCTGATGTTAACTTCGGTTTATTATAAAGAAACTGTTTAACAATGTTCTTTGTCTTTTCTTCATTTTTTGAAACATCTAATTTATCAATTCCTATTACATCTATCTTTTCTACTTTTTGTTGAGGCTGATCCTTATTATTTAAGACCTCTTGTTTCTGTGTAGTTTGAATATTACTAAATATTCCAGTCTTATTATCCGTATTAATAATATTGCTTGTGACATCATCCTCGTCTAGTTTAGATGTTATAATAACATCATCACTTATATCATTAACAGATTGTTCTAGAGCATTACTATCAATCTTGTGTTTTAAAGTCTGGAATATTGTAAATAACCTTGTCCATGGAAGACATTTTTCTGTATTTTTAAGACAATAATAAACAGTCTTTTTTCCATTATATACACAGAGAAGAATGTAATGGAATCCCATTAACTCTCCTTTTTTAAATCCATCCATTAATATCCAAGCACGTTTATTATATATGAGTTCTGGAATATTCTGTGTTGTATCCACATAATAAATAAGAACATTCTCTCTAGCAGGCCATATAGAACTAATGGATTTCAAATATTCCTGTATCTTTTCTAGAACAAGTGGACGTCTGTAAGATCCTTTTTTATATCTAGCATCCACTTTAGATAGATACATTGTTGTATCAAAAAAGACATTTTTAATCTGAGGATTAAAATTTCTAATTGGAAGCATCCTAAACAACATGTATTGTGAAATAATTTCTCTATTCCACATTAGTCTTGGAATTTTTGCTGGAACAACAGTTCCATACCTAGCAAAACGCTTCTGTATTCTAAGCTTTCTATATGCCAAATTAAAATTCGAATTCTCTGGGAAGAATACAATATTTAAAGGAACATCAGCAGATCCAGTTCCAGGAAAGAAAATTTCCTGTGTTCTGAATGGAAAAAGTTTAAGTTTATCTAGTCTAATCATATTAAATCCTTAAATATCTGACATTGCTAATCTTTCCAGAATTGTTGGCTCTGGATTTCGATCATATAATAATCCTGTTGTAATGGCATCCTTAGAATCTTGGAAACAGAACGCCTGTAGCCATGACTCCTGAGTTGGAATACTATTCAAAGAAATAATTAAAGGAGAATAATTCTTTGTATTTAACCTTGCTGGATAAGATGGATTATGTGCATCTCTTAGAATATTTGATGTAAATGTTTCAAAATGTACATAATCGGCTCCACATCCAAGATCTTTATATATCTCATATATTTTCTTCACATAATGGTCAGGTGTTTTATATGGTGTCTTACCATTAAATACATTCTCAATTACTTTAATTTTCTTAGAGAGAATATCCGGAGTTGGAACACATAAGAACACAACATCATTTATTGGAAAATCTATAGTATATTGTTTGTCATCCTCTGTCATTTGTTTGCTTTGAAGAGGTATTTCTATCTTATTGTCTATCGTACAGTCTATTTTTCTACCACCAGCATCAATATAGAAGTATCCATAACTTGCCTCTATTTTATCATCACTAATTGTAATGTCCTTTTTATCCTTATAAAATGTTTTTTCTATAATAATCTTTCCAGGCATGTTAGCAATTAATTTAGAGTCCTCTGTACATTTAAACTGCTTATCGAATAAAAGTTTTTGATTTTGATCCATCATTTCCGTTAAAACTTTTCTGATATCTATAATCTTAACGTTAATGGAACCACCAACATGGAATGTTTTCATAATGCTTTGACTTAGTCTTTCTCCCATAATTTGGGCAGCAAGAATTCCGACATTCTTAGTTCTATTTCTAACAGAAAGTTCACCATAGCAATGTCTACATAATTTTGTAGTAGTACAATATATAGGAGTTCTTAACCTAACGACCTTATCCAGCCATTTATCAGCATCAAACAACTCAAGCTTGTTATTGTCATTATATACATATCGACCAGCTAATCTTTTAGCAATATCACTTGTGACTTTAACAGATATTGTTTTTCTTGTTCCACAATCCAATATTGTTGGATCACATTCAACTCTTTGAAGTGCATAAGCTAATCTTCTACTTAAATATCCAGTATCTGCAGTATTAAGAACTCTATCGGCAATACCGTTTCTGGAAGCAAATCCAGAATCAAAATGGTCTTTAGATGTCATTCCTGAGCCATAGGAATCCGTAATCGTTAGAATTTTTCCTCCTGGACCAGATATAATACCTTTACATATAAGAATCTGTCTTAATTGTCCATATCCACCTTTTAATCCACCACCAGCACCAACGATACCAAAATTCAACTGATTCTCTTCCAGATAATCTTTAAGGAGTCTCTCCATCTTCGTAATAATTAATTGTGCCTGTTCTGGAGTAGCATTTACAAGTTTATCCTTTAATTTCATAATAGATGCCGGAACCTGTAGATCATCCAACGAAAACGTTACAGGCATTAAAGTATAATATTTAGATCCAAGTTCAATTATTTTATTGACGAAATTAGAATATATCTCTGGATGGTCTTGATAATAATCGTTGGCACATCTTGTAATCATGTCATTAATGCTGTTCTTATTAATAGCATGATCTATTCTATAAGATTTATCAGGAACATACTTATTGAACATGTATCTTCCAACGGTTGTTACTTTTCCGTTTATTAAAATTGGATAATTTGGGTGAAGTGAATCTAACTCTTTATCATCTTTAATAATTTTAGGTTGAATGTTTTTGAACTTAATATTATCCTTGGTAAGATTATAAAGTCCAACACAATAGTCTTTTGACAAATCATCACATACTTTTTTCATACCGTCCATAGAATATGGAACAAGCATCTTCTCCTTGACCTCTTCGATAGATTGCCTTGTCAAAGGTGCGTAAACAGCCATTGTATCGCCATCGAAGTCAGCATTAAATCCACTACAGCAAGTTGGTGCAATTCTAATTGATGATCCCTCTACAAAGACTGGCTTAAACGCTCTTACAGATTCAGCATGTAACGGCGGGTCACGTTTTGCTATAACAACCTTATCAACAATAACTCTTTTTACACAATCCACCAATATTGTATTTAAGACTGGAGGAAGTACATGTCCCTTCTGAATATCATTTAACAATTGTCTCAATGCTACAAGAGAATACGCAGAATCATTGTATGCTAGAAGTTCTTTTTCTAATGTTTTTTTATCTGTCTGTTCACCATAATAAAGTTCATGTAAAATAAAAGGCTCGTATAGTTTTACAAGCATCTTAAAAGGAATTCCTATTTCGTCTGGTTTAATTTCATAGGAACCTCCAATAATAACGGCGCGCCCACAGAAGTCTATTCTCTTTCCAAGAATATCCTGTCTAACAAGTCCACTCTTCTTACTTACTCTAGCAATTATAAAATCAACAAGTTCATTTACATATTTTTGCATCTTTGCTGCATGAATCTCATATATAATTTCTCCAGGATTCATCATAGGCATGGATGCTATCTGTCTTGATAACTTAATAATTCTTTGATAAAATTCATTAATTTTTGGAATTCTTAATCCTCCACGTTCATCTACAACATCAGCGTTGGCTTCTCTCCAGAATGGAGGAATAACAATACACTTATCTATAAACACCATCCCCTTTGAATGGTATGCCTTTAACATCTTTTTAATGTCTTGACGTATTCTTGTTTTCTCTGAACGTGCGTTAATTATTCTATCAAAGTTTTGTATAATAGAAGTTACTCCATTAATTTCACCATCTTCAGGAACTTCGACAAGTTCATCATTAGCATCAAAATTATACTGACACTCTCTATTTAATGCCATAATAATTTTTCTATTAAATCTATTTACACATTTGACAAGTTGTGGATGAAGTATCTTACAATGAAGATCTATGTAAGCGTATTGTGTTCTACGTCTATTATCATCCTTCGGTCCAAAAATAACCTCAGAAAAAAGACCTTCTGGATGGAAGAGCAAACTTTTAGAACCTATTGTATACTCTGATGATGTAACTTCAGGCAGCTTATCAGGTGCCTTCTGCATATCTATAAGTTTTATCATATAGTACCTATTCTTTCAAATGCTGGACCGTTTTTAACTGGAGTCATAGACATACTTGCCCTACGTCCATACAGAACTTTATTTAACATCATTCTTGTTTTGATGAGTCTGGCTTTAGAATTATATAATCTTTTCTTTGCTATATCTAATCTTTTTCTTAAATCGGTTGCGTACTCAGAATTTAGATTAGACATATTGCCAGATATATAAGCCTGAAGTTCTCTTACATATTGGCTTTCCCATATTACATCACAATTTGCTTTACAGACATTAAGCTTTGGCTGCAGAAATTTATCATTCATAAATTTCTGACCACAGTTGTAATCACATTTTTCTTTTCTATTCTTGTATGTGTTGTATATGGCTGTCACCATATTTTCTTCTAGCAATATATCCATAGAAATGATATTCAATTTATTTTATATTTATTAAACATAACCATTGTTGTATATAATAAGATAATTTTGGTATTTAATATCGTATAAAAAGACTTTACTATAAATGGTTTTTATCACTATATATATACACCTATGATAAGAGCCATTTTTTAAAGGAGAAACAAAATGATCAAATTCACAAGTCCAGAAAAACGTCAATATGTTCTTACACAGATAGACGAAAATGGAAACGAAAAGAAGATACACAAATACGATCTTATTTATAGTCCTGGATCTAATAAATATGATGTTCTGTTTAACTTCGTTCAGAACATGTGTAATGATCTTGGAAAAGAATGTGAAGACTGGTACGTTAAACTTGTTAATGACTATTTAGACAAACAAGATTTTCAGATTATATACAGTCAAATTCCAAAGATTAAAGAATTCTGCAATAAATACATTGAAAAACTGAATATCGATTTTGAAGGTTATATCGATAAATCCAAAGCATCTAAATCTAGCATCTTTTTTGATTCTGATGAAATTAAAGAAATTGTAAAAACATCTTCGTATCTTAAAGTATATTATACTTTATATAAAGATATGAACATGGATATCCCACAGCGTTTCAATAACAAAATATTCCAGAAACTCGTAGAGAACATTGTAAATTCACCAATTATAATTAAGCTTCATAAAATAGTATCTTCCAAGACTTTTGAATATAATTCTTCTGATAAGTTCATGTGGCAGTATATTCAGAATATGTTCTGTCGTACTCCGGATATGCACATCACAAGTATATTTAACTTCGTTGTAAATTACATTATCGTAACATGTGAAACAACAATGAATCCGATTCCTTATCTTATATCTGTTATTGATGAATCTATTAAATGGATTTTAAGAACCACATACAAGGATTCTATTGTATACAGTGATAGTATTTCAACACAAGATGTTAATAGTGTAGTTGGTAGAGATAATCTTAAGACATATGCACATAACAATACAATAGGACAACTCTGTGTAATGGCATATGATGCATTAGATCAGCTTTTTGAAGAGAATGAACGCAAAGATGCCAAGATTGAAGAATTTAAAAGTAAGATAGAATCCATTAAAGAATTGTCTGTTGTATCTGAGTGTATTACATATCCGATTCTTTGTAAGATTCTAGATATTCCTTTTAGACATTTCCAGACTTTGTCCGTATCTACATCTTATATTCTTAACATTCTTCTTTATAAGTTAATGGAAGGAACATACTTTGAGGAACATTATCCTTATATAAGAAAGATACTTCTCTATCATAATCTTCAGAGACCTATCACAAAGACATCTTATAAGATTAAGAATCTAAATAAGTTCTTGGAAACATTTGATCATTTTCTTGGATTTAAAAATAGAGCAAGTGTATATGAGATCTACAGTCTATTAATTGGTAAGATCACAAAGAATGATTATGTAGACTTTATTACTGGAAATCAGATTATGACATTCCCGATTAACCAGATAGAAACGGAAATTGTAGATTTCTACAATAAATATTTTAGTGGGAAACTTGATGCCGAATTAGATAAGATTCGTCAGAAAATAGATATGTGCTACTAAAATCAACGGTAAGTCCCGTTCTACTTCTTTGTAGAACGGGATTTACTTAATGCTCTTTTCAACAGAGTCATTATCATACCAGTCATATCTTATAGCCCCGCCGGTGCCACCAAGTAAAGCTCCAGCTCCAGCTCCAATAGCAGCATTCTGATCTATTGTTAAATTCTTTGGAGCGTAAGATGTAAATGTAGATAAAGCTCCAATAATAGCTCCAACAACAGATCCAAAGAATCCAGCAAGTACCATCTGGATTAACTTATCCTTCATAGACCATCTTACAACCTTGTATTGCAAGAAATCTATATATTCTTGTAAAGGTGTTTCATCTGTGATTAGGTCACACAACCTTCTCATAGATCCAATTGGAGAGTTTTTAAACGTATCTCTAAATGCCTTAGCAGTTGGACATTTTCCTAGAATCTGTTTGATTAACTTTACCTGTAATCTTCTAGTATAAACTGTTTTTGGACTTACATTCTCTGGCTTTGTAAAATCATCAGCCATATTCTGATCTATAGTTACATTAACATTCGAAGGTATAATCTCAGACTTCTTATTTGGAGGAGTACCATTTTTGGTAAGGGATTTCTTACTCTCTGTTATAAAACTATATTTCATAATGATTTTTAATTTTATTCCCATTTACCATCCATTGGCAAATGTCTATGTACTCCTAAACCACCATTTGGAGCTGGATAAAAATACATTCCATATTTATTTACAAGACCTTTTGACATACAGTTATTATCCATATTCTTCTGTATAAAAAGATATTCATTTGTCCAATATGGTTTTACATTTGTAAAATTCTCACCTTTTAGAGCTATATCAGCGATCTTTGCCTTTTCCATGGAACTTAAAATTTCATCGTATGCACTCTTATATACTAAATAAGCATGTGCACCAAAAGGTCTATGTACTACAATATGATAATCACCATGTCTAGATATTGGTCCAGCTTCTCCATTTCTACCTAAGACGAGAACTCCACAATTAGCAGGTCTGTTATCTATATAATGACTCATCCTTTCAACAACATCTTTTCTTGGATAAGCATCATCCTCAAATATAAAAATATGTGGAAAATCTAATGCTCGTGCCATCATTATTAGACTCATATGTCCAAAGAGACAGCATTTTTCTGCTTTTTCATCACATCGAAAACCTTCGAACATTTTTGGTATTGGAAGTCCGAATTTTTCAAAGTTTTTACATAATACGGAATATCTATCTTGTCTAATTGACAAACAATAAAAGTTTTCAAATTTCATAGCTTAACAACCTTTTTTAAGAATTAATTCCACGTAAGAATTTTGTCATAAACGAGAACAGAGTCTGTTTACTAAAATTAAATCCAGGACAATCTGGATGTTCTGTTGAAATCTCACCATGAGTAAAGATTCTACTTTTTGTAATTCTATATGTTTTCATCATTGGACATATAACTCTATAAGCCAACTGCTGATATAATCTTGGAATTACAAAATTAATATTATAGTTTCCCATCAGGCATACATGTATGCCATATTTACTATAATAAGAATCTATATCTGGATATTCATCTTCACAAGAATACTGTAGAGGTCTACCAACAATTGTTTGAAAATTCTCTCCTATCTTTTCAACTATAAAATGATAAGGCATTTCGTCATAATGTTTTTCTGTTCTAAATCTGGCTCTCATTGGTCCAGACTGAAACATCCTCTTATCTATTCTATAGAGATCTGAATTTTCCCACTGACAATTTGTATCATGTATTATGATAAAAAAGAATCTTCTTGGAGCTGTTCCAAGATTCGTGGTAATATATTGATCGACCATAGTATTTTACATTTGTTGGAGTACTGGAGAAGGAAAACAACTATTTAAATCCTTTATATATTTATTGAGATCATCTTTAAACTGTTTAAATGCCTCAGCGTTATCTTCTGTTATATCATAAATCTGAGTATCAAACTCTTCCTTCATTTCATTAAGTCTCTGTTCTATTGGTTCATCTGTTACGAGAATATCCCATAATTCGTCTACATTCTTATCTATACTACTTCGGCATTCTTCACATTCATAATTAAATAACATTCTAGTTTGAAAAATATAAGTACTTTGTATATTCATTATACATTTCTTTGTATCCTCAAACTTTGGTCTAAGATCTTCAATTACTTCATCCTTATGCTGTTCTAGTACAATCATTACAGCATTCATGTTAATTGCTCTAGCGGATCTACCAGTTACACTTTCGCCGTTAATACAAGTAGATGTTTGATCTATTGTATCTAGACAACCATCTATACAATTATTATACTCTGATACACAATTATCTCTAAATTCATTTATTTCCTCTATCTGTTCTTCATAAGAGGAATCCGTCATAAAATCTCTTGTATCTTTTTCGTATACGGCTTTTGCTTCTAGATCTTTTGTAACAGTAGATAAATCAGTATCCGAAACACTCCATTCCTTAAACATATATCCATCAATTTTTCCCTGTTTATGTTGGTCTGCCTCATCCGGACTATTCCATGGCTTTGCTGCAGAACTATCTTTTTCTACTTTTTGAACACTCCCTATGTTATTTCCCTGGAAATCCGTAGAAATTACTTTTCCGTTAAAATCTTTAAAAACAACTTTAAATTCACCTTTTTCCGGATTTTCTTTTTTGCTTCCTCCGCACCCTCCTCCGCCTCCACCGCAGGATTTTGTTTTTTTAGCACAGCCGCCACATGCAGCAGGTTTTCCACATCCACTTCCTCCCCCACCTCCACCACCGCCACAATTCACACTTCCTTTAATGTTCTTTTCTGGTGTTACGTTCTTATGTTCGACAGATTCCTGACTGGTGATTTTATTCATTGCCGATATTATACTTGGACTTACTGCCGGTCCAACAAGTGCGTCAGCGATTACTCCCATATTATCTCCTATACATTATTTAAAACAATATTATCAATATGAATTGAAAAATTACATAGCAAATACATATCACATAGATATTTTGATTTAACCCATTGTCTACCCAACATAACAACCATAGATCCAGACATATTTCTATTTACATCTTGTGGATTTGGTGGAGGTTCATTGTATTTTACACGAAATGGATCGCATAATATTGTGCTAGCGTTAACTTTATTTCCATCAACCAATGATGGATAATTAATTCTAAACCAATCTATATTTTCATATTTCCAACCTTTATACATAATATCGCCATATCCAGGTCTATTTCTAAAAAATAGCCTGTAAAATTGTTCATTCATACCAGTCTCAAAATCATAAAGTTCTACATCATCAGATATGTATTGCCATCCATTAGTAATATCATAACTTTGAAATGGAAAATATCTATTATGGTTATCACCATACATAACAATTTTCATTTGAAATACTGTGTCTTTTTTATTCTTAAATTCGAACTGTCTTTTATCATCAGACTTAATCCATTCAGAATAACCATCTCTATATACATTGGAACATTCTATTTTTACAGTATCTTTATTGAAGTATAGAACATTATTATCGATAGATGATACGGTGAATTCGCTATCATTTATCTTAAGTTGATAATTATGTTCTAATTTGGAAAATGTATAATTAACATTATTAAAAGTTGCTATATACTTATCTGTATCCCATGTCATAAGAACATTATCAGCGCCATCGTTTTTTAGATCTGTTATATGACATACAAGAACATTAAAAGGATTCCAAACATAATCATAATCTTTTAGACCATACATTGGATTGTTATTATATTCTGTTACATTAAAATCTTTCCATCTTATCCATACATCATATTGTATTGGATTTGGTTTTAATATATCGTCCAAAGTTAATTCGCCACAATTAACTTTCTCCATATACTGCGATACTCCGCGTTTTCTATAATCTCTTTCTATTTGTCTCCAATCTGGAATAATAGTTTTAATATAATCATCCGTTATACTATCTATCATCTCTTCTTTAAGCTTGAGACCATGTTTTATATTTTTCTTATCTAGATCTGATGGCATTATATGATCTATTATATAAGCCCTCTTCATTTTAGTTAATGTCAACATAATTAATCCTCATCCTTCGGCATTCCAGTAATTGGATCAAACTCAACTTCTCTGAATTTAAAATACGCATCATGACCATTATACATATATCTTAAAACATTTCTGAAATATGGACTGTAAATAGCATTCATTACATTAGCGTTTAATGTTCCATCAGGTAATGTATAATGTTCCCTTATTGTTTCCATAGCACTATATCTTTCATCTAACCAAGAGTTTAAATCATAAATATAAGACATCGGATATGATTTTTCATTACATGATGTTAGATATTTAAAATATCCTGACTTAATGGATCCATCATCATTATATATTATAATATCACATTTTCCATTATCGCTACCATCTATTCTATCTCTTAAACACATGGAATATTCATCAAGGTTTCTCTGTATTCCATCGTCATATACTTGAAATTCTGCATATGGACTATAATAATATAGATTATCTTTTTCATTTGCAGACATACCCATAAAATTAGTTGTTGCCTCACACTCATAGCCTAAGAACATTACCAACTCACGTATAAAACCACAATTAGGATACATGTCAAATATCTCTCTATTTGGATCTTCCGTATTATCATAACTTCCATTTCCAATATTGAAAATAACTTTCGTGTGTCTTCTTACCTCTTCGTTATTTTTATCTCTCTTATAAAAGATCCTATGAGTCATATACTTGAGATATTTCTTAAGTTTATCATCTTTCATTTCGTGTGTATATCTAATCCTCTCTGGAATACCATCTAACCAAGGATATGTCTTACAACCAAAATCAAAGAGATTTATAACAACATCAAAATCGTTTTGCTCACATAATGTCATAATATTATCTATTCTCTTAAGATAAATATTACTCTCTAAATCTGTATCTATATCTTTAAAGAAGTAATCAAAAACAGCGTTTCTTGCAGAAATCATTTCACTAGAATGAAGTAAATTTGTTGGATCATTCAAATTATCCAAATTTGGATTTAAAGAGAATCCAAATGTTCTAATACCGTCATGTTCACATATCCAATGAATTGGATTATAGAATCTATCCTTCAGGAACATTGTGTATTCATACAAACAACCACAGCCACCAACATTTACATAATCACACCATAATGGAATATTCTCTACTATTTCTGTTTCGCATGAACATTCCTTTGTACGAACTCCAGGAATGGTATATATCTTTGTAAGATCTACATTTTTGTTAAACTGGTTATCTATAAAATTATCATTTATAATTAACGTCTTTGTACATGTATCTTTAATAAGATTAATTGCTTTAACAATAACATCATCTATTGTCAGCATTATCTTTTTCTTTTGACTTTCTACAGTTGGATAATCAGAATCTAAAATAACCTGATTAGTAAATGTTTCTGGTGCATTCGTCATGAATTGACTTCTAGTGAATCCATATTCATTTAAAGAATCAAAAGTTTCTAATGGTCTATATGCAAAAGAATTTAACAAATCCAGTCTTACAACAGCTTCATCTATCTCTTCTTGAGTCCATAAAGACATTGGCTTAGCATCTATAGCATCTTCTAAGTATTGAAGAGCTGATCTACCTTCTTCCTTAACAACTTCAACTATGGAATCACATAATAACTGTCCAGCTCTATCTAATATATCAAGTAAAACAGTCGGTTGAGTATCTATATAATAAACGGATGGATTAATAAACGATTCCATTCCATTATACATGGAAGAATACAAAACTCCATTAACAGAACTTGTATCTTGTAATGTTGATATGGTTTTATTTACAGAATCCAATAGAAGCTCTGTTCCATAATTTATATAAGTAGATGGATCTATATCATTAACTAAAGAATTAAAATTATCCTTAATTACATCAGAAGCATTATTAATTGCTGCTTTATAATCCAAAGACATATTATCAACAAGGTTATCAAGAACATTATCTTTAACATCTAATAACTGTCTGCAACAATCAGATGCCATATCACAAACTTCATTTACAGGAAGAACAGATTCATCATAGATAGATGATACATCAGATTCTATTGATGTAGTCATAGAATCTCTTAAAACTGTATCTATTCCATTTTGAAGATTATTAACAACACTAGAATACAATGGAGAATAATTCATCGTTGGATCACTTACTGTTATAGCAGTATTAATCACAGAACTACATCTTTCTATTAGAGAGTTGGTTAATTGTAAAACAGTATTAGAATAATTATTAAGAAGAAAATCAGCAAGTGTTATTCCAGAACTTGGATCGTATGATGATAGTAAAGCATAATCCATTGTAAATGAATCTGGATCCACTTGTGCTATATATTCATCAAAAATGCTTTCAAAATCTGGACTACACATATAATCTCTAATAGCTTCAGCAATTTTAATGCCTAGTTGTTGAGGTGTCAAAATACCTTCCATTCCTAAAGAGGCATATGTATCTACTATAGATACTGGAATGTATGCTCTCAAACCTTCTAGGGTTGGAATGTTATCTGTAATACTTCCTATTACATCAGTTACAAGTTCCCCATAAGAATCTGATATACATTCGTCTATACATTCATTAAGATCAGATCCGACAACATCCATAAAATTATCAGTAGATATCTGAACTAGATTATGTAGGCAGAAATCATTACAATCATGGGTTAGAAGTGGATCACATATTTCATGATAAACAGTACATAACAGACTTGCAGCATCCATAGTAGAATAGATAAATTTATCTATAGAATATATCTGTTGATACATATTATTTCTAATATTAGAAATAAGATAATCATTACATCTACTTTGAATAGAATCTACAGCACTTATTAATCCTTCAAATACATAAGCAGTTAAAGTATTAGCTGTAATTTGTGGAAGCTTATGATAGGCATCTTCAATCACTTTTGTACAATAGACTGTATTATATACAATTTGTGTTGCAAACATATTCGTAACATTTGCTGTTATATCCAGAGTATTTATAAATGTACGAAAACCAGCTAATCCATCAATGATATTTTGATTATAGACACTAGGAGAAGAACTAATAAAATCACAACACCTACTATAGAATTGCTGTACTACTTGCTGCTTTGCCGCATTAGATAACATTCCCATTGTGGAATATATACCATCTAATGCAGAATCGTAAAATGTTTCTCCTGTATTTTTTGCTGTATCTATAGCGCCGTTTATAAGTGTACTAAGTATGTTATCTATGGCGTTACCTCCAGCTGATAATACATCACCAGATACATTTAATGCCATATTTGCGAAGTTATTAACAATCCCAGATCCTGTATCTACTGCCGTTCCTATAGCGTTGGATAGATTATTACATATAGCATTTACATTTGATGCCATAAAACCAGTTATATTATTCATTGTAGCATTAGCATAGGCACTAGCTAAATTCACTGTATTTAATACAGTTCCCAGAGTATTTGTAGCAATAGCTTGTGTAAAATTTCCAGCATCTACAAGCGTATTATAGAACATTTCCCTAACATCACCAAGAACCGCTGACGCTGTATGTGCTCCATATAGAGCAGCACTCATAGCATCTGTAACAACATCGTTAATTGTATTTGTAACTTTATTGTCAGAAATCTTCTCAAATAGAGTTTGAACAGATGTTTTAATTGCTGAATCCACTCCATTAACTGTAGAGTTTACAGCGGATGTAATATAATTCGTAGCAGATATAGCAGTTTGAACTGTATTACCTATTCCATTTATTACACTAGATGCCGCAGCGTCTACAGCCCCTAAAGCACCATTTACAACATTGGCTGCAGTAACTGGAAGATTTGTAGCAGTACTTATTACCTTATTAATTGTATCTTTAATTGATGTTGCTGCATTAGATGTAACATCGGCTACATTTTTCGATACATTTGTTGTAATATCTATTGCTTTATTAATAGCATTTGTTGCTAAATTAGCGGATGGAGAAGAACTTCGTGCACCACCGCCTCCACCAGATCCTCCAGCACCACCAGATCCTCCTCCGCCTCCGGCTCCACCGCCTGCGCCAGAACCTCCTCCAGCACCACCAGATCCTCCTCCACCTCCGGCTCCACCGCCTCCGCCGGAACCTCCAGTTCCACTTGCTGCACCACTTCCAGATCCTCCAACTTTTGCGTTATGACATTGACTCGGACTACTTAAATTCTTCCATTGTGGATTCTTCCAGAATTTTTGATGGCATTTGTTTTGTGGATTTTCTTCTGGAGCCACAGGAGCCCAGCCATCATCAGTTGGAGTAAAATGTCTCTCAGGATCTGGTACAGGTAAAGTTGCTTTTTGGGATGGTCTAGCTGGATCTATTCCTTTAGGGGGACTTACGGGAGCACTTCCATTATTTACTGCTGATTGTGGTCCATCTACGAACGCACCGCCAGCTCCAATCATTGAAGCTGTAGAACTAGCTTGGGCACACCACGCACCTCCGGCTTTATCAGCAATAGAACTCCCAGCATCTCTTCCGCACATTGCTCCAGCCATTTCTTTTATATTGGCTCCCGCAGACATAGCATAATCTACATCAGCTTTATCCTCAATGTTTGTAGCAGCATATCTTCTGTCTTTTGTTTCTGAATATCTATCTATTAATTGTGCCATCTCACTAAAATGCTTATCTACTTTTATATACATATCGTTTAAAGCTGTAATAAAAATATCTTTATGTGCTGTCATATGTATATCTTCATGTGCTTCTATATAGATATTCTTCAATGTCTCTATATGAATATCGTCTTTCATGAAAATATGGAGCTGATCATTTCTACCAGCTTCGTCCTGGATCATCTTTATGTAATTTCCACGATAATCCTTAAGCATTACTTTTTCATGACTTCCAGTACGTTCATCTATTAAAAATACAGTCTGATTCCCATCTATATTAAATACAGATTCCGTATCACCATCAGGACTATTATGAATTGCTCTCTTCTTACCAGTAATCTCTACTCTACCATCGTACCCATCTTCATCACTAACTACAATAGCACGACCTTTATGTGTTTTAATTAGAGTCCACTTCTCTTCCCATTTTGAACCTACTCTATTTTCTGGTAGAACTTTTGTCTGACCATAATCTGCAGCAGCAAAGTAATATGGTCTACTAGGATCACCTTTTTCAAAGAACAGAAATACATGTGACCCCTTCGGTGGAATCATACATTGACCCTGATATCTAGCATCTTGATGAGAACATCTTACACCATCTATATCGTATGTATTTCTACCTCCAAGCATGTTGTTTGCTGGATGTGCCCATATTCCATTATCGCACCATTGTCCAGTCCAGCCTTTATCGAGCATGATATCAGGAATGTGTACTTTTACCCTTCCTGTCTTTTTAGGATCATGGGCGTTTACAACAAGTGCTCTATAGAAACCATACAATCTACCATTAACAACCATAAATTTACCTTTTTACAACTTATAGATATTTTTCTACTATTTGTGTAATCTTTTCGTAATCCTGTCTAGAATACGCTAGCTGGAATATCTGTGGGAAAAATGAATTTGAGTTAATACTTGAACATAACAATGCACAACTAAATCTCATAATATCTTCAAACATACATAGATTCATTGGACCATAATATCTAATAACAGTTTCCAAAAATCTATAAGGTCCAAGTCCTGGACATATACCACTTTTATCCAGAAGTCTCAACATATCCTTAATATCTGATAGATTATAATCTGATATATTTACTCTTTTAAACAAGAGGTTAGAATCAAACTTACTATACGCCTTAGCTTTTTTATTCGCCTCTGTAAAATTGATTCCAAAGAACCTCATAAGTATATAACAGCTTACAACATATTTAAATTGAGGTATTAGATCTACATAACTTCCAGTAATTCCATATTTCTTAGCAAATAACTTTAAAAACATCAAGCATATAAAGTTACAGAAGAACTCATAAAAACCTGGATTAATATTAGATACACTTAAACAACTACAACAATGAGCATAGAAAACCATTGTGTACAGATCACGAGAGTCAATATTGTTAACATTTGTTTTAAGAGATGCTGATATATTGATAAGACACTTCTTTGTATTACTATTATATACAGCGAGAAGTGGATATTTTGGAATCTTTACAATATCTAAAAACTTGAAATTGTTATCTACATGGAACTTGACATACTGATAGCTATTATGATTCTTTGCTCTATTACTAAAAAGATCTACAGAATCTATAAACTGCCTAGTATCATCGTCATTTATTTTATAAAGATCCACATCAGCCTGTGACATATTGACAATATTTGGAATGTCACGAAGTAATGATAGTTTCTTAGTAATCATATTTAATCCATAAACGAAATTTAAATTTATTCGGGATAGTTGGGATCAAATATATAATAATTCAATTCTATAAACTCAGACTCATTTAATTTGAGTCTTTCTCTTAATTTATAATTATCTCTCCAATCTATAATATAACTCCCGATAAGTGCGTTTGTTCTCTGATATGGAGTCAAATAATGTTTATAGTTGTTTTTGACATAGTTACAATCATAATGTAAATAATAGTTATTATCTTTATCGTATGTCTTATGTAATCCAAGATCCCTAGTGATTATAACTATTTTTATATCCTCGTAGTTAATATGCTGTATTCCACTATTCGAAAACGTCAGAACAGATGGTATAACATCATTACATTGATCAAACCAAAAATACAATGATTTAATATCACAAGGTGCTACATTTAATTTACAATTTGGATGGGATGTAAGCCTTGTTATCTGTTTATACTCTGTAATCTTCCTATTCTTTAGAAACATACTGTATTTCCAATACATCGTTTTCTTGTAATTTAAATAAAAGACCAGCATTCTCTATAATCTTAGGATCCCAAGTAATCCTATTCTTTTTCCCATCATCGTTTTCTACTAGAGTATAATGCTTTCCAAATATTAAATTTGGTCTACATTTAGCAATAACTCTTAGAGACTTTTCTATTGGAATTTTCTCCAAATCAACATATCTAAGTCTAAGAATTGGAATGGTCATTTCATAAATTTCTCTATGGAAGATTGTCTTTTCTTCTTCTGGAGGTTCTGTTAATTGTGATAGCGTTGAACTATTACTGAAACTCCGTTTAAGATCTATTATATTACTTTGAGCAGGCTTATATAATGTAAACAACGTAACATTGTGTTTAGCATCTTCATTAATATCTAAATATGCACCAGCTGTATATGCCTCTTGTTGTAAAGTATCTATTGCTTCTGGGATTGGAACTATAATCTCATCTATTGTAAAATACTCTATAGCATTTACATTATTGAGCCATAGAACCAATTGCCACCAGGCAGTTGTTCCATAATACATAAAGGATATATAGTCTGGTCTATACCAGTATTTTTTATCCAAAGGAACTTTTACACTATTCTGTAAAAGATAGAATCTATATTTTTCAAAAACAGAAAATATTGGCGAGACAAATGAAACGTGGATTCTTGTGCCATCCAACTGTTGTTCGTAGTCCCTATATTTATACCTATAGAAATCTATATCGTTGGAAATGCTAACCATTCCACTAGATTCTGTTCCAATTCCTTCTGCCATATTTGTTTATTCTTTTTATACAACAGATATCATATCTAGAACTTTTTCATCTGTTATAGATTGTTGAGGTTGTTCAGAAACCAACATTACCTGTTGGTTATCTATTTGTTTAACTTCCGTATTAGAATTTGTTAATCCTGGATAATTATTCTTGCCCCAAGACTGGACAATATCATCCTTATGAACTCCACATAACAGGAGTATACGTGAATATTCCTCTTGTTCTATTTCAAAGTGCGTTAATATATGTTTATAATCACCACTTACAAACTCTATTGGAATTTGCATATATCCATTATGATATTTAGCATGTAGATCAGAGAGCATTAAAACATACCCGACTTTGTTTTGGAAATGTAACTCTATTACATCCCTAGCAATATCGAAAGTACAGAACGGCTCTTTTTTCCTCATTTTATCTTCTATAACAGCTTTAACAATCGTGTACAGACATATAGGATGATGATGAACCTCGACAGGACACTCGCCTTTTATCTCGCCTGTAAACTCACATTTATTTTGACCAAGAGTATCTACTATGTAATTTACCCATAACTTATACTCTGGACTAAACCTCACCATTTTTTCTACAGATTTGATGAAACTAATCTCATCTTTCTCATTAGAAAAACTTTCTATTCTTAAAGAAAGTTCAAATGGGGAATTTTCAATTTTAAAAACATTAGCCTCATCTGGTTCTTGAGGAGGCAATTCAACTTCTGTATTATTAGACATTACTTTCTCTTCTTATAGAACACTTTGGAAAAATTACTGAAATTACCACGCTTGATTGAAAATGGTTTAGCAGCATCTTTTAATTTTTCCTCTGTTCCATAATAAGCTCTGGAACCATAAGATTCCATAATGTATCTATATGGAATTGGATGCATGTAACCACCATCCAATGAAGAAATAAAATACATCATCTCCTCTACTGGATCAAGCATGCAGAATGTAGACCATCCCAACTTAAATAATTTAACCATTGCAGATCTATTTTGGAAGATATTAGAATCATCCGGATCTGTTAAATCATCTTTGTTAAATATAACAATATTAGATGTAAAATTGTAATTGTTTGGTGAACTTGATGATTTATGAAACGCTGAAGCATTTACAAAGCCATGTGAATTATATATAATATCTTTTCTACTTTCACGTTCAACATCATCACCAGCAACAGCCATCATACCATGTTTCCAAATAGCATCACCCATTCCAAAAGGAAGTCTCTTTAGTGCGTTGTAAACATGTCTAGCAGCATTTCTTCCTTTAGATTTAAAATAGCTTTCACTTTTCTTTGTAAAGTAATCGTCTAAGAGATCTTTTTCTAGAACCTTAAAATTCTTAATTATCGTAGGAATAACTTTAACGGCAATAGAAAGTTCTATATCCTTGATAGCACCATTTCTTGGACCACCTTTATAATAAACTGGTGCCCATACACTTCCAACTGTTGGTGTAATATCTATTTTTGTATCCAAAGGCATGTAATGACCAGTTCCTGAACCAGCTCTTTCATCAGCATATGCTTCAAACTCACGAGCATCTCTATTTGTCTCTCTAGCATCTTTTCTTCTCTGTAGCAAATCGTCCCTACGTTCTTTCTGCCATTCCCTTTGATTCTTTTCTTTTTCTAACTGTAATCTTTCTTCATCCCTACTTTCTTGTCTATCTTCCCTAGTGCGACCATTAATATCAGGTGATCTTCTCTCTATTTGATCAATTCTATTTTGAACTCTAGACATCTCTCTTTGTATATCTCTAAGTAATCTATCCTTTTCATTACCAGTTAATGTGTCGCGATCAGTAGGACCACCATCTCGATAATTATCTATTTCATGTGCTAGATTAGATAACTTATTCACAACACCTTGTAAAGTTGCTAGATCCCTACTATGGGAATCTTTAATTATATCATTAACTCGATATGTAAAATCGGCAGCGGTAGCAATATCTTCTAACAAAATCTTATTCTCTGTGACCAATTGTTTCTTGTTATAGTTGTTAACGCACTCCATTAATATTGGTCCATAATTACTCCCGACATATTTTCTAGACAACGGAATAACATTATCGGACATAGCATCCATAATTTGTGTCAAGAAAAATCTCTCTATACATTTAGCTACAGCAGGTACAATACGTTTATCGCAAGTTTCACTTACGGATGCTGGATATATGAAAATCATTATTTAACCTCTTAAAACTTATAAAAACAATGGTACGTTATTATTTATTTGTTCTTGGTTCGATTCTTCCTCAGAACTAATACTCTCAGATTCCACTGATTGCTTTGTTAATGGATGTGTTGGACTATCTTCTATGTTTTGCCATTCATCATCTATGTGATGTAAATTCTCTGGTTTTGGAGGCTCATTTAAAGTCATATCCTCATAATGCTGAACTCCAACATGCAAATCATGACAATCATCACAATGACCAGTATCTATTACTGGACGCACACAATTCTTTTTAACAATATCATATAATTGTTTACGTTCATTAAGAAGTTTCTGAACAACATCCATAATTAGAATTTTTTATTGTACTTCATTGCTATCTTAAGCATTAGATCCGTACATTCGTTGAGACAGTTCTTATAAATATCTAACTCTGGTTTACTTAGATTGCTTCCAATACATGTTCTCTGTGGTTTCTTAATAAAGAAATTCTCTATCATGAGTGCTCTACCGAGATAATTGGTTCTTGTTTTAAGAAGTTTATCATTATTAACATCTACACCTTCAGAGATAATCTTGCAATACTGTTTACTATTCATTGTAAACTGTTTGCTAAGTTCTTTCTTCAGAGATTCTGTAATAATATTAGCAGACTTTTGAACTTCATTACTTGTGTTTGGAAGAACATTAAAACTGGATTTATATCCAATCTTAACATAAAACTCAAATACCGTTTTAAGGAATTTTTTCTTAATTTGATTATATCTGTTTAATACATTCGAATGTTCCTTTAGACATTTATCTGCCGAACCGTTAAACAGAATATTATCTAACACAAACCATCCTCTGATGGCTTCTGTAATTAATTTCTTATGTATTGTTTTATTCATATTTTTTAAAAATCCAAGAGTTTTGTAATTTATTCAGAGAAAGAATTCTGAAAAAACTAAAATATCAAATAATGAAATTATATGGAATCTGATTATAATAAAGTGAGTAAATTTTGGGACGCAGAACCAAAAACTGTTTGGTCATATAATAAACAACAAAAACTATTAAATATATTCCTAAAAAAATTTCCAAATCCAATAGATCTGAAGAAAAGCCTATTACTTACAGGTGAGCAAAAATATAAATTCTTAGCTGATGATATAGATATCAATTGGAATAGGGATGAATATATAGATTTCATTTTGACACATATAATTAAATATTCAAAATTTGGCAAGATTCTTTTATCTCAATTAATAGGAACTGGAATTGGCTCATGGGTTGGCTATAATATAAATAAGCATTATGTAGCAAATCATCCAGATCCCCCAAAAGTTCCATCATCAGAAGAATATCAGAAGAACCTAAATTCAATGACAACAGATGTAGAAAAGCAACTTTATTCGAGATCTGTTTTAAATAACTACATACAAAACCAAGTAGATAAGCCAAGCATAATAAGAAAAATATCACCATTTGCATTAGGTTTAGGTGCTAAAGGTTTATCATCTTACGGAATATATGAATTATTAGATGCTGTAGATAAAAAAACAGCAAAAAAGAATGCCTAGCGCTGTCCGGAATGGACAAACGTTAGACACCCTTTTGATGACGACTTTATTACCTCTGTTCGAGGATTCTTGTCGTCATCTTACACAACTCGGTCGTATTCGTTTCCGCAGCAACACCTCTTGCTACAGAAATGTTGAATGCCTCGTCACTGCTCGACAAGAGTTTAGACTGGTGCATATCCCAGCCTTTCTCAAATCTGTGCTTTGCCATGGCATTCAAATCAGCATCATTGAATTTCGCCATACCCCACTTCTGGAGGAGTTTGAACTCCTTCTCAGCATTCTGCAGGTTCTGACTCAACTGCTGAAGAGCTTTCCTTGCGTTTTCGATCTCCACCTTAGAGGTAGAATTTGTGGACAGATGCTCGTACACGTTACGGGCAATTTCGTACGCATTCTTCGCCTCGTTGAGACGCATAGACGCATCCGACTGCACGCTCGATGATGGAGCAAGTTCGGGATCGCTGCACCCCATAAGGAATGCTACGAACGCTGTGGAGATGATCATGATGAACTTTTTCATTTGGTTTTTCCTTTCTTGTCTGTTAACGTTATGACGGCCAGAGTTACCTGTCTCCCTTAGACAACTCATCCTTAGGAGCTTTTAAGTCCGATGGAGAACCTCTCCGCCGAACGGGATCCCGTCACACCCCAATGATTAGCAACTCATAGTGTGGTAACTCTTTGTCACACTATAAATTACAATACATAATAACGGATCACTCGACCCGCTTTTTGTACCAAGGTTCAAACGAATCCATAGATGTCAACCAGACTAAATCCATAGACTCTTCCTTGTAATCAAAACTATATATATATCGTATTTACATGAACATTTAAAGTAAAATCGACTTTTATCGGCAAAAAATCGCGGTAAAAACCCTGTATTATGGCGAAAAAATGCCATAATACAGGACTTAAAAAAGGAGATTTTTAATCTTCTGGATATACAGAAGTTAGAACTTCCTTGACGTTTTTATCAAAAATCTCCTTGAATCTAGCATCTGTATTGTATAGTGTAAATGCATCCTTTGTTCTAAACTTCTTATCCGGAAGTTCTGCTAAATAGTTCCACGCTCCAGTTTTTAACTTAGAGTTATCAGCAAGTAATGTATAATTAGTCCAGAAATTAGAAACACCTTTCTTAAAGTCTATAATAATAGGTGCCTTAATAAAAGGTGTAAATGACTTATTCTTCAGAAACTCTATCTCAACCTTAACTCCAGAAAACTCATACTTATCCTGTTGAAGTTCACCTCTATTCTGTAACTTTAACAAATGAGAAGCATTAAACTTAACGGCTTTTCCTCCAGGAATCTCAAAGTTCTGTGTATGCATCAAATCTGGTGCTGGCGCATACATGCCTACATTTAATCTATCTCTTAATTGGTTAATTCCAATAAGTGATATATTGTACTTCTTAAGTTTACTTAGATATCTTGGAAGAAGTTGGGATAACAATTTCTGTTTTAAACCCATTGTAGAGTTAATGTTATCTGTATCTCTTTCGGAATCCGTTGTTGTATTTGCTATACTATCCCAGCATACAAGAGAAGGAATATCTACAATGTTCTTAACCTGCTTATAAGCACACATTGCTTCAATTGTTTTAAACACCTTCTCAATCGTGACATCATCATATGGTTTAATTGGAGGATTTCCAGCACCAAGTTGCTTAAGTCTCTTTGTTGTCATAGCAGCTTCTGTATCAAAATAAACACAGAGCATATTCTTACCATATATCTTTTGATTATATCCAATAATCTGTGCCAGTAAAGTAGACTTAAATGATCCTGGCATTCCCACAATCATTGTAAAACCACCAAGGTTAAAACCTCCACCAGATAAATGATCTATAAGATCTATTCCAGTTTTAACTTTACCAAACTCACCGCCATCTTCGTTGTTAATTTCGACTTTATCATTTAAGAACTGATCGAACTCTAATTGCAAACCAAGATCCTCATCATCTTCGGTTGCTAATTCTTTCTTCTCATCTTCCGTTAATTTAATACTATCTACAATGTTTCTAGTAATTTCCACAGCTTGTTCATCAAGCTGTTTATTGAGTTCAGGATCTATGTTATCTATATCCTGGACATTGTTGTTCTCTTCATTTTTTGAAGGTACTGTTGCTTTTACTGTTACTGGCATTGTTATTTCCTTTTTAAATATCAATCTTGTTTATCGTCTGATTCTTTCTTTGGAGTAAAGATTTTTATCAACTCATCTATTATCATATTGTTCTTATTCACAACTAACGCAAACTCTTTACCTATCTTTTCTGAAATTTTCTTTCCTATATCTATCTGTAAACATGATAGACATGGATGTGTATTTCCATTCTTGTCTACCAAGCCTTCGTCACTTCCACAAACTGGACATACAAAAGTTTTATTTTTCTTATCGTTTTCTAACGAAGATTCATTTTCTGTTTTTTCATTGGAATTATTATTTGTAACAGATCCAATTTTAAACATATTTCCATTAGCGTTTGATTTATGAATAGCAATACTTTCTAAAAGCTTTCTTTCATCCTCGTAATAAGAAAGAGATAAAAATACATTCTTTATATTATTGTTTTTTATATATTTAATAACCTCACTGATGTTTGATACATCAGACCCATCTACAGCAGCTATTTGCTTAGATTGCTCCGTTGAAATAGCCTTTATAAGAATATTCTCTCTATCATGTGTTAAAAAAGTGATCATTCGTTTCTCCGATAATAGTCATTCTATAACATTTATTTATAGACACTATTTTAAAATCTTACAAACAAAACCAGGAAGAAATCTCTTTTCTAGATATAAATCTATTCTAGGAAGATTCTCCAACGGAACCATGTCTTTATAACATGTATTTAAATAATTTGCATACTGTCTCTGTAACTTCAAGATTAAATGTTCTTGATTCAATTTAATCTCATTCTCTGGTATACAAGATATATTTACACACTTTAATTGTACTTTTTGGTCTTTAATCTTCTTTAAGGCATGAAGCGTTATTCTAACAGGATTGCATTTTTCCAGGAATCCCTGATATTGTTCATTGTCAGGTAATCTTTTTAGATAACATGAAATATATGGTTTATCTAATAAAATTCCCCTTGCTGTGAGATCGTGACATTTTTCTTTATCTACATAAATAAAGATTGCTGGTCTAATAACCAACATATCTTCTTGTAGAAATCTATCTATAACTTTCATATTACATCATTCCTCCACCGCCCATTCCCATGTCCATTCCACCTCCGGTCGGCATCATTCCCATTCCACCCATCATATCATTTTCAGATTGCTCATCACCAGTTTCCTGCTTGATCTTCTGTTTAACACTATCGGATTCAGCGTCATCCCAATCGATGTACGGCATATATTGTTTCTTAAGATATTCTTTACTTAGACCAAGAGCAGCAAGTGCCTCAATTGCTCTTGATGAGTTCTCTATAAACTCAATATTGTTTGTCATTGGTGCTATTCTTGGTATCTGGAATGTAATTCTTATTTTTCTAAGAATGTCGGCACTCTTTACGCCCCACACAAGACAATAAGCCTTATAGAAAAATCCAAACAGACATGGTTCCAAATCCTGTTGTCTAGCAATAATACATCTAGCCCAGTTAATGGATTCGGCAGTTAAAGTTGCTCTATTTCCAGCTTGTTCTGTAATGTTTAGATAAGATGCTGGAACACCAAGATTACCAACTATTTCGTTAGCAGCATTCTTTAATGCCTCTGTATCCTCATTAGCGTTTGGACTCCATTGTTGATGGTCAATTTCTACATACTTCTTACCATCTTTCATAGGTATAAAGATGTTTTCCCAAGTGGAAATTTGAGAAGGAATCGTATCTGTATTACCAAGACTATCTACAGTAATTCTCTTTTTATTAATCTGTTCCTTCATCTGTTCTATAATATTCTTGGCATCTCTCGGAAGTCCAATTTCCAAACTAATAAATCGTTTATCTGTAGAGGCATTAATTTGCTTAACCAACGTAGCTATTTTCTGTGCCATATACAATCTGCATTCAAATAACACAGAATCAAATATAGATTCACCGTATGGATAATATTTTACAGAAGGAAGTTTAAAATGTTGAATTAGATCTGGGTTAACATATCTAATCTTTAAATCGTCATTTTTATCAATATGCTGAAGATGCACCAGAAGTACTTTCTTAATATCATCTGTAATTACAATCTTATCGTCTGTTTTAATCTTAGAAGATAATTTTTGTTTGACATCATTTAAGAGTTGAGCACACATAGCATCTATGTTGTTAACAACTCCGCTCTGTATGTTAATTAGATCCACTTTCGGAAATATAAGATATCCGAGACATACTCTAAATCTAGCAGTTTCCAATTTAATAACATATTTTGGATCATGTACTACAAGTGATAAATCGCCGATCTTTGTTAAATCACTTTCTTCATCATCGTTAATATTTGCTTCTTTTTCTATTTCATCAAATTTGCTTTTGAACTTATCACTTGGAACATGCTCGCCTTGTTTTATTGGGGAATTAACAATAGATCCATTTGCTTTAGATTGCATGTTTCCAACAATTCCACTTATATCCGTTGCTGTTGGAGCTGCTACATTTGGATAATTTGGACCAGATACATTTGTCCCCAATGTAGAGAATACACCGCCAAGAGTGTAAGAAGAATATGCCTCATCTATTACAATCTTTACCTTCTTCTTTATTACCTCTCTACCTTTTCCGTTAACTATAGATTTTTCCTCTAATAATGTATAATCTTTCTTGAGAATAGATTGAGTCTGTTCATAACCAGCTGGATCAAAACCCTCATTTAGAACAACTAAAGTATTAGCACCATGTGGAGTTTTGACAAACTCTAGAAAGTTATCACCCTTCTTTAAAGTCGTTTTAACAATATTTCTTATCTTATTCTCTATATCAAAGTGTTTACATAAAGTATTAATTCTACCAATAGCTCTTGTTATCTCAGCATCTTTAGACGAACTCTTATCCTCACAAGTAACTTGCAAGCTTGTTTTAAGAATCTCATCTGGCGAAACAATATGATCTACCCAACATTGTAATGCTCTTTCACAATAAGGAATCTTGGCACATATAGCATCATATTCATTATACCTAGCAATTCTTCCTGAATTATCATACTGTTGTACTTGTGGTGATCCTGTGCTTAAACTGCTTAAAAGTCCATTTCCATCAGCTCCAGATTGAGAGATTAACCTCTTCATAGAATCAAGATACTTATTTCTATCTTCAGAGGCACTATACCTATCAATCTTACTTAACGAATCATCTATTATGGCATCTATCTTATTAGATTTAACACCAAGTATTGTATCTTTAATCTGATTTACTATATTTAAAGCCATATTTCACTCTTAATTATTGTTCCTCAGACTGTTTTTGATTGATTATCTTAACAAGTCCATCTTCATTAAATTTTTTACGCATATATCTAATAATGTTAATTACTAGTGTTTCATGATCACCAAAGAACTCTTTAAATATCTTTAAATTTCTTTTTCCCATATATAAAAGACAAGACTTTATGTAATTTCTTTCTAATGTCTCTCTTTCGTTAGATAATGGCTGAGTTCCATTTGTAACATAAGTAATTAAATCATTTTCATATATTACATCATATGCTTTACTTAAAAAGTATTCAAATAGTGTAATAACATCTGTATCTTTATACTTTTTGATAATTGAAATTTTTTCAATTTTATGAAAAATATAAAAAATACTTGCTAATATACAAGAAATCCACAATATTTGACTAACCATTGCTTTTATCCGTTGTGATTAAAATAGATTTTATATTTTCTGGAGATGTACACATAAAAACATCACCACTGTCAAATTTCAAAATCCCTAGACGTCCAACCGAAAAATCTTCTAGCATTTTTATAAGTTTTTCTCTATTATCTGATTCTTTTTGAGAACAAGTCAGTACAATCGGTTTTGTTACATCCTTGAGATATATAACAACCTTTAATAGACTATTCATACTTTTTATAATTTTTTCGTAATAGTCTCCCACATGGATCTTTAATAGACCCATGTGGGAAATTTAACTATTATCTAACTAATAGATATTAGTCATCACTATCTTGTTCAAGAAGATCCTTAATATCGCTTGTTCCATTATCAACATATGAACCAAGCTCGGAAATAAGGGATTCCATCAAAGACTCTGATGTTGGCTGAGGATTTGATGTATCACTTGCCACGACATTAGAATCTACGTCAAGAATAGGATCCTGCTCCTCAGCATTTGGATCTTCTGCTACAGCATTGGGATCATTAGGATCTACTGGAGCAGCATTGGGGTCATTAGGATCTACTGGAGCAGCGTTAGGATCAGCGGCGGCATTGGGATCGCCTGCCGCAGCTGCATTGGGATCCGCTGGAGGTTGTGCTGCGTTAGGATCTCCTGCTGGTGGAACAGCTGTTGCTGGTGGTGGAACAGGAGCTGCACCAGCACCGAGGTTGGCATTAGGATCCATTGTTACATCCTCGACCAAAAAAGATTCCTCTAATGGTTCTGGTTCTTCAATTTCATCCTCACCAGAATTCAGCTCTCCAGTTGTATTTGGATCAGCAATTGGTCCATCAGATTCAATTGGATCTACTGGCTCATCTTCTGGAAGATCGTCACCAAGTGCATCTGGATCATCATCTTCAAGAGTTACGCCATCATCCTCTGTAGAACCATCTTCCTCATCATCGAGTGGTTCATCTTCAGGAAGCGTCTCATCATCCAATGGAGTATTATCTTCTTCAGCCTCTAACTCTGCATCATCATTTGTTGGTTCAGCATTATCAAAAGGCTCATCTTCAGGAAGATCAGCACCATCTGGTTCCTCTAAATCTTCCTCGAGCTTATTTTGAATGCTACTGCCTAGTGCGGCACCACCAGCAAGTCCGGCAATTGTTGGCGCTACTCCAGAATATCCAAGAGCACCAGCAGCCATTGTTCCTGCTGCGGCGCCACCTACGGCACCAAGTACACCTTCTTGAACTGGCTCGCCGTCAGCCTCTTCATTTGTATCATCATCTATAACATCATTTGGTTCATCTTCCGGAAGATCTGAACCATCAAATTCCTCATCATCTACTGGCTCTTCAAAATCATCTTCCATTGGCTCATCCTCAGGAAGATTATCACCTAGATCTTCATCACCTTCTGTTGCTATCTCTGGCTGAGCATTCTGAAATTCCTCCTCGTTTGGAATATCATCTGTTGGCTCAGTTATATTACCTTCATCATCTAAATCCTCTTCGTCTTCCTCTTCACCGTCTTCAAAAGGCTCTTCAGCATCTTCTGTTAGATGTTGTTCTGAAAAATCCTTCTCACTAGTAATAGGATCTTGATATTCCTTATCAGGATCTGATTCATCAATGTTATCCTCTACATCTGATATTGGTGGCTCATGACCGTCAGGAAGAGTAACCTTGACATTCGGCTCACCCTGTGCCAAGTTCTCATTATCCATATCATTGCCTTCAGTAATAATGTTATTCTCAACATCATCCTGTGCAGCATATGCACGACCAAGAACATCTACCTCTGAGGTAGCTGATCTAAAAGTCTCATATTTCTCATCTGTAGCGTTTAGAACTTTATCTGCAGGTGATTTATAATTCTGCATGCTAGAGATATCTATTAAGGACTCTACTAGCATCTGTTTATAAGATGTTTTTCTCTTCATATAACTTAAATCCTTTTTAATTTTAAAATAGGTTTATGTTTATTCAAAAATATATTGTATCTAAACAATATGGATTTATTCTATATAATTAATAAAAACCATCTAGATTAAATCCACTATCCGTAGATTCTTCCGTCTTATCATCATAATTACCATTTTGGATACTTGTAATCTTATCAGCAACGTTATTTTGCTGTACAATCGTATCTATATCGGTATCAATATTTATATCACTGGCTTTATAAAGTTCCTCAAATCTAAATCTACTAAAGTTTGCCTTAAACGGAACAGAAAAATCCTTATCACCAAATCTAGACTTTGTAATTTTGCAATCAATTATTTTAACATCCGTATTAACTTGTTTACTTCCAGATTTCTCAGACTCCTCTTCCTTTGGCTGTAACATTGCTATCCAATCAGAATTGTCTACTTTTTTCATGGATTCACTAACATTCGACAAATTCATCTTATTCTTTGGATCATATGCTGCTCTATTAACTTGAGTACAAGTTACAACTGGAACTCTCAAAAGAACAGCCAACGTTTTCATATCAATTGAAACTTGTCCAAGCTCCAATCTATACGCATCATGGTTTTTAGATGTGAAATTCGGTTTCATTAAATCCAAATAATCTATATAAATTGCCCTAATATTACAATTTGGATATTGTGACTTTACCTCATTACAATAATTCAATATATCAAAACAATTCGTCTGTTGTGGTTTAAGATACTTGAACCTAATTAAGGCATTATTTCTCATAAGCCATTCTTTGATTGTATCAGATATTAAATTCTTTTCTACCTCATAATTCTTAATGATTTTATCAGTAACTTTATTTGTCAAACAAGAATACAATCTTATAAGTGATTCATCTATTAAATTCTCCAATGAAATATATACGTAAATAGACATATTTTCATCTTTTCTAGAAAGATTTTTATCTACTGCATTTTTAACGAGATTTATCAACATAACGGATTTACCGCCTCCAGATGGAGCACAAAACATATAAAGTCTTGAAGGTGCAAATCCTCCATACATTCTATTATCTAATGCTGTATAACCAGTAGAAATACTATTTACTCCAGAATAACTTAACTTAATCTGGTTGATCACTGGTCCATAATCATCATTTAACAAATCTAAATCTGTAATATCATGTAATTTTTTATTTCTATCCTTACTAATAATATCACTATGTACATTAGATATTATATCATTCCATTCTTTTGTAATTTCCTCGGATGATGTAAACTTATTCGTTCTAAGTTTATCCAGAAACTTCTCAATACCCTGTCCATTTCTTTCGATAGAAATTAAATTCTTCTTTTGGGAAATAGACTCTATACATTTAACGACTTGTTCATCCGTTAACGGATTCTGTTCTATTCCATTAATATATGGATCTATATCCTTGAAATAACCAGTTGTTAAAATGGAATCCAAAATTGTATTTTTATCTACAGTTGGTTCATCCATCTTAAACCTGATAAGAGTTGTCAGAAACTGATACTTCTTTCTAAATAGCAATGGTATATCAGATTCCTTAATATCAGAAATAATATCATTAATATCACTAACAATATTTGTCGGTATTGACTTGTTCTCAGATAAAATTATCCTACAACAAGCATTAACAAACTGTTCAGTTACCATAAAATCCTCTTAAATATCAACATGATGTGGGTCTAACATCTCAGCAACATCATCGTTAGCCATATATTTGTCTACGAGATGTTTATTGAGGTTACTATCACACTTTGTTAGAATATCAAGTGATCTATCTAGATTACTGCATTTAAGATTTAACTTATCTGAAATCTTTCCGCCGTTAAAGCGCTTAATGAAATTAATACATTGATCACCAAACTCCATTCTATCCCCACTTTGATAGATAGCATAGAGTTCGTCCACTTTATCTTGACACATCATTTCAATTTCTCTGAACAAACGCATCTCATGCATCATCAAGAACATATGAATAGCACGATGATACGTATTATTCTGGTATATCGGGAAGTTAACAGGATCCAAATGTTTCATATCATAATGATCAGAGATATCATTCAAAAATCCATATAAACAATCTTCTACAGTCTTTTCCTTATCATATTTCAAATGTAAGTACTCACTATGTAGATCCATTTGATACATGTTTCCATCACTCTTAAAACAACGAGTAAACCGTCCTACAGCAAGTCCCTTAAACAATGTACTACTATCATATGTAATGTTTACATCGATATCATGTACAGTCTTAATATGCTTTGTAAACATCTGATGATAGAATATATCACTATAACTTGCTCCTCCGAGAAGGTGGAAGTTAAATTTCTTAATCTTTTTAATTTTACAATATTTAACAATATCACTTAGTGGAATGCAGTATGTTACAAGCGGGATAGTATGATCACTACCAGATCCAGCAACAATTCCACCAACAGAAAAATTCGTAAATCCATCTGCTAATCCATCCTCCCACATAAACTTGTTCCATATATGATAAAGTCTAGGAGTAATAAAATGATGGATATAGAAAATTTTATCCTTAATCTCCTGTGGAAATTTGGAAAATCTTTCATATGTTAATTTATTGTACTCTTCCAACTGTCTATAAGTTCTAAAGATTCCATTCTTAACAACGGGAATATCCAGACTATAAGCCATTGTGAACTTTTTGTATTCTCGCTCTATAAAAGCACTATAAATATCACAATATTTTGGAATATTCTCTATATCCATATATCCCATACACAACTGGAAACCACCAGAGTCTATAAAGATTGTTGCCTCATTCGTAAAAGGGCATTCCCTCATAGAATCCACAACTTTTGTAATCTTATCTATTCGGCTATCAGATATTGTATGTGATTTGCTAGTTAAACCAGATCCAAAGGAATATAGAAGTCTATTTACGTTATTTAACATAAACTTCTTTAATTTTGGAACATCAAAAACATTTTGATCGTTGTGATTCTTCAGAAAACGTCCAAAGAAATTAACTATACAATCACCGCTGGCTACTACATAATTTCCATATCCGCGATTGTAATAATCGGTTATCATTGCTATTCCTTTTCTCTTTTTCGTGTAAAAAAGTGACTCATACTAATATATCATGATTTATTAGTATGAGTCACTTAACGTATCAATTAATACCCAACTGTATTAATCTTCATCACCACTTAGACTGACAGCTCTTTCCTTCGTAAAAATCTTAATCGGAATACCATAATAATTCAATTCACACATGAAAATGCAAGCACCGCCACCAATATCATAACACGTCATTTCCAAACTAGACGGAGTATCCAAATTGAATGGAAGTGATCTCAGAGCACTTTTCTTATCATTTAGACTATGACATAGTGCAATTGTCTGTGATGTTTCCGAACTATTGTTCTTTGCAGAGTCTCTAATTAGATACTTGCAAGTATCTCCATAGAACTCAAAAATAACATTGTTTGTTCCAAACAACTCACAAACCTTCGAAATTCTCTTCTTTTCAATTGTTGTAAACGAATGTGTAAAAAGAACATTATCCTGAGTACATCCACTAATCATTCTGTTCTGATACTCATCATCCGGAACATAAGGATTGTCTAGATATATATCCATCGGTCGTCTAATAATAAGTTTCGATAGAGCATCAGAAAACTCAAAATTAGAATCATTTGATTGAACGAGAATATTGTTCTCTGCTGACATATCAGACAAAGTAAACGTTCCGAGAAGTGACAATCTATTCTTGAGATTATCAAACTTAATATCACGTTCACCAAATACAGATGTAAGATCCATCTCTATAAGACTATGCTTATCATTTGTACGCTGACGTATCTTTCCGTTACTAATTGTACAATCGTTACATATATTCTGTATAAGAGCTAGAGTATTGCTAAACTTTACGAAGTTATCTTTTGTAAACTGGAAGCTGTAATTCGTACTACTGTTGGCTTGAGCAGGCTGTGTTGTGTTCTGCTCCGTAGTTGCTTCAGCATTTTCTGTATTTGTATCTGTATTATCTAAAGAAATATTTCCAGTTGCCAACTCAGACATAATATCAATATCAGTCATTGTAATCTCCTTTTAAACTGTAACTGATTGTTTAGTGAAATTTGTTCTCTCTATATGTATCCAAGTAAATTAATCCGTCACTATTAAAAAGTTTTACATAATCCAGATATATAAAATACGCTTCCAATTTCTTTAAGGCATCTAATATAATTTCTATGTTCTTAGACCTTAAATTATTCTGACAAGGAATCTCTACTATAATTCTTACAAATTTTCTTTTGTCTAAATCAAAACCTTTAAACCTAGTAATGTAGATCGAATAATTCTTTGTATTCTTATAGCATTTAATAGTTCTTGACATCTGTATTCCATTTTCTAGTTTCTTATCGGAATACTGTATATCCTCATCTTTAGATGCCAATGTCTTTAAAAGTTTCTTAATATCGCTAATTAAAGTATCCATATGTAAATCACCCATTTTACTATTATATTTTACCTTTTTTAACATATCTATATATTAAATCTTTTTATATCTAAAATAATTTAACAGCACATTGTGGAAAATTTCCAAAATCCTTCCCCATACTGTTATAATAGATATTTATGGAGTTTACATAAGGTTTTATATTATCTAAAAATTTTTTATAATGATATTTATTTTTATCAGAATCACTTAATACATATACATCAGCTCTATATATTCCAAAATCTAAACATGCAGATTTTAAAAGTTCTTCGTACGAAAACGTACATCCAGAACAATATGCTCTACATTTATCATTTAAATTTAAAGTATCTAAACTATAACAACCAAGAATATCAAAATTACCTTCACTTAAAACAAGAATGTTAGAATTAACAATTTGATTATCTATACAATAATAATCCAATCCAACAGAATCTAAATCTTGTTGCAAAGCAATTTTTTTGAACTTAATTTGAACTTTATCAGAAATTGCCCTACAATACAATATTGTAGATCTCTTAGATAAAAACCCAACCATGTTATCCTGAATATGCTGTTCCTCGAACGGATGAACATAATCAGACATGTTTAAACCATTAATTCTAAAAAACTCTCTTATATCAAATACTAAATTTGGTATCTCATTCAACTGAAGTTTACCAAACGTTCTTCTTCTCATATACAAACTTTTTAGAGGAAAATCCATACTATTTAGTTCTGGAACTTTAAACTCTTTAAAAGTTGTATTTTTTCTAACGTAGTTTTTATTATTTTCTACGATAATCAAATTAGAATGATTATCACCAGTTAAATCGAATAAAAGTTTTGTTATTGTTGTGCTATTGTTACATAGCCAACAATGACATACTGGAATGTTATCATCCTTTGATACATAACAATGTCCCTGCTTGTGTTTATCTTTATGATCACCACAATAAGGACATTTACATATAAAATTCTTAGAATTTTCTTTAACGTATATATCACATTTTTTTAATATGTCTCGAATTCCATCAATATCAATCATGATAGTTTATCCTTAACATAATAATGAGATACACCATTTAGTTCTTTATCCAATATTACATACTCTTTCAAACCGGAATTATGCCACTTAATTGTGTATTTATTTTTACCAATCGGAGTGAGATCACCACTTTCATCCTTTGTATATAAAACATTATTTTTAACACATCCAGTTTTCTTCTGTTTTTTAAACCTTCTACAATATATAATGGCAAGTTTTTCTACATACTCATCTTCATCTGGAATTAATTTATCTACAAAATGTTCACATGGTTTAGCTGATGTACATCCATAATTCTTTTCCTTACTCGGGAACCAATATCTCTGTCCACCTTTGCTTGCTATAATGTTATCCATACTTATGTTCTTTTGAATAAATAACTCACTATCAAAATTTAAAGTATATGGTTTAAAAGGATGTTTCTTGAATACTTCGTAATTAAGATATGATTCTGGAACATTTTCCTTAACCATATTATCTAGAACGAAATTATACATTTCTTTCTTAATAATATAAGCATGAGAACCGTATGCTGCACCAGTCATCATTATATCTATATATTCATTTATATGTCTAATATTACCTCTGTACGAACTATTTCCCAACTTTAACAATCCACAGTTGGAAGGAACTGTTTTTCTAATTTTCTCCCACATTGGAATAACATCAGGTCTTGGATAGGCATCGTCTTCATAGATAATGCAATAGTCCAAATCCTGACATCTACACATCGCTATTATTGCCAAATGTGCTAATACACAGCCTGTATTGGATCCTTTATTCCATCTAACACCACGAAACAACTTAGGACTTTGAAGTCCAACGGCATTAAAATTCTTGCACAAATACTCGTAGCGTTTTTTGTTAATGGACATACAAAAAGCATGTCCATTAAGATCTATTTCATCCCAATTCATGATTCGTAAACTGTTTCATCTTTAATTCCGGCAGATTCAAATGCACGACGTCTATTCATGCACGAATCACACTTACCGCATTGTTTTTCGCCATTGGAATAGCAAGACCATGTTCTAAATAAAACATCCTTATCTATCTCATACGCTTTCTTAATTAAATCTATCTTGTGCATATGAAGTTTGGATGCTGACTGAACAAGAACCGTCTTTTGTGATTTTAAAGTTCCTTTTCTCGCAGCAAGTTCCATAGCATCGAAAAATCCTGGAGTACAATCTGGAAAAGCATAATCATCATTCACAAGAGCACAATCATCCATATGACTTCCAAGAATAATCTTATCAAACTGCTCAGAATAAGCATACGCTAGTGCTAGTTGGAGAAAAACACCATTTCTCAAAGGAACAACAACACTTGTCTTATACTCACCCTCCACATTAACATCTGAATTTGTAAGTTGATTATCCTTACCAAAAATCCAAGACAATGCAGAAATATCAGCCTGTATAATCTTAAAATTGTATTTTTTTGCCATATACTCTACTACGGACATTTCTTTGAGAGCTTTCTGTCCATAGTTAAAGTTTAGCAAAGTAACATCTTCATCTTTGTTAATAAGCGTCATTGATACGGAATCAAGACCGCCAGAGCATATTGATAAAACTTTAGACATATAATTATCCTTACTTGTTAACGTTAAAAGTTTTTATAAACAGAATACCAGTTTTAAATATATCGTAACACATAGCCATGAAATTATACGTCTGGTTAAAACAAGACATATCATTGTTGGCATATTCATTAACTTTAATTTTTGCCCATGAAGGTAATCCATCATGTTCAAAAAGTGCATCATAGAGTTTATTTATTTCTATACTCTTCTCTGTTTTAAGTATTTCTAGAATAGTTGGCAGAACTTTATTTGCTACAGTAGACAAATTCGGTTTTCCCATGGCATCACACATCTCAACAACAAGACCAGTAATCTTGTTCTCCAGTGATACCATATCCTCTTTCTTGACCTTACGAAGAACAGAATCTACACAATTCTTTTGTAATGTATTAATGATTTTTCTTATATCAGGCATTAAGCCTTTTACAATCATCTCAACATCACCTTTATCATACTTGATGTTTTCTTTATCCAATATATTACATGCAAAGTTGTTTACAAACTCTACAGGCATCTTCTTCATTTCAAAAGATGTACATCTAGATTGCAAAGGATCAATTACTTTGTATAGATAATTACATGTAAAAATAAATCTAACCGTTCTGGCATAAGTTTCCATAGCATTACGTAAAATTGCCTGTGCGTTCTTGCTTACGTAATCGAACTCATCCATAAATACAATTTTGAACTTACTAGAGATTGGTGGAGTCTTTGCAAACTCTATGATATTATCTCTAATAAAATCCACACCATTTGTATCAGAACCATTTACAATCATTATATCCATCTGTGAATGGATAAGATTCTTAATAAAAATTCTAGCTGTTGTTGTCTTACCAGATCCAGGAGGACCATAAAACAACAGATGAGGAATATCTTGCTTATAAATACATTTATCAAAAAATACTTTTTGTTCAGTTGTCAACACAACATCATTTAATGTTTTTGGCCTATATTTCTCAATCCATAGCTGGTCAAAAATATCATCGTTCATAAAACCTCCTTAATCACACTTTATTATGATTATCTCGATTAACAATCTTTAAAACGGCATGAAATCATCTGTAGATACATCTTTAGGACTTTTTATATTATCAATCTTCAAGATATCATAATCGCCGTTTATTAAATATTTAAACTTAGTTAGAAATTCGTATAACTTTTTAATATATCTCGTTTTTTCTAAGTTTGTTTGAACAAGTTCCAACATTTTAGAGTTTTTAAATAACGCTACGGAGTTTGTATTAGATAGATAATCTTTCTGCAACTTAATGTTAAATGTACATTCACAGATACTCAATAGAGAATAACAACCGAAATTTGTTAACGGATGTTTAGACATCTTATCAAACAAATTCTGTGAATATACATTCTCCTTATATATAATCATCATAGCACGGATAAACAGATCCGTAACTGTACATATAAGTCCTTTATCTTGACATACTACAAGAAATGTAGGATCCCAATTATGCTGTCCAAGAAGAAGAGGTAAATCAAACTGGATGCCGTTAAAGCAAACTACATGCTTATTGTTTAAATAAGCAACAAGTCTATCTTTATCTTTTCCAGTCCAAAACCTATATCTATTTTCCTTGTAACTGTATGTAGTGGCAACAGATAAAAGAAGTTCCCACACATTACTTTTTTTGCTTATCTCTGAATATGTTTTTTGTACATCACATTTCAGAATGATTGTGTCTTTAAGTTCTTCCATAATTTAGATCCATATATCGTTATCAGTTTCTACATAAAGTCCAGACATTATGAGTTTAACTCTATCATCACAACAATACTTAATTGTTTGCTTAAGATCCATAATAAAATAATCTGGAAGTTTTTGAACAGATTCCGGAACAACAATTGCCTCTATCGGAACATCAGGGAATTTCTTACAATAGACATTGTAATAATTATCCTGTATCTCTTTCGGTGCCTTGTAAATATCAAACCCCATCAAATTAAAGAGTTTTCCCTTGGAACCATACTTAAACTCTTCTTTGTTCATTAATGCGTTCCATGTCCACATACCAAGAAGATGCTGTGGAGTGACTTTGTATTCTTCCGGTTTTTTAGAATAAGAAACAACTTTAGCAACTTCTATACTTCCATTCATTGCTTTATCCATTATCTCTTTTCTACTATCTTCTACTATTTTCTCTACAGTCTTTTTAATTGTTTTCTTGTCATTTTTATCATCCAAAATAACATCTATTATCTGTTTCAACATGTTTTGTGAACAAACAGGAATTTCAGATCTCTTAATCTCAAGACCCTTAATATCGATCTCATCAATTGCCTTTCCTTCCTGTGATATTACATGTGATGCATATTTCTTTTTGGCATTTAACGCGTAATACCTGCTCATAAGAAATTCGTTCTTAAAATACATTTGAGAACGTTCAGGTTTAATTCTATGATGACTTAATACTGTTGGCAAAATTGTTTTGTTGATATAATTCTGAACACTCTTAAGTTCATCAAGAACCTCAGGACATTTCTCACATTTTAATCCTTTACGCTTTAAATAATCTGTGAGGTATACAAAGATTGAATCTGTATCTCCATATACAACATACTTCGTTTGTGTTACCTTTTCAGCATATCTTGGATCTATGCAGAATCTTTCACCATTCTGTCCAAATCTTCCATCTAGATAATAATCTGTATGAACTGCCGAATACTTCAACATTTCTTGTCCAGTAGCTGTAATACTTTCACCAAGAATCGGATTATAGAATCTAAAGTGTTCCTGACCAAGGGCACCATACAAGGCGTTAGCAATAATTTTAAATGCCAACTGCTTATCATTATATTCAGTTGTTAAAATCTTATCACCAGCTTCCTTTGCTTCCAACATCTTTTTCTTATAAATAGATCTAGAATCCATAAGATTGTTAAGAACCTTATAGTTAATAGATTCTTTAATACTATGACCACAGAATATCGTTCCTATAATTGTTATCTGAGCATCATACTTCTTTATGAATGCTTCAAGTTGATCCAAATTAATAGTTGTTGTCTTATTCTGATACAATGGATCTAATGTAATTGTAATCTTCTTTTTCTTAAGTTTATCCTTAAAGAAAATATAATTATAAGCATCCTCTTCACTTATCTTTCCGATATAAGTATCAGGACCAATGTTCCATGTACAAATAATTGAAGGATACAGTGATTTAAAGTCAAAGTCACACAACAGACCGATATAAATTCCAGGTCTGGCATCAAACACATAAGCACCATCTAACTTTTCTTTAGCTACATCATGTGTATAATTTCTGCCAATTAAACCCTGCAATTTCATTGCTTTGGCATAAATACCATTTGCTTGTCCAAGTGTTGTATTAGCTTGTGAATGTGAACAAGATGCTACTCTTCTAATCTCACATTGTAGTGATATATGCCCAAGTGCTTTTTCCAATTGATAAATAAGATCTGTATCTGTTGTTGAGTACCTTAAATACAAATCTATATCATCCCTATACATATCATCAATGGATTTTCCACTATGATCTACCTTAACTTCACCTAATACATGTTTTGCTACATTGTTCAATGAATAACTTGGAAGAATACCATGCGTAAACTCTTTATAAAGTTTTAACTGGTCAATCAAAACATATCCAGGAATAGAACTTCCTCTATCGCTATCACCATATAAATTTCCATACCCATTAATTTCATTTTCCTTTATACCAAGTCTTTTAATACGATTAATAATATAAGGAAAATCGAATCCATAGCTGTTATAAGCAGTTAAAATATCAATGCTTTCAGATTTAAGTTTCATAAACCATGCTCTTAACATGGTTATCTCATCCTTAAAAATTGTTACATGCTTATACTTCTTAGCATACTCATAAACATTCTTATCTATTTCACCATCTAATGCCAATAGGTAAACATGGGTAAAATCATCCTGTCTATCCGTTCTGAAAGATATGGCTACAATTGGATATTTTGCCTCATCCGGATCCGGAAAAATATTATCATGATATTGATAAGTTTCGATATCCAAAAACATTATATTCTGTCTTGTCGAACGTGCTTCATCTTTGTTTTTGATGTAATAATCCACACAATGTTGTGTGCATATATTCATATCTCCGCCATATCCACTCTTCTCCTTGTTACGTTCTTTATACTTACCAGTAACAAGTTTAAGATTATCTATCTTTTCAACAATTCTATTTGTAGATATGGCATCATACCAATAATAACTATCTTTTCCAGATGGATATTCAAAGAACACTTTCTTGTTATCACTATCTCTAAATATATAAATCAGCTTATCCTCAAACATTATATACTGCACATCTACAAGTCTATATTTGTTTGTGTAAAACTGCTCTGGAATATTAAAAAATCTATATTTAGATAAATCTACTTTATTTTCTACAGTTTGTTTAAATCTAGAATCCAATTCTATTTTAAACTGGTCTATACTTTTAATATTTGTGAAAGGACCCTTGTAATCAATATCCAAATCAAAAGAAAAACAATTTTTAGCACTTAGTTTTTCCTGAAGGGCACTAAAATTTGGATAACAAAAACGCGTACAAGAACGATCACCCTCATTTTCACACAACACATTATTAATGATGAAATATTTCTTGTCCTTGTAATTCTTACTCAGAAATTGAACAAGTTTTTCACCATTCTTTTTTAATTGTGTAACAATGAAGATGTCAGGATTTCCAACGTTGGACTTATCAGAAGCAAGAAGAAAATCTTTAATATGCTTCTCATTCAACAATGGACATTCTGAACATAAACCGTTCTTTGTACGCATTCTTAACTCCTCTAAATGAACTGTGGATGTTTAACCACAATTAATTCATCTTAGAGGGTATCAATTTCTTTAGAAAGCTGAGCTTCCTTCTTGTTCTTTCTTCCATGAGTCTTATCATGTGCTACAGAAACCTCACGGTACTCCTTGAGAGACTTCCTAAGAACAACAGATAGCTTACGTGCACGGAGTGCTGCAGACTTATTAAGTGCACCAGCACGGGCATCACTCATAAAGCTACCAAACTGTGCTTCCAGCTCATCCAAGAACTTCCAATAAGGATTTTCCTGAGGGATGATAACCTGCTCCGTTCCTTCAACAGGATCGTATGCTACTGGTGCTTCAACTGGTGGGACTTCTGGTAATGTTTCTTCCATTTTATAACTCCTTTACATTAATAAAGATTGTTTATTATATATTAATCAGAATATTCTATAAATCTATTCTAAAAAAGACTTTCATTGTCCAAATAGATAACAAAATGCAAAGGGGGGTTCATCAGTACGGATTAACATCCCAGACAAGTCTCCGTTTCTACTTTTTCAGAACCAAAGTAGACAAATGCTCCAGGGCGAAGTTTCGCCTCTGTTTTTAAAATAAACCATTCGCATTAGAGCGATCTTTCCGGAATTCTGCGATCCCGGAGCCCCAAGTGGAGGGAGATACGCAGAGTAGAGAACGCAAGGAGTTTTTAAACTCTGAGGCACGTCTATCCATAACGTAAGTTAAATACGTAAGTTATATTTTAAATTGAAATTTAAAATGGCGCGAGATCGAGAACAATCCAAAACTTGCGAGACATACATTTTAACCAAAATAGATTTAAATATTTAGACATATAATTAAAATATAGTTGTCGGGTTTGTCAATTGCTGGTGCTCAATCCAATCCGTCTTGAAAAATAGATATATAATTTTAGACATATAATTAAAATATAGTTGTCGGGTTTGTCAATTGCTGTGCGTGACCGCAAAATCTCTCCGTATTGATTTAATAGTGATTCCGTATAATAAATTACGATTTTAATGTTCACCCTTTGAAACTCATTAAAAAGGATAATAAAAATGACTAAAGAAATTGACTTGTTTGATAGAAAACACATCCGTCTCGTTGATGTTGTAACGACATACCAAGGAGAAGGACCAAATTGCGGAAAGAGAATGACTCTTACCCGTTTTAAGTATTGTAATAAAGCATGTCCGTTTTGCGATACCCAAAAGATGATGACTACTATTCCAGAGAAGGAATACTCTTTGGAAGATATATCTAAATTCCTAGATAAATCGAATGGATTAATGATAACTGGCGGAGAGCCAACTTTAGATGTAAAATCTGATGGAAGGGAATTCTCCAATTTCGAATCTACAATTCTGATGCTTAAATATTTAAATTACAACTGGGCTGATGTTGAAACGAACGGTTGTAATCTTATGAAATTAATTAAATCCACAACAGATGATGAATTTGAATATAAGATTGATGGAATTAACATATCATGGTCTCCGAAATTCATAACCAAAGATGATTATGATATTAACCTATATAATGCTAGAAAAGCATATAACTGGTTTGGTACTATCAGACCAATCTTGAAGATTGTTATATCCAAAGAAGATAATGAATACAAGAAATTTCTATATGACGTAGTTACGAGAGGCATTATTCCAGGCTCGTATATCTATCTAATGCCTCTTGGAGTTACTTATGATGAGATTAATTATAGTATGGATGAATGTTTAAAGGTGGCATCTGAACTATGCTGCAACATCAGTTCCAGACTTCAAATTATACATAAATTCCCATGATAGATGTTCCGCCATTAGACTACATTGTTTATCTAAGTTCCACTAGTTATCACTGGTGGAACTTTGTATCTAACAATTGGAAAAAGAATCTCATTGATGGAATATCAATGAGACATAAAGATATAAACTTTATTGATCCTTTAAAATTTAAAAGTAATGATCCATCTGTATGCCCTATGGATCTAGATGATATTAATAGATCTAATTATATAGCAATCTACCTAAATAAGATAACAATTGGCACAATGCTAGAACTTGGATATTGTATATATAAGAAATTGAAGTTTGGAATATTAACCTTTAATAAAAAGGTGGTTAATCACCCATGGATTCAACATCTGTGTGGTAATTCCATATTTACAGATTACATATCTATATGTAATGATATTGTGTTGGATTATACAATAACCAAATTTTCAAAGGGACAGCAAAGATGCCAAGAAAGAAATCAGAAGAAACCGTAAACGCAGGAACATCGCCCTATACAATTCTTATGAGATGGGTTAATGATGGAAATCTTAAAAGTCCATTTCCTGCAGAACTTAATAAGAATGGTATTATAAGTCCATATTACATATTAATGTATTTTGAATCATCCGCTGATTATTTTCCTTTTATAAACAAGATATATAATAAATATTCGTTGTTCTATCTGTCCACAGAGGATTTGATGAGAACATTTAAAGAAATTGTTTATTTTACTGGTTATAGACATTATAACGCGAGATATCCATCTAACAAAGAAAATGAATTAATTAAGAAACTTTGGAAGAAGTATCCATATCTTAAAAAAGAAGAAATCTGCATGTTGGTAGATTGGATAGATAAATCTGATAAAAAAGAAACTATATATGATATGTTTAACTTAAACAACAAGTTGAAAGTTAAAAAGATGACTAAGAGTGAAATTAAAGAGCGTAAGAAGACCATAGATGGTATGGTTTCCAGTACTGAAATTATGGATATGATTTGAGGTTTTCAATGTGTAAAGAATCTGTTTTTTATTCCGGTTCAACCGCCTGGACATATTGGGATAATAGTGTATCCTCTAATAGTTTATGCGTAGATTTCTTTACTTATCAAACAGCGGAACAGTCTAGGCTTCAGACTCCCAGAATTAAGTTTATCATTTATAGTCAGAGTTCTACGAGTTCTTCTGTTACAATGTTCAACAGTGAACTTTACAGATATACATATAATTTAAAGAAAATTATTACAGATAAATTAAACGAACATATATCGCATATTAAGACAAATAAGAATTATACTGATGGTTTTACGCAGGTAACGAATAGAAATAACCTGTATACAACAATTATGTATAATGAGTTATTGGATGCTCCATGTATTAGAGTGATGATTGGTGAAAAGGAGCAATCCGTACTAGATTCCGATAAAGTATATATTCCAATTCCAGAATATATTTCCTTGCATTTGACGTTAAATAAACTTTTTGATAATTATTGTTTAATGTCACAAAAAGTTTCTATTCTCGATTATATAAAGAAGGTTGAAGAGAAGTACGATAAGGGTCTTCTTGATTTAAATGATAGAATAGATAGATTAAGTGATTCCATCAGAGATATTGGTGTATCACCAAGACAGACGGCAGTTCAATCTGTTCCAGAAAGCAATAGCGAAGATAATATTACACTTCCTGTATTAGATGAAATTTCACTGGATGATAGTGAATCTAACGTAGAATCTGAACAAGAAGACACCGAAAATAAAGCTTTTGATAGTTTTTTAACTGATAAGTATGATAGTATAGAGTTGGATTTGCCGAAGGAAACGGAAAAAAATGAAGAAAAGACACAAAAGGAAATAGTTCAAGAAAATTTTTTTCAAAAAAAAATTTTAAAGGATAATTTTAAAAATCTTGAATTAATCATATTAAATTGTGTAAATTCACGTATTCCTTTAGATGCTTTTGTTAATACAATCTATTCCGAAACAGGAATAGATATGTATAAAGGTATATCTAACATAGATAGATATTCTATTAATTATATATTAAGTCAAGATATTAAGTACAATATTAATAATTATATTAACAATAAGAAAAATTTATCCAATGGTATCAATCCCATTATATTAGATAATACAGATAAAACAAATATTCAGGATCGTATTGATTGTGCATATTTCTTGTTACTGGCTTCTATATATCTTAATAAGATTAAAACAGATTTAAATGGTATTTCAGATGAAAAAATAAATAAAAATTTATTTACATATTGTTTTAAGACGATTACATCTCCTTTTGTATTAACATATACTTTAGATATAAGCAGGGATATATTAATTGAGAGTGTTATTAGACTGTATAATAAGTTGAGATCGGAAAAGTTCTTCGATGAATTTGAAAGTGAAATATACAATAACACGAAGATTAAAGTAGATTTAAATGTTCAACATATAAAAGATTCTATTAATAGAGTTTATGATACAGCTTTTAAGTTTAGGGATAAACTTATAGTTGGAACATCTTTTAATTCGAAATATATGCTTCTTACATATAATGATATTAAATTAATTACAACGGATTATAAACCTGATATTATAAATAGACTTCTTATTATAGAAGGTTATTATTGGAATAAGAACATAGAGAAATGTTATAAAGAAGTTCTTAAATCCACAGATGGACTTCCGAAAGAAATATTGAGTAAATTTGGAATTGGAAAATCTAAATATAATAATGAAATACTTATTAGATATATTAAGGAAAAATATCCAGATTTTAGTGATCTGGAACAAATTAAAAATATTAATGTGAATATATATGATATATTAGATAACATTGATATTACAAATTATCCGTTAGATATATTAAAAGCACTATATTTTTGGAATGTGAATTCCTTACCTAAGAATATAACTTATGAGATATTTAAAAAGAATATAGAAGATTCACACTTGCAACAGAGTGAATTGCTTTCATTAATATACGATAACAAATATAAATTAGATAATACTTTCTATAATGCTTTACTAATATGAATGATAGAAAAAATGAAAATTTCAACAGGATCTACGGTCCTGTATTAAAGTATGGTAAGAAAAATCTTCAGTTATATATTCTTTTTAATAATTATAATATATTTACAGCATACCATATAAATCCAAAAACATATAATTTCCTTAGAAATAAAAACATAATAAAAGTATGCTTCGATTTTAAGAAATCTAGATTTTGTAATACATTTTTAGATTACTCTAATACAAAAAGTGATAGTTGTACTTGTATAAATAGTTTTAACGGTATATTTACACAGTTTAAAGATATCTTGCACTATGAATATAAAGAATCCATTGTGATGGATAAAGTTTTATTATCTAATACATTTATTGAAAATAAAATAGACATTAACATATTAAGATTATATAAATTCCCATTAGATTTTCTATATTGTATATGTAATAGACAATATATTAACAACGACAGAAAGAAGAGGATCGTGAGGTCTTCTTCTTTCTGTATATATTCTCACGATTGTGCCAGTTATCTCCAGCAATTATATAAAAAATATAAAACGACTGGGACTAAATTTGAAAACACAGAAGATGCTATAGAATCCCTATTTGATGAAAAGAATTCAGATTTAACTCCACAGCAAATTCAAAATGGATTTCAATTATGATAGATGAATCTGATTTCTACAAGATGTTGCCAAAAAAGTATTGTATCAATACTGTTTTTGTACACCAATGCTTCATGTCTTTGTTTAATGGAATGTTGAATTGGGTAGGTGATGTTCTATATCCGAGATTTAAATATAAAGTTATTACAACTTATGATAAAGCTGTAGAAGTTTTTAAGAAAAAAATGGAGAATAAGGATGGTATGACCCAAGCTCCATTCCTTCCAGCTTTAACGTTAGATCCGATGCTAGATTTTAGCAATGAAGAAAGAGCTGGGCGCTTCCTATGGATGTTTAAAAATCTTGATGCTTCTAGTAGAATGTGGAATAAGATTAAGTTAACGGACCAAGGTGTCTCCATTACCCCAATGTTTACGAGATATCAAGGAACGGTAGAATTAACATGCTGGATGACATCTATATATGATTTAATGGACTTTAGAACAACTTTGATACAATATTGTGGTGGGTATCAGAGATGGATTAGACCAGAATTATTTACAACACATTTAATCCTTCCAAAGGAACTTATAGAATCTTCTGGACCAGATGGAAAGATTAATTGGGATGGAATTAATCCAGAGATTATTACATTAACAACTACAAACACGCAAGAATATGCACTTCCATTTAAATTGGACGCCATTTGGAGGCTAGATTCTTTTTCTGATGCTACAAATAAAATGGGCGGTGATCAAATTGCTGAATATAAGACTACAGCTACATTTACATGGGAATGTAATATCCCAACATTTATAAGAATTGAAAATTATCAATATCCCATTAATGCAATTAACGCTAATATTGGATTAACTCCAGCACAAGCGAAGTATCCAATGAAAATGTCGTTTCCTATGTATTCTAAATTGGATTTGTACAAGGAAATTGTTCCATTTAGTAAGATCATGCCTATATACAACATAGTCAACAATGATGCAATTCCGTTGATTAAATTTCAGGATGATATGTGTTATTCATATCCAGAAAAGTATCAAAAATGGGATCATTATGTTATAGGTGATATTCTTAATATAGATAAACTTAAAAGTGAAGTTGATATTAAAAATATCAATACTGTACTTGTTATAGATAAGTATTGTGAAGAATATTTGCCATACGTAAGAAAATGCAGAGGTTTAATATCATTTGAAGATAAAACAACGTCTTTTGAGTTAATGAACCTTGTTAAAAATTATAACATAAGTTTAATGTGTGATATAGATAACCAGCAACTTAGGAAAGCCATTAGAAGTTTACATGGAAGAACTGTGACATTTGATGTCTTGGGTAAAGTTATATACGATGGCAGACAAGTAATTAAATGTTATCATTGGTATGATGATTACAATAAATTTGTATTTAATCATAATATCATTAAAATGATTAAGCAGTTCAAACTAGAACAATCTTTGAGAAAAGATGGAGCTTATGATCTTCCATTTGGTGAAATTAACGTAAATCAAAAGATTACGCAAAATAAAACTGTTATATGTGAGCAAATTACTGGTGTCGAAGGACAATACATTTACGAATTTGAAAAGATAATTAACAATGACTGCAGAGATGATATTGTCGTAAAAATTAATGGTAAAATTCTAAATAAAACAAGAAAAAGTGATTCTATAGAGATGGATAATTATGCCATAACTGGATTTAAGATTATCTTTGATAAAGAATATGTTAAGATAAAAGATGGTGATGTAATAAGTCTATATAGAGATAGTAATTGTATAGAATCTGTCATACACCTTGTTAATGATTATAAAATCACAAAAGAGGATGAATCAAAATATTACTATGAAAAGAAATTCTTAGAAGTTGATATTTCTAATTGTAGACGTATTGATCCTAGTACAATTCAATGTATAAGCTATAATGGGTTAATGAACAAGGATATTGATTTTATAGTAGATCAGGACAAAAAAATAATAACATTTAAGATTGAGCCACATAGAGACTGTTATATCCAGATTTATGGCACTTTAATTTAAAGAGGATTTAATGGATAATCTAAAACCGAAGTTTAGCATTAGTACAAGCATGTCTTCTGAATATGAAGATCTTGGTTTAAACGGAAATGCGAATCCACAATTAATGCCTTACTATCCGAAGTACTCTTATTTGGATAATCTTTTAAGTTGTAATCCAAAAAAGACAATTAATATCTTTGTAGATGTTAAAGGATGTTGTACGGGAATATATCAGGAATGGTGTGTTCTTCGTATTATTAACTCATCTAAGAGTGAGAGACATTTAAATTTGGATTTATTTTCCTCATTACTTTATTTTATAGCATTCCATAAGAAATATGCAGTCAAAAGAGATGTTAAATTCAACATTATTTTCTTTATGGAACAAGGTAGAAGCAAGTATCATTTGAATATATACGACAAATATAAAGAAAATAGACAGAATTCTGATTTCTTTGGATTAGATACAAAAAATAGAGAAGAGTTTTTCGGTATATTGGATAAGAATTATTCACTATGTGAATATGTTATTAACAGAATACCAGATTGTAGTTTCTATTGTCTAAAACATTGTGAAGCAGATTTCATTCCATATTATGTAATGAAACATGAAATGACACCTGAACAGAGGGAATCTTCATTAAACATTATATATTCTCGTGATAAAGATATGTTGCAATGTTTGGAGTTTGAAAACTCTTATCAATATTACAGAGCAATGAATTGTGACAAAACAGAATATATAACACAAGATACATTATTTACACATTTTTGTAAAATGGATTGTAATCCTATTAAGGATGCAGCAAAATGGTTTCCTTTGGTTTTATCACTCTGTGGTGATACAGGTGATGGAATTCCTGGGATTAAAGGTCTTGGTCCAAAAGTTATATATAAGAACATTGATACTATTATGAAGGCTTTTAATTATGATGCTGATAAAATGTATGATAGGGTATTGAAAGCTGATAATATATTGACAGAATCTTGGGAGTACTCTAGTACTAGTACTCTAACTAAGATATTTAGCCATCCAGATATTGTTAGTAGAAATATGAAATTAATTTCATATAGAGCGTTAAGTGAATATTTAAATGGTGGTTTTCCAACAAGTACTATAGAAATTAAACAATACATAGATAAAATCTACAAAGGAATTCCGAAACTCTCAAGTTATAAAATCTTATGGGATAATATAAACAAGAAGGGTCTGAGTGATATTGTAGATATTAGAACAATTGAGGAATGTTTTTTATGATAAATATACTATATTTAGATATCGATGGTGTTTTAAATAACAGAGTTCATGATTGTTTGTTATTTGAATGTGAACCATTGAAATATAAACTAGATCCATTTAATTTAATGTTTCTGGATAATATTTTAAAACGGACAAATACTCGGATTATTCTCTCTACATCATGGAGGAATTATCCAGATGACCATACGTTCACCAACATAAAAGGATGGGAATATACTAGTTTATTGCCGCAATTACGTCATGATTATAAAGATTATATTATTGATAATGCACCACATGAACATGACAGTGATAAATATACAGATATTCTATATTCAATTAATTCATTAAAATTTAATCCAAATTTAGATATATCATCATTTGCAATATTAGACGATGATCCAATACAAGGTCTTGAAAAATTTAATACTGATCCAGAATATATGGAGTATGTACATTTCTTTAAAACTTCAAAAATGTATGGCTTAGATGAAGAAATATCAGAAAAGGTAATATCGTTTTTTAACGGTGAAGGAATCTACGAAGAAGGATATCAAATAATATGAAAATTGAATTAGTCCAGTATACACCAAATGCAGAAATTAACATAGAACGTGCTATGAGAGTATGTCATGGTGGTGATTGTGATCCAAATGGTACTGTGAATAAAACATTTGTACAAAATATTATTAAACTTGGACATGAATCACCTCTAGAACATAGTCTTGTTACATTTAAGATAACTGGAGTATCTAGAGCATTAACTCACCAGTTAGTCAGACATAGAATAGCATCATATACTCAAAAATCACAAAGATATTGTAAAGAGGATCCATTCGAATATGTAATTCCACCGGAAATAGAAAAAGATCCAGAGACCAAAGAAATCTTTGAAAAACATATTGAAAAATGTCTAGATAGTTATAGACAACTGATAGCACATAATATTAAAAGAGAAGATGCTAGATATGTTCTCCCTAACGCATGTTGTTCTGATATTTATGTAACAATGAATTTTAGGGAACTTAGAAGTTTCTTTAAACTTCGTTGTGAAAGACATGCCCAATGGGAAATTAGATCACTTGCCAAAAAGATGTTGAGTATGGTATATGATAGATTTCCTGTTGTGTTTGAAGATCTATATAATATGTTTATATTGAATAAATAGTTCTTGTAAGCATACGTCCATGGTATCCTAATAAATATAAATAAGGATATATAATTATGTTATCATGGGCGTATGTTTTACAACGTGTAAAAGATAATCTTGGCTTTCCGTTCCAAGGTATAGAGAGAACTGATGACGAAATTGTCGATTACATGAAGAGAACTGTTCTTAAAAAATGGGATTATTATTTCCCATCAACTAATAGAATTACGTTGAATACGTATGATGAAAATGTAAGAGTTCCAAAAAGAAAATCTTGTTTCTTTCTATTTGATCCAGATGGAAGGCAAATTAAGAATATTAAAGCCATGTACAATGATTCTGGATCAGCATTGCTTTTTGGACATGATATGTACGGTGCTTTCAACTATGAACAAACACCTCAAATAGCATTACAAAACCAAATAGCAAACAACACTCTTTTATATTCTCCATATAATTATAACGTTAGATTTTATCCTCCAAATATATGTGAGATCATGCCTAAGTTCGAAGGAAGTTGTGTTATAGAATACGAAAGAGAATCTGATCCTGAACTTGGGGATATAATACCGGATTTAGAGGATATTTTTACGGAACTGTGTGTTGCTATGGTAGAAATGTGGATTGGTAAGAATAGAATGAAATTCAGTACTTACCAAACACAATTTGGTGAATTAACCGTTAATGGTGAAACGATGTATAACAATGGTAAAGAGGCATACGATAGAATAATAGATAAACTACAGTCCTCTTACATGTGTATGAATGTGATATTTGATCATGGATAATAGATATCAATTTGTAGATTGTTATTAAATTATATATTTAATTTTCACGTTGTATCTTAAACTAATTAAATAACTGGAGACACCAATGAAAAAAATTGAAGAACGTGACTTCGAAATATGTGCAGAGGTTGGAATTACTGTAATAGTTTGTGTTGTATCACCCAAAGATGAGAATACACAAAAATGCCTAAAGGAGATTGATGATTTAGATCTTAAAAAGTATTACATTAAATCTTATTGGTACAATGTAATGACGGATTACGATAAGATGGAAAAATTCAACATTATTAATCCTCCAGTTGTATTGATATTTAAAGATGGAAATTTAAAATTCAATTATGAGTATAAGACTCCAGAAGATCTCACAAAGAAACTTAAATCCCTAGCTTATCATTAATATAATGAGTAATATAGATCATGTAAACGAATCGGCTTTAAAATGGTCTAGAGATACTGGAATAGAAATAATATGTGAGACTGGTGATTTGTTTCAATTACATAAGATGTGGACAAATTGGAACAAAATGCCAAAGGAACTTCAACTAGAGTCTGATAGGAAATCCCTTGAATTATTCGGAATAAATAATGAAAAACATTTTTCCAAGATATCTAAAGAAGCAAAATATGACGGATTTCCTTTTATATTACATCAGCATAATCCAAGAAATGGAAGCGAACATTATGATCTGAGATTTATAGACCTTAAGAATCCAAAATTGTTACATAGTTTCGCACTTCCAGACAATTGGAGAAATAATATAAACAAGACCGTATTATATAAAACACGAGATCATGATCCAAGATGGTTAAAACTAGAGAGTTATAGATTAAAAACAATAGATGAAGGTGTTATTAACTATAAAATATACAAACCATCAATATATTTTCTTTTAGAGTTTACTGGTAAGATAATTAATGGATTATATCAATTATTTAAATTGAAAGACAAAATTCGTAAAGATGTTTGGCTGT